>Ga0307287_10000375_pt1 | contig 16203 bp, 17 predicted proteins | sample ER_DNA_141_FD_194485 | JGI IMG/M metagenome (GOLD analysis project Ga0307287, IMG submission 194485) | Bulk soil microbial communities from the East River watershed near Crested Butte, Colorado, United States - ER_DNA_141 | ecosystem: Environmental > Terrestrial > Soil > Floodplain | place...
TGAACCTCGTGCGCGTGGACAAGGATCACGATCGAGTCGGCGATGACGGCGGCCTCGTCTAGCACAACTTCACGCTCGCGATGCAGCAGGCCGGACTCAGTCTTCCCGTCCAGGTCTAAACGCCCGCCTCGACTACGGCCGGTTGGGATCGCCGCCTCCGCCCGAAGGCGATGCCCAGCGCGATCCCCAGCGCGCCGGCGAGCAGAGTCGGCCATATCCAGGACGAGCCTTTCGACGACGCGGGGGCGGTCGTCGCTGCGGCGGCGGGTGGGCCCGCTGAGGCTGGAACGACCGCCGCCGGGTTCAGGCCCGCGTCGCCGCTGCCGTCACCCACGACCACCGCACCCACCATGCCCAGGTGGATGAGGCACGAGTAGAGGTACACACCGTTCGCATCGAACCGGTACGACACGGACTCGCCCTTCGCGATCTCGGTGAAGTCGCCCCAGCTCCCGCCGACCCCGGTGACCGTGTGGGCGTACGGGTCGTGGTTCACCCACGTGATCTCCGATCCCGGCTCCACGTGCAGGACCGTGGCTTGGAAGCAGTTCGCGGTCATCTCGACGGTGTCGCCCGTCCCGTCTGAGGGCGGCACGCCGCACCCACCGTTAGCCGAAGCGGGAGCGCCTCCGAGCGAGAGGGCTGCGACTACCAGTGCGGACACGAGGGTGGTGCGAGGGAGCCACATGGCGAACCTCCTGTGGGGATCGACTCACTGCGACTACACCGGCCGGGCGCAACCGGTTCCAATAACGGCCGATCGATTGCGCGAGCTTCACGCATACAACGTCTTCACCGGTACCTGAAGGTAAGCCGCCACTTCGATCGGCGTGGCCAGACGTCGCACCCGGGACGTCGACCTGCCCGCTTCGTCCTCTACAGGTCCCTGGATCGTGTCGACGAGGATATTCCTCCGAGCTGACACTCCATCTGATCGAGGTGTCCATCACGCATGTGGAAGAAATGGGAACTTCCGTTGTCGGGAAGTTGTCGCAAGAACTGACAACTCGAGAGGCGCGAACAGGCGCCGTGATCTGGCGTCGTCACGACGAACTCGAAACCGCCGCGGGACCACCGCGGGACACATTTGGTCGGAGCGTGTGCCCGTCCGCCAGAACCCCGCATCTACCTGCGCGTTTGCAGCTCCGGGGGTGGGACTCGAACCCACAACCTACGGATTAACAGTCCGCCGCTCTGCCAATTGAGCTACCCCGGAGTGAGCCGGGGCAGTCTACCAACGGCCTCGGATTGGACTAGGCTCAGGTTATGCGGTTCAGGACCGGTCTCGTGGTGGGAGGGGTGCTCGGCTACCTCGTCGCCCGCGAGCTCACCAAACAGGACCCGGACGACGAGCGGCCACCCGGCGTCCGAGCGGCGATGGCAAGGCATCCGTCCAATCGCATCGCCGTGCACGGACGGCGCATCGCCGAGAAGGCGGGCTGGAAGAGCGTCGAGGCGATCCAGCGGGCTCGGGCGAACATCCAGCGGCGGCTCGACCCGGACGTCGACGATATCTCGCTGAACTGACGTTCGTGTCCCGCGGCCCGAACGCTACTCGAGGTAGTCGCGCAGCTTCTGCGACCGTGACGGGTGGCGGAGCTTCGACAGGGTCTTCGACTCGATCTGCCGGATCCGCTCCCGGGTGACGCCGAACTCGCGGCCGACCTCCTCCAGCGTGCGGGGGTGGCCGTCGAGCAGCCCGAACCGGAGCTGGATGACCTTCTTCTCCCGTTCGGACAGGGTGTGGAGCACGGACTCGAGCTGCTCCTGCAGCAGGATGAAACTGGCCGCGTCGACGGGGACCACGGCGTCCGAGTCCTCGATGAAGTCGCCGAGGTGCGAGTCCTCCTCCTCCCCGATCGGGGTCTCGAGGGAGACGGGCTCCTGGCTCACCTTCAGGATCTCGCGCACCTTGTCGGCGGGGATGCCCATCTGCCGCCCGATCTCCTCCGGGAGCGGCTCACGGCCGAGATCCTGCAGGAGCTGTCGCTGGATGCGGACGAGCTTGTTGATCGTCTCGACCATGTGGACCGGGATGCGGATCGTGCGGGCCTGATCGGCGATCGCGCGGGTGATCGCCTGTCGGATCCACCACGTCGCGTACGTCGAGAACTTGTACCCCTTGGAGTAGTCGAACTTCTCGACCGCGCGGATCAGCCCGAGGTTGCCCTCCTGGATCAGATCGAGGAACAGCATCCCGCGGCCGACGTACCGCTTCGCGATGGAGACCACGAGCCGCAGGTTCGCCTCGATCAGCTTGCGCTTGGCGAGCTGTCCGTCGCGTTCGACGCGACGCAGGAAGTCGTCGAGCGCCTCGCGCGTCTTCGGCTTGTAGGTCTTGCCGATCCGGTCCCGCCCGATCCCCTCCACCTTGCCGAACTTCTCGACCTGGTGATCGCGGATCGCGACGACCGACTCGGTCACCAGGCGAAGCCGCTTCTGGTCGACCCGGTCCTCTTCTTCGGTGAGCTCACGGAGCACGGTCGCGAACTCGCCCGCCTCGATGCGCCGGGCGAGATCGACCTCCTGGGCGGCCGTGAGGAGCGGGACCTTCCCGATCTCCTTCAGGTACATCCGAACGGGGTCGTTCGTGGGCGCCTTCAGGAGATCCACGTCGAGCTGGCGCTGGGCGGACCCGTCGACCTCGTCGCCGGGGACCTCGATGACCTCGATCCCCTCGCCGCGCAGGTGCTCCTCGACCTGGGTCAGGAACTCCTCGACCTGTTCGGGCGTGAAGTCGTCGACGGGAACCGATTCGAGCAGGTCGTCCGAGGTCACGAAGCCGCGCTCACGCCCGCGGGCGGTGATCTGTTCCTTCGCTTCCTCCAGACCCAGGTCGCGGGTGACTTCGGTCAAGGCTTTCGCTCCCATACGCTCCAGGTGGGAAACGTCGGGAAGTGTACGAGACGTGAACGCCCGTGACCCGCATTGGTTGGGACGGCGGCGCGGGGGCCGTTCGTCCTACGCCGCGTCGTGTCCTCGCTCGCGCAGACGACGCAGCTCGCCGTCGGCCGCGATCAGCCGCTGGAACATCTCGTCGTACCGCGGGTCGGTCACCGGGTTCATCTTCTGCAGCTCCCGACGGAGCGCGGCGCTGCGGCGTCGCAGGAGGAATTCCTGGAGCCTCACCCAGACCTCCTCCGCATAGCCGGGGAGCAGATCGCCGTCGAGCGGCTCGAGCGCCAACGCCGTGAGCGCCTGGATGTCCTCCTCGTCACCGCCCTCGGCGTCCGAACCGCTCACGCGGCCGTCGGTCTGCCGGAGCAGGTGCAGCAGCTCCCGGTGACGGGTCGTCCGGAAGTGCTCGTCGGTCAGGCGCGACGCGATCCGGCCGAACGCCTCGGCGTCGCGGGCGAGGATCCTGAGCATCTCCCGCTCGACCTTCTCCTGCGCCGAGACTCGTTTGACGGCGTGCTGGACCTCGACGGGGCGCCCCGAGTGTTGCTGGTCGATCGCGAGGACGACCGACCCCTCCGACACGCCGGCGAGCTCCGCGAGCAGGTGCGCGTACTCGCTCTGCCGGACCGGGTCGCCGAGTCGTTCGAGCAGCGGCACGGCCGCGGCGACCGCCGCGCTCTGGCCTTCGATCGTCGAGAGGTCGTGACGGCCAACGGTCCTCCGCACCATGTACTCGACGAGCGGGACGGCCGCCGCCGCGAGCTCGCGAAGGGCCTCGCCTCCGTGCTGGTCGACGAAGTCCGCCGGGTCCAGGCCCTCGGGGAGGATCAGGACGACCGGCTGGACCGGGAACCGTTCGACGAACTCGAAGGCGCGTTCGGCGGCGCGCGCGCCGGCGTCGTCCGAGTCGAAGGCGAGCACCATCCGCAGCGCGAACCGCGACGCGAGGCGGAAGTGCCCCTCCCCGAGCGCGGTCCCGCACGTCGCGACCGTGTTCGTCACACCCGCCCGAACCATCGCGATCACGTCCGTGTAGCCCTCGACGAGGTACAGCTCGCCGAGCTTGGTGGCCGACGCCTTGGCGCGCTGCAGGTTGTAGAGGACCTCGGCCTTTCGGTACACGGGCGTCTCGGGCGAGTTCAGGTACTTCGGCCCCTCGTCCCGCCCGCTGCCGCCGGGCAGGATCCGCGCGCCGATCCCGACGGCCTTGCCGGAGAGGTCGTGCACCGGGAACGTGATCCGGCGACGGAACCGATCGCGGATGTTGCCCTCCTGATCCTTGGTCGCGAGGCCGGCCTCCACCAGGAGCTCGGCCGAGAGCGACCTCACCAGCCGCCGGAGGAGGAAGTCCGGATTGGCGGGCGCGTACCCGATCTCGAACTCGGCGGCCACGTCGCGGTCGATCCCGCGAGACCCGAGGTACGCGCGGGCCTCCTCCCCCTCCCTGGCTTCCAGGAGCGTGCGGTGGTACAGCTCGAATGCGGCCTCGTTCGCCCGGACCAGCGCCTGGCGCTTGGACGCGACGCGGCGTTCGGCCGGCGTGTCGCCCTCGTAGCGCAGGGTGATGCCCGCCTCCTTGGCCAGACGCTCCACCGCCTCGGAGAACTCGAGGTGCTCGACGTCGCGCAGGAACCCGATCGCGTCGCCGCCCTTGCCGCAGCCGAAGCAGTGGTACAGGCCCTTGGAGGGCGAGACGCTGAACGACGGCGTCTTCTCCGTGTGAAACGGACACAGCCCCACGACGCGGTCGTGTCCGGCCTTCTTCAGCGTGAGGTAGCCCGAGACGAGCTTGACGATGTCCGTGCGTTCGCGGACCGCGGCGACGTCGTCGTCCCTGATCCTGCCGGCCACGTTCCTCCCCTCGACTCGCCTCGCGCCGGCTAGAGCAACCAGCGTTGGGGAAGGAACAGCTGCTCGTAGATCCGCAGAGCGTACCGGTCCGTCATGCCGGCGATGTAGTCGGCGACACGGGTCGGCAGGTCTCCCGGCGCCCGATGGTACTCCTGCGGAACCTCGTCGGGGTGATCGAGGTAGTGGGCGAACAGGCTCCGGACCATCGAGATCGCCTTGTCCTGCTCCGAGCGGGCCTCGTCCCGCAGGTAGACGTGGTCGAACAGGAACTCGCGCAGCGCGTCGAGCGCCTGGAACACGTGGTCGGACAGAGCGATCTCGGGTCCGTCGGCACTGCGGCCGACGAGGTCGCTCACCAGGGTGTTGATCCGGGACGAGTGCGTGGCGCCGAGTACCTCGAGGGGCGCGGCGGGCAGCTCGGCCTGCTCGATGACGCCGGCCCGCACCGCGTCGTCGACGTCGTGGTTCACGTACGCGATGCGGTCCGCGAACCTCACGAGCTGTGCCTCCGACGTCGACGGCGGGGGCATCGACCAGGTGTGGTTCACGATACCGTCGCGGACCTCCCAGGACAGGTTCAGGCCCTGTCCGTCGTTCTCGAGGTGATCGACGATCCGCAGGCTCTGCTCGTTGTGGCGGAACGGCCTCCCGAGGAACGGCGTGAGGGCCTGCTCGCCCAGATGGCCGAACGGCGTGTGTCCGAGGTCGTGGCCGAGCGCGATCGCCTCGGTGAGGTCCTCGTTCAGGCGGAGCGCACGGGCGGCGGTCCGGGCGATCTGGCTCACCTCGAGCGTGTGGGTGAGCCGGACGCGGTAATGGTCACCCTCTGGAGCGAGGAACACCTGCGTCTTGTGCTTCAGGCGCCGGAACGCCTTCGAGTGCACGATGCGGTCCCGGTCCCGCTGGAAGCAGGTCCGGAGGTCGTCCTGTGGCTCGTCGTGCTCTCGGCCCTTGCTGGCCGAGGCGAGCGACGCGGTCGGCGACAGCGTCTCGCGCTCGATCTCCTCGGATCGTTCACGGGGTACGGCCACGCCGCGATCTTACCGTCGCGGTCCGACGCACCTTTTCCGCGGACCCGCAGTACGATCGGCGCTTCGACGTGGGTCCGTTGGCGACCCCGTCCCCCTGCCCGAGGAGGATTCGGATGACAGGCGTTCGCATGCGCGTCCTGGTAGGTCTCGCCACGCTCTCGGTCCTCGCGGTCGCGTGCGGGGGCGACGCGAACGACGCGGGCGGATCGATGGGAGGCGGTCCGACCGGCGCGACCGCTGCCACCGGGCCCACGGACTCGGGTGACGACCCCGGCGCTGGGAGCCTGTACGGAGGCTCGAACGAGATGACCGGCGCCACCGGAGCGACCGGCGCGAACGCCGACGTCTCGGTCTCCCTCAACAACTACCTGTTCGATCCGGGCACCGTGAAGGTCGGCATGGGCGACGTCGTCGCCGTCCGCAACGGCAACGCGCGAACGCCGCACACGTTCACGGTGGTCGGGGAGGACGTCGACCTCGAGCTCGCTCCGCTCACGACCGAGACCGTGACGATCGACCTGGCACCGGGGACGTACGAGCTGATCTGCCGGTTCCACGAATCCCTCGGCATGACCGGGACGCTCAAGGTGAGCTAGCAACCGGACGGCTCAGCGCCCGAACAACCGGTAGTACATGTACGCGAGCGTCTCGCGAACGTAACCCCCGAACCGCGTCCCCTCCGTCCGAGCCGCCGAGTGCCACGTCGCGGACGCGTACGCCTCGAGGCCGAGATCGGACGCCATCCTCTTGATCCGCAGGTTGTGCCAGGGATCCGAGACCAGGAACGCGGCCTCCATCCCCCGCTCGCTCATCCATGCCGCGGCCGCCTCGAGGCTCTCGAGCGTTGTCGAGCCCACCGGCGACGCCACCACGCCGTCCGAGGGGACACCGTGCGAGACCAGCCAATCGCGTCCCGCCTGCGCCTCCGTCGTCCGGTCGCCGGGAGCACCGCCGCCGAGCACCAGGATCGTGTCGGCCCGACCCTCCTCGTAGAGCAGCCTCGCGTGTTCGAGCCTGCCCTCGAACACGGGCGAGGGATCGCCGTCGTACTGCGCGGCGCCGAGGACGAGGATCGCGTCGACGTGCTCGATCGTGCTGGCGTCGTCCGTGTGCGCCGCACGCCAGACGGCGATCCCCGTGCCCGCGAACGCGATCACGATCGCCGCGGCCACCGCGGCGATCGTGATCAGCACGGGGTGTCGATGGAGAGCCTCCATGGAGGCGATGCTAACAACGCCTCCCCCGAATGCTTCGAGAGCGAGATGTCTTACGTGCGTGCAACACCGGCGAGTGCGAGCAGGTCGAGGAACTCGCCTTGGTCGAATCCCCGACCCAGGACGGCCCTCGGGTCACACAACCCGCCCTCGTCCCAGGTCAGGACCCACACGCGGTGGGGACCGCCGGCGAGACGCCCCGTCCGGCCGCCGACGAGCTCGATCGTCCCGGCCTCGGGGAGGCCCTCGCCGAACTCGCCCGGGATGCCGGCGAACGCGTGCAGCTCCCGTCCCGACTCATCGCGGAAGCCGACCCGTACGCCGATCCGATCCGGATAACGCTCCTCGAACGTGTCCGTCCGCTCGAACCCCGCCGGGGTCACAAAGCTCACTTCACACACGTTCGGTTGCGCGGTCGCCATGGGTGGCGTCGCAGCCCCGCCCCCACACGCCACGAGCGTCAGCACACCAGACACGAACGCCGCGGCGTTCCGTGCACTCGTCACGGGAGCGACTCCGCCACCGGACCAAGCAGCGGGCCCGTCCCATCGGGGCTTGCCTCCTGCCCCAGGCCCGCGTAGAGCCCGCCCAGGCTCCGAACCCGCTCGGGCAGGATCGTCGCCTCGATCCCCAACGTCGCGGCGAGCCCCGCGAACTCCTGGGCGCCCTCCTCGGTACGGAACGCGCTTACGAGCGCGAACTCACCCGGCTCGCCTACCCCCTGACGGAAGCCCTGGAACTGGGCGACCGGCACCACGTAGAAGCCCTGGATATCGCCGAAGGCGAGCGCCTCGTTGGCGGACTCGGCCTCCTGTCGACTCGGGAAGACGCCGCCGACCACCGCGATCAGCAGCTCTCCCGCGCCGGTGTCGGCCGGGAGCGCGGGTCCGAAGGCACGATCGTTCGGCGCTCGGACGGAGGCCTTCCCCGCAGCCGTGGCAATCAGGCCCGCCGATGCCAACATGCCGACCGCGATTCCGGCGACCACAGCATGTTTCCAGTTCATCGATGCCTCCTCGGGGACTCAGTAGTTGGTGGCGTACTGGAAGTGCATGGGATCGCTGTCCGCGAGCCCCCAATACCAGCCGTGGTTCTGCCAGATCGACGCGTGGTTCCTGTTGACCGTCGACGTGCACTTGCCCAAGTACTCCTCGGCAGACGACACGTCGACGGCGATCCCGAACGCGTGGGTGCTCCATTCGTTGGAGTTGCGCTTCGCTCGGCACGCGTACCCATAGATCCCGTGCTTGACGTACGGCTGCAGGTGGGCGTTCTGGATGTGCCCGTAGACGTCGTTGTCCAGGTTGGTCGACTTCCCGCCCTTGTCCGATACCATCGCCGTCGGGCGCCCACCGAGCTTTCGATGGAAGCTGAACGAGTACGTCACCCCGTTGTCCGCCGCCCTCCACCTCATCGAGATCGCCCTAGCATCCGCGTTGCATGGCTGCCCGAACCGGTTGACGATCTGCGTGTAGCCGCTCGGTCGGGCCGGGTAGTTGACGTGCTCGTCCCGCCATCCGAGCCGCGACCAATGGAACGCGACGATCAGCGGCAGCACGACCGCGATCGGTATCGCGGCGCTGAGGAACCGGAGCCCTCCCCTTCCGTTCGAACCTTTCCGCACGAGCCACCTCCTCGGACCCAAGGGGAGGTGGGAGAGGTCTCGGAGCCTAGCGAACGCGCGTTCGAGTGCATATCGCCAAGCCGGGGGATTCGCGGGGCGAGCGAGGACCATTCCACGCCGAGGGCGCGCGGTCGCGTCAGACGCTCGCGATGTTCCGCTCGAAGTCGCGTCTCGCCTCATCGGCCACCGACAGCGACCTGAAGACGAAGGCGTGGGACGCGATCCCATCTCCCGCGCGCCTGTCGACCGACACGACGTATCGACGCGAGGCCGGTTCGTCGAGCTCGAGGACGTCCCGGCTCTGCAGCATGGCCACCTGCTGGCCCTGCTCATCGACCATCCGCAGACCGGCGACCTCCGCCCGGCCGATCCTCCCCAACTCCCCGTCCGGGTCCGCCTCCACGTCCGCGTCGAGGAGCACGAAGTCGTCGTTCGTCACGGCGACGACCACCTCGCCGAGGGTCGGCCCCGCCTCGGTCTCTGGCAGGACCGCGATCCCCGCGGGGAAGACCTCGAGGCTTCCGATCTGGCTGAGCTTCCGAACCCGCAGGTTCCGCGCCTCCTCGTTTGCCGCGATCTCGTGACCACTGGCTGGGAGATCGTCCGGCAGATCGTCGGAGTCATCCCGCATCACCCAGAGCTCGCCGACGAGACGCAGCAGGTGCACCAGGCTATAGGGGTAGTCCATCAGGTCGACGCGGACTCCGTCGCACCCACGGCGGCCTGGCCGGCGGCGAGGCGGGCCGTCTCGACCCGGAACGGCGAGCAGCTCACGTAGTCGAGCCCGAGGTGGTGGCAGAACGCGACCGATGCAGGATCGCCGCCGTGCTCGCCGCAGATACCCACGTGCAGGCCTGCGTTCGCCGCCCGGCCCTCCTCCACCGCGATGCGCATCAGGCGACCGACCCCGGGCTGATCGATCGTGACGAACGGATTGGCCGGCACGAGCTTGCGTTCCTCGTACATCCCGACGAACTTGCCGATGTCGTCGCGGCTGAAACCGAACGCCGTCTGTGTGAGGTCGTTGGTGCCGAACGAGAAGAACTCGGCCGCCTCCGCGATCTCCCCCGAGGTGACCGTTGCGCGCGGGAGCTCGATCATCGTGCCCCACTCAAGGTGGTCGAGCTGAACGCCCTCGGCCCGAAGTACCTCCGCCGCAACCGGTTCGAGCTCGGCCCGCATCTGCTCGAGCTCCGGCTTGGTCGCGACCAGCGGGATCATGATCTCGACCTTTGGGTCGCCGCCCTCCTTCTTGACCCGTGCCGCCGCCTCGCAGATCGCGCGGACCTGCATCGCGTACAGCCCGGGTTTCACGATCCCCAGCCGCACCCCACGCAGGCCGAGCATCGGGTTCGCCTCGTGGAGCTGGTCGACCTTGCCGAGGATCACCCTGGCCTCGTCGAGCGGCACCCGCTCGTCGCGCAGCCGGACCTCGCCCTCGCCGCGTTCCTCCGCCCGGGCAACGCCGACGGCGAGCTCGACCTGGTTCGGGAGGAACTCGTGCAGCGGCGGGTCGAGCAGCCGGACGGTCACGGGTAGGCCGTTCATGGCACGAAAGATCCCGACGAAGTCCTCGCGCTGCAGCGGCAGCAAGGCGTCGTACGCCCTCTGCTCCTCCGCCTCGGTCTCCGCGAAGATCATCTGGCGCACCGCGCCGACCCGCTCCTCGCCGAGGAACATGTGCTCGGTCCGGCACAGCCCGATGCCTTCGGCTCCGCGGTCGCGCGCGTTGCTCGACTGGTCCGGGGTGTCGGCGTTCGCGCGGACCCGCAGGCGCCGGCGCGCGTCCGCGACGCCCATCAGGCGCTCGAAGGCCTTCCAGACCTTCTCCCCGCGAGCCTCCTCATCGCCGGATCGCGCCTTCTCGAGCACGGACTCCTCCAGGGGTAGCTCCCCCACGTACACGTTGCCCGTGAAGCCGTCGATCGTGACGACCTCGCCCTCCCGCACGGTCGTGCCGTCCGCGGTGAAGGTCTTGGCCGCCGGGTCGAGCTTGATCGCGTCGGCGCCGCACACCGCCGGGATGCCCTCGCCGCGCGCGACGACCGCCGCGTGCGAGTTGGTCCCCCCGGCGCTCGTCAGGATGCCCTGCGAGGCGATCATGCCGTGGTAGTCGTCCGGGGTGGTCTCGCGCCGGACCAGGACCACCTTGTCGCCGGCGTTCGCTCGCTCCTGGGCGTCGTCGGCCGTGAACACCACCGCGCCGGTGGCGGCGCCGGGGCTCGCGTTGAGGCCCTTCGCGATCGGCCGTGCGCCGTCGGCCTTCACGCGCCGCTTGAACAGCTCCTCGAGCCGGTTCGCGTCGACGCGGAGCAGCGCCTCGTCCTCGTCGATCAGCCCCTCGTCGAGCATGTCGTATGCCATGACCCATTCGGCGAACGCGGTCCGCTTGCCGATGCGCGTCTGCAGGATCCAGAGCTTGCCCTTCTCGATCGTGAACTCGATGTCGCACATGTCGCGGTAGTGACCCTCGAGGGTGGCCATCACATCCATCAGCCCGCGATACGAGTCCGGGTCGATCCGCTCGAGCTCGGCGATGCGCTCGGTGTTGCGGATCCCCGCGACCACGTCCTCGCCCTGCGCGTTCTCTAGGTAGTCGCCGTACGGAACCTTCTCCCCCGTCGAGGGGTCGCGCGTGAACGCCACGCCGGTCCCCGAGTCCTCGCCGCGGTTGCCGAAGACCATCGCGACGATGTTGACGGCGGTCCCCAGATCGTCGCTGATCTTGTTCTGACGCCGGTAGTCGATCGCGCGCCTCCCGTTCCACGATCCGAAGACGGCCGCGATCGCCAGGCGGAGCTGCTCCATCGGCTCCTGGGGGAAGTCCTCGGTGGTCTGCTCGCGGTAGATCGCGCGGAAGCGTTCGATCAGCGCGCTCAGGTCGTCCGCGTCCAGGTCGGTGTCCTGCGCGTTCGGGCCCTTCGCCGCCTTGGCCTCGTCGAGCGCGTGCTCGAACGCGTCCGCCGGCACGTCCATCACGATCTTTCCGAACATCTGGATGAACCGGCGGTAGGCGTCCCGAGCGAATCGGACGTCGCCATCCGTCTGCTTCGCGAGCCCCTCGACGGAGCGGTCGTTCAGTCCGAGGTTCAGGACGGTGTCCATCATCCCCGGCATCGAGAACTTCGCCCCCGACCGCACCGAGACCAGCAGGGGGTCGTCGGGATCGCCGAGCGCCTTGCCCATCGCGTCCTGGAGACCGCGAAGGTGCTCCCCCGCTTCCTCGAGCATCTCGGGCGGAGCACCCCCCTGCGCGAGGAAGGTCAGGCACGCCTCGGTGGTGATCGTGAAGCCGGGCGGGACCGGCAGGCCCATGTTGGTCATCTCGGCGAGGTTGGCCCCCTTGCCGCCGAGGAGGTCCTTCATGTCCTTGTTGCCCTCGGAGAAGTCGTAGACGTACTTGGTCATCACCGATGCCTCCGCCGCGAGATGGGTTCGGACCGGACCAGTCTACGGACGTGATGAAGGGAACCGCGCGGCGGGCGAGCTCTCGTTAGGCGGGCGGAGCGGCGTCGTGGGAGTCCTCGCCCGCGTCAGCGAACGCGGACGCCATGCGCAGGCAGCGCTCCACGGTGTCGTGGTCGCCGTCCAGGAGCGCCTCGTAGGCGAGGTTCAGCCACCCAGAGCTCTTCTGCGCGAGCTCCACATCGTCCGAGCGGAGCGAACGCCCGGAGGACAAGACGTCGAGCACCGGCCGATAGGCCACGCTGAGTACCACCGCGGCCCTGGCATCGAACCGGGCGATCGGATCGGCCGGGCTTCGAAGCGCCTCGCGCTCGGCCGCACCACACTGGTCGAGCAGCGCGTGGTACGCCAGGTCGATCTCCTGGGCCGGGGCACCCGCGGTGGCGTTGTCGATGAGGGCCCGGATGCTACGCGTGGTCTGCACGAGGATGCCGTCCATGGGGGGAGCCTAGTGTCGTCCCCCGCCCGGCGTCCGCACCATCGGCCGGGTGACCCGAAATGGGGCAGAAAGGCCTAAGACCTAGGGCGAACCTCAGCCGACCGCGGTCTCGACCATGCCCAGTGTCGCCGCATCGCTGGCGAAGAGCACCGTCACGGCCTTGCCCTCGGGTTCGAGGACCGTGGCGGAGCCGTCCCCCTGCTCGATCCACTCGCCCATCGAGGCCGCGAACTCCTCCGCGTCACGCGCGGTGTCCCAGACCGTCGACAGCTCGACCGCGGTGTCGGTCCCGTTCGACCACGCTCGATACGTCCCGCCGTCCCATCCCGCGGCCGCGGCGCCGGCCTGCGAACCGTCGAGCCGCAGGCCGAGCGCGATCTGCAACCAGGCCTCCCCGATCGACATCACGTCGAGGTCCTGCCATCCCGGTCCCAGCTCCTCCGACAGGTCAGGGACGTCGACCGGGGTGGGTGCGTCGTTCGGGTAGCGCTCGGGGTGGATGATCTGCTCGGTCGAGGTGGGGAGGTCGACGAACGCCTCGTCGACCGCATCGAGACCGCCCCGTGCCTCGAGCGCTCCGATGAATCGCATCCCCTGGTCGTACGGCCAGGCTTGGAGCCGCGAGACGAACGGTGGGATCCCCTCGGTCGACGTATCCTGTGCGGCCGCCTCGATCCCGACCTGGACCTGCTCGGCCAACGTGAGGAACGTCCGCGCCCACCGCAGCATGAAGAAGGTCGCGTTGCCCTCGACCAGCGCGATGGCGGCCGACGCGTCCTCGTCCCTGCACTCTGCGCCGAGCGCGTCGAGCCGCTCGAGCCCGAACCGCTGGTCGTCGATCGCGTGCGTGAGCTCGTGCGCGAGCGTGATGCGTTCGAGCGGCGAGGGCGACTCGCTCCCGGTGAACTTCAGCTCGCCCGTCACGGTGTCGTAGTACCCGATCACCTGACTGGAGCCGTAACTCTCGTAGGCGTCGCGGAGGCTGGTGCCGTCGGGGATCACACCGATCGTGTCCCACGCGATGCTCCGCCGTGCGTACTGCCCCTCGGGGTAGGTGATGTCGGAAAAGCTCGCGACGTCCCGGCCGATCTCCGCCTGCGACACCGGCTCGGCCACGACCGGCTGCGAGTAGTCGAACCCGCGGATCTGTGCCACCTGCCGCATCACCTGCGCGATCACGGCGGGCGTCGGGCCCTCCGCGGGGACGCCCGATCCGCCGTCGGGCTTGGGTTCGGTCACCTCGCACAGACGCCTCGCGGCGGCGGCGGCCGAATCCGGTCCGCCGGGCGCCGGCGAGGGGACCTCGGGCGAGGCCGGCACCGGATCGACCGAGGTCTTGGGTGGGGACGCCGGGTCGCCGGGAACGTCGGTTCCGCCGGTACAGGCCCCGAGCGTGAGCCCGAGGACGGCCACCAAAGCGGCGGCGCGGAGCCTCATCCGCGCCTCGGGATGAGGACGCTCGCGACGGCCAGGCCGGCGGCGAGGAGCGAGAGGGAGCTCGAGATCCACAGGAGTCCTATCGACCGCAGGGAGCCGAGCGATGAGGCCATGAGCGCGATCGCCGCCGCCAGCATCAGCGCGAAGGCGGCCGCATGCAGGCTCACCCAGCCCTTCCTCGGCTCACCCATCGCCTAGAGGCGTTCGGCGAGGTAGTCCACGAGGTTCTCGACCGGGATCCGGTCCTGGGCCATCGAGTCCCGCTCGCGGACCGTGACCTGTCGGTCCTCGAGCGTGTCGAAGTCCACGGTCACGCAGAACGGCGTGCCCACCTCGTCCTGGCGGCGGTACCGGCGACCGATCGAGCCGGCATCGTCGAAGTCGCACATCCACCGCCCCTTGACGAGGTCGAACACGCCCCTGGCATCCGGCGCGAGCTGTTCATTGCGCGAGAGCGGCAGCACGGCGACCTTGGTGGGCGCCAGATCCCGGTGCAGGGCGAGGTACGTGCGCTTCTCGGTGCCACCCTTGGCGGTGGGCGCCTCCTCCTCCCGATAGGCGTCCACCAGCGCGGTGAGCAGGACGCGATCGACGCCGGCGGCGGGCTCGACCACGTAGGGAAGGTAGCGCCGATCCTGCTCCGGGTCGAAGTAGGTCAGGTCCTCGCCGCTCGCGTGCTGATGCGCCTTCAGGTCGAAGTCGGTGCGGTTCGCGATGCCCTCGACCTCCTGCCACCCGAACGGGAACTCGTACTCCACGTCGGAGGCGGCCTTCGCGTAGTGCGCGAGCTCGTCGGGCTCGTGCGGTCGCAGCCGGAGCTTCTCCTTGCGGATCCCCAGGTCGACGTACCACTGCATCCGCTCGTTGATCCAGTAGTCCAACCACTCGTCGTCGGTGCCGGGCTCGACGAAGTACTCCATCTCCATCTGCTCGAACTCGCGCGTGCGGAAGATGAAGTTGCCCGGGGTGATCTCGTTGCGGAACGACTTGCCGATCTGCGCGATGCCGAACGGGATCTTCTTGCGCGAGGTCTGCTGGACGAGCGCGAAGTCGACGAACATCCCCTGCGCCGTCTCGGGCCGCAGGTAGGTCTCGCTCGACTCGTCCTCCACCGGCCCCATCTGCGTCTTGAACATCAGGTTGAACTGCCGTGTTTCGGTGAAGCGCTTCTGGCCGCAGTTCGGGCAGGTGGGGTCGTCGCCGAGGTGGTCCTCGCGGAAGCGCTGGTGGCAGTTCAGGCACTCGACGAGCGGGTCGTGGTATCCGGCGACGTGGCCGCTCGCTTCCCAGACCTTCGGGGACATGATGATCGCGGCCTCCAGCCCGACGACGTCGTCACGGAGCTGGACCATCGAACGCCACCATGACTGGCGGATGTTGCGGCGCAGCTCGACCCCGAGGGGACCGTAGTCCCACGACGAGCGCAGGCCTCCGTAGATCTCGCTGGACTGGAAGGCGATCCCCCGCCGCTTGGCGAGGGACGTGACGGCCTCCATCAAGTCGGCCATGGGGGTTCCTCCTCTCTCCCGGTCGCTGGCTGCGGCCGCTGGCGTGCCCTCCAGTCTAAGGCTCGGCCCGGCCACGATCGCCGATCCGTGTGAAGAGATGACGTCCTTCGGACCATCTGGCCGGACTAGCCGGTCGGTTCGCTCCACGGCCCCACCCCGCCGAGGCGCTCGACCGTCACCCGCGTGACGAAGCCCGGGGGCGGGTCCGGCATCGGCGGGAACGTGACGTCGGGACCGAGGTAGGTTCGCGCCAGCCGCTGGAGGACCTCCGGTCCACCGCCGTCCGTGACCCGGGCGGTGCCGTAGATCACGAGGTACTCGTGCAACCCGTACGGAGTGACCTTGTCGGTTTGGATCGAGATCGTGATCCGTGGGTCCTGTCGCAGGTTCCGGAGCTTCCGCTGATCGGGGAGCGTCGCGAAGACGACCTCGTCGCCCTCGAGCCCCACCCAGGCGAGCGTCGTCTGGGGTCGACCGTCCGGATCGATCGTCGTGACGTGGGCGAGCGCATCGCTCTCGATGACCCCACGCGCCTCGTCCGGGACCCGCACCGCCTAGCCGGCGTCGTTCTCGGCGATGGCCCCGAACCGTCGCGACCGCTTCTGGTAGTCGCGGATCGCCTCGTACAGATGCTCGCGATCGAAGTCCGGCCAGTAGACCGGCGTGAAGTACAGCTCGCTGTACGCGGCCTGCCAGAGCAGGAAGTTGCTGAGGCGTTCCTCGCCACTGGTCCGGA
>Ga0307287_10000383_pt1 | contig 15977 bp, 16 predicted proteins | sample ER_DNA_141_FD_194485 | JGI IMG/M metagenome (GOLD analysis project Ga0307287, IMG submission 194485) | Bulk soil microbial communities from the East River watershed near Crested Butte, Colorado, United States - ER_DNA_141 | ecosystem: Environmental > Terrestrial > Soil > Floodplain | place...
GGACGAGACGGTCGACGCCGTCGCGAGGATCTCGCCGCCTTCGGCGATCGCGCCGATGCGTGCGGCTTCGTGCACGCCGAGGCCCGCGTAGTCCTCTGCGATCATCGTCGCCTCGGCCGAATGCAGCCCGATCCGCACCTCCGGCGCGAACCCGTGCCTGCGACGGTGGTCGGTGAGCCGCCGCTGGATCGCGACCGCGCAGCTCGCCGCGGCCGCCGCGTCGCCGAACGACGCGAAGAACCCGTCGCCGGTCGTGTGGACGACCTCGCCGCGGTGTGCGCCGATCTGGGTGCGGAGCGTTTCGTCGTGCCAGCGCAGGATCCCCTCCCATGCATCGTCGCCGATCGTACGGACCAGGTCGGTCGAGCCCACGATGTCCGTGAACATGAACGTGCGCACGACGCGGCGTCCGGCGTTGCTCGCGTCGCCGGCGCGGATCATCTCCTCGCAGCGTTCGGCGTCCCGGACGGCCCCGAGGCGTTCGAACGCGTCCTTGGCAGCCCGGAGCTCGAGGACGGCCGAGGCCTCGTCGCCGCCCGCGCGGCAGGCGGCCGCCAGCCAGCGACGGGCCTGGGCGGCCTCGAACGGCGCATCGGACTCGGTCCACGCGCGGACGGCCTTGCGGAGCTCGGCGATCGCGGCCGTGGCGTCCTCCTCGTACGTGAGCGTCGCGCCGAGCGCCTGGTGCGCCGCCGCCTGCAGCATCGGCGCCCCGATCGCCCCGGCGGTGGCGACGAGCTCCTCCGCGGCCTGGCGCCCATCGGCCACGTCGTAGGCGGCGAGGGCGATCTCGACCCGGGCGGGCAGCAGCCGCGCTCGATCCAACGGATCCCCCGCGTCGGCGAGCGCGGTGCCGATCGACGACCGAGCCGCGTCGACCTGCCCCCGCGCGAGGCGAAGCAACGCGATCCCGGGCTGCGCCTCGTTGCCCAGACGGTGGGCCTGCTCGAACGCCTCCTCGGCGCCCTCGAGATCGCCCCGGCGCAGACGCACCTCGCCGACTTCGTTCGCGCCCGCCCCCGCCTGCGGGAGCCGCCCGAACGCCTCGAGCTCCGTCCGTGCCTTGATGGCCTCGTCCTCGGCCTCGGCGTACGAGCCGTGGAGCCGCATGATCTCGGCCCGCTGCACTCGGCAGACACCCGGGAAAGCGGTGATCGCCTCGCGTTCGCACCACCTCGCGGCCGCCTCGGTCCACTCCGACGCCCGGCGGTAGTCGGCGACGCTCCGACAGACGCCGATCGTGAGGCAGTAGATGTTCCCCGCGACGTACGGCGTGAGCTCGCCGCCGACGGCGGCCAGCGTCGCCTCGTCCACGAGCGAGAGACCCTGCTCGAGCTGCGCGTGCATCACAAGGATCACGCCCTGCAGGGCCAGGCCGAACGCCTGGAGGTCCGGGTCATCCAGCCGCGCCCCGATCTCCTGGGCCGCGACGGCGTGCCGCTCAACGTCCTCGATGTCGCCCCGCTCGAACGCCGCGCGGACCAGGCAGAGTTCGAGCCACCCGTGTTCGAGGGACTCCGGTTGGTCCGCAAGCAGACGGGAGGCGCGTTGGACCCACCCGTTCCACACCGCCGAGTCCAGACGATCCGCGTACTCCATCGCGAGCCGCAGGCTGACCCGGGCCGCGTCGCGTCGCCTGCCCTCGGCCGAGAAGGCGGCATACGCGCGCTCGAACGCGTCGAGGCTCTCGTTCGGATGCGCGCTCCACCACGCGGCCTCGGCCAGGCGCTCGAGGTCCTCGCTCGACAGGTCGCGGTCGAGCGACGCGAAGCCCTCGTACGCCTGCTGCCACGCGTGCGCATCGAGCGACTGCCGGGCGCGTTCCAGGGTCGTGGCATCCGTCACGGCGGGTCCTCCTGGACCGGATGATGGCACGCGGCCGATCGGAGCAGCAGCCGTGCCCTACACTGCCGACGTCGTTCGGGCGCGAAGGAGGCAGCCGGTGGGCGAGCGACCGCGCCGGCACGACGAGATCAAGGGAGCGACGGTCCTGTTGACCGGGTGGTCGCAGGGCCGCGAGCGCGAGATCGCCGACGCGCTCGGCACGATCTCGACGCGGCCGGTCGATCTCGACGAGGTGGAGCTCCCCTTCGTCGCGCTCCCGAAGGCCACGCTCGAGAAGGCGGAGGCGGCTCGAGACCTCCTGGTCGAGGCCGGTGGGTCCGTCGATCTCCGGGACGCCTGGGTCACGCGCGACGCCCCTCGACCGGTCGCGACCAGGCCGGTCTGTCCGTTCTGCGGTTCCACGAAGACGCAGCCGTACACGCACGCCGGACCCGCGGCTCGAACTTCGATGAAGTGCACGACCTGCGGTCAGCGGTTCCGCGTGTCGAACCGCTGACGGCGGCGTCTCAGTCCTCTTGGCTCTTCCGGAGCTGCTTCGTCCGGGAACGGCGCTTCTTGTCGGCCAGTCGACGTTCGACGGAGCCTCGGCTCGGTCGCGTCGGGCGCCTGCGGGGCGGCGGCGGCGCGAGCGCGCCCGCCAGGATCTTCGCCATCCGTTCGAGCGCGGCCTCGCGGTTGCGAAGCTGCGAACGATGGTCGGACGCCCTCACCGTCAGGACGCCGTCGACGAGCCGCCGCGAGAGCCGTTCGAGCGCCCGGGCGCGCTGGATCGGCCCGAGCGCGCTCGTCCGCGCGACGTCCAGGCTGAGCTCGACGCGCGAGTCTGCCGTGTTGACCGATTGACCGCCCGGCCCCGACGAACGGCTGAACCGCCAGGTGAGCTCGCGCTCGGGGATCACGACGGAGCGGGTCACGCGCAAGGGACCGGGCATCGGATCCTTCATACACTCCGCGCGTGAGGATCGGCGTGATCGTGCCGGGGGCGGCGAGCGACTCCGAGGGCGGCAGGCCGTCGTGGCCGGCGATCCTGTCGTTCGCGCGGGCCGCCGAGGCGCACGGCCTGGACTCGGTCTGGATGTTCGACCACTTCTTCCACAAGCCGTCGAGCGGACCGATCGACGGGCAGCTCGAGGCCTGGACGGTCGTGAGCGCCCTCGCCGCCGCGACCGAGCGCGTCGAGATCGGCACGCTCGTCCTGTGCTCGAGCTTCCGGCACCCCACGACCGTGGCCAAGATGGCCGCGACCGCCGACGAAGTGAGCGGTGGTCGGCTGATCCTCGGCCTCGGGGCCGGGTGGCACGATGCCGAATACGACGCGTTCGGGTTCCCGAAGGACCGCCGCGTCGACCGGTTCGAGGAGGCGCTCGGGATCGTCGTCCCGTTGCTGCGCGGCGAGACGGTGACGTTCGACGGCGAGTTCTTCACGACGCGCGACGCGGTGCTCGAACCCCCGCCGTCGCGCGACATCCCGGTCCTGGTGGCGGCGTTCGGCCCGCGGATGCTCCGGCTGACGGCTCGCCACGCGAACGCGTGGAACACCGCCTGGCTCGGCGCGCCCGACGAGCATCTGCGCGGGCGCCTCGAGGCGCTCGACGCGGCGCTCGCGGCGGAGGGCCGGGACCCCGCGACGATCGAGCGCACCGTCGGCATCGAGGTCCGGGATCCCTCGCTCGGGGCTGCCGAGCCAGCGGATGAAGAGAACGGCGAGGATCGCGCGTTCGGCGGGTCGGTCGACGAGCTGGCGGAGGCGATCGCCGCGTACGACAAGCTCGGCATCGGCCACCTGATCGTGGTCCTCCAGCCGATGACGGAGACGTCGCTCGAGCGGCTGGCGCTAGCCCTCGCCCGCCGCTGAGGTTCGGGCGCCGTCGGTGCGTTGGCCGGCGGTGCGGCGCCACAGCAGGGCGAGGCTCACGAGGGTGCCGAGAAGACCGAGGGCCGCAGCCACGAGGAAGACGCTCGCGTAGCCCTCGGGGCTGTCGTCGGGCGTGTCGCTGACGATCTGCGTCCCGATCGCGAGCACCACCACCCCGATCCCGGCGCCGACGACCAAGGCGAGGCCGGCGGCGATCCGCTCCCCGGCCGGCAGCACGATCCCGAGCGCGCCGGTGGCGACGGCGCCGATCCCCACGAGCGAGAGCGCCAGTGTCGTCTTCATCTGGGCGTCCATGCAGGTGATGCTGGCCGTTCGGGCCCGGCCGGGCAAGGGCTGCCACCGAAACGCAATGGAACCTGGTCGGGTTCGTCGCAGGTGCTGTTCGGTGGACGGGTGGTTCCGGACGACTCTCAGTGGCCGCAGGCGCAGGCGCCGCCGCAGCCACAGCCGCCGCCTGCGTGCGGGCCGGGCTCGTACGAGGACGCCGCGCCCGCGACGAACGAGAACTGCCGGCGAACGCGTTCGCTGCCGCACGACGGGCAGGCGAGGGCGGTGTCAACCGAGGCGGTCATCGGGCGCCGATCCTCGAACCGGCGCTCGCATGCCATGCACAGGTACTCGTACGCGGCCATCGCGCTGGCCAGGATACCCGGGCCTGAGGCGTGTCGGTGGGCGGGTCGAGGGTTCCCGAGTAGGGGGGGTTCAACTCCCCGAGCCGACCGATACCGATTTCGGTATCGACCCCGATCGCGAGGACGCGGTCACACAGGGAGGGCCTCACGCTCGGCCCCCAGGCCGGTGCCCGATCGACGAGCGGAGCGGCGGAAGACTACGAACGCGAGCGCGATGACCAGGGTCGAGGTCAGCAGCATCAGGGTGCCGATCGCGTTCACGGCCGGCGACGGCGCGGTCCTGGCGGCACCGTAGATCGCCATCGCCACCGTCTCGTTGGATCCGTCCTTCGCCAGCTGCTTGACCATCACGAAGTCGTCGAGCGTGAACGCGAAGATGACCGCCGCGCTCGCAAAGATCGCGGGCGCGAGCAGCGGAAGCGTGATCCGCCGCAGCGCCTGCACGGGCGACGCCCCCAGATCCATCGCGGCCTCCTCGTACTCAGGACCCAGGGACAGGAGCCGGGCGCGGACGATGATCACCGCGTAGGGGATCGCAATCAGCACGAGCCCGAGGAGCTGCGCGGTGGTCCCCAGGCCGACGAACCGGAAGGGGTTGACGAACAGGAGGAACAGCGACACGGCGATGATCAGCTCGGGCGTGATGAACGAGAACAGCATCACGAAGTTCGAGGAGCCGGACCCGCGCCCCCGCCACTTGTCGAGCGCGAGCCCGAAGCCGACCCCGATCGGGACGGAGAGCAGGACCGCGCCGGTCGCGAGCTTCAGGCTCTGAAGCACCGCGTGACGGAGATCGGGGTCGTGCAGGACGGACTCGTTCGGGTCGCTCATGTACCAGCGCATCGAGAACCCCGCCCACAGCGAGATCGACCGGGTGCTGTTGAACGAGAACAGTGCGGCCGTCAGGACCGGGACGAGCGTCCATGCGACGTAGGCGATCCCGATCACCCACAGGAAACGCGGCCGCGCCCAGGGGTTGGTTATCAGGTCACGGAGCCTTCTGCGGGAGGCTCCGGTCGACGCCTTCACGCTCACGCGGCACGCTCCCGTGCGGCCCGGGTCGTGCTCCGCAGGTAGTAGACGATCGGGACGATCAGGAGCGCCATCAGCACGAGGATCAGCGCCGAACCCCGCGATACGAAGATCGGGACGTCGAGCGAGTCGATGATGAAGTTCCCGATCATCCTCGTGCCGACCGTGTTCGCGAGGAGTTGCTGCGTGTAGTAGTCCCCGAACATCGGGAGCCCCGCGATGATCACGCCGGCCAGGATTGCCTGCCGCGTCTGCGGAAGGGTCACGCGGAAGAACGTTCGCGCGGGGCTCGCCCCGAGGTCGCGGGCCGCCTCCAGCTGGGCGACTGGGAGCCGATCCAGGGCCGCGTACAGCGGCAGAACCATGTACGGGACGTAGCCGTAGACGAGCCCGGTGACGAGCACCCACGACTTCCCGGACAGGAACGGGTACGGCGCGCCGAGGATGCCGACGTCCTGGAGGACCCGGTTGACGTACCCCTGGTCCTGCAGCAGCCCGATCCAGGCGAGCATCCGCAGCATGTAGGAGAACCAGAACGGCGCCAAGAACAGCGCCAGGAACAGCCCCTTCGCCCTGCCCGCGTGGCGCGCGAGGAAGTACGCGAACGGATAGCCGATCACCAGGCACACGAACGTGGCCCCTACGACGTACGCGATCGTGCGGAGGAAGGCGGCGTAGTAGATGCCGTCGGTGTGCGTGAGGTTCGACAGTGTGAAGGACAGGATGCTCGTGTCCCATCGCAACGGATTCCACACGAGCACCGGGCTCTGGAAGATCGGGTCGAGGGTCCCGAACGTGACCGAGAGGATGACGTAGAACGGGAGCAGGAACAGGACCAGCAGGTACAGCATCGCCGGCGCGGCGAACGAGGGCCACAACCAGCGCGGATAGCCGACGTCCCGATCCGGCGCGGACGCTCGCGAGCGCCGCGCGATCGCCTCGCCGCTAGACACCCGCCTGGATCTCTTGGTACGCCGACTCCCACAGCGTGCTGACGTCGGGCGCGAGTTCCAGCTCCCGGTAGCCGGCGCTGAACTGCTCCTCAGTGACCACCGTCGACGCGAGGTGTTCGGGGACCACCTGGTTCCCGACCAGCGTCTCTGGGTTGATCGTCGTCAAGGGCGCCTGATAGCCCGAATACGTCGTGTAGTTCGTGAGGGAGTTCGTTGCATCGAGCACCCAGTCGATCAGCAGGTGCGCCAGCACCGGGTTCTTCGACCCCTTGATCAGGACGACCGTATCGTTGTCCACGTTGCCGGGGATCCCGTCCGTCGAACCCGGCCAGTAGTAGGAGAGGTTCGGGGCTGTATCACCCGCGGGCAGGAAGTAGAACGCGGAGCCGACGTTGCCCGACCACGACTGGTGGAGCCACGTCTTGCCCTGCGGGACGTCCACGTAGTCGCTGTGATCGAAGCGGGCGTTGGTGGCCGCCACGACCTCGGCGATGTCGCTCTTCGCCTGGTCGATCGTCGCAGGATCGCCGGTGTTGACGTCGGTGATGCCCCGGCGGAACATCGCCATCCCCAGGGCGTCCCGGGAGTTGTTGAGCAGGGCCGTCTTGTTTCGGGGCGCGCCGTTCCAGAAGATCTCGTAGGGGTTGTCGAGCCCGGCGATGTCCGTGTCGATCTCGTCGTTCCGCCACATGATCCCCGTGTTCCAGATCGCCCACGGGACCGAGTACCGGGACTCCTGGTCGTAGAACGGGCTCTGGAGCGCCGGCCACACGTTGTTCGCGAGGTTCGGGACGTAGTCGTGGTTGATCGGCTGCAGCAGGCCGCCCGCGATGAGCTGACCGAGGACGAACAGCTGCACGCCGAACATGACGTCGAACTCATCGGGCGAGGCGCGGAGCTTCGCGACGCCGCCGGCCATGTCGGGGAAGATCGTCTTCTCCACCGTGCAGCTGTACTTCTGCTCGAAGGCACGGATGATGGACGGCGAGACGTAGTACGGCCAGCTCAGATACTTGAGCGTCGCGCCCGTCTCCGGCTGGAGACCGCTCTCGATCGGCTGGTTGTCGTCGGGGATGTTCCACGTGACGGGCGCATCCAGACGAGCCAGCGGATACGGGGCGCCGCCGACGCCGCCGGTACCGTACGCGTTCGAGCCGCTCGCGCCGGTCCCCGACTCGCCCGACGGTTCCTCCTGCGCTGCGCCCGAGCAGGCGGCCAGGATGGCCGCCATCGTCGGCATCGCGACCCCCGCGACGCCCGCGCGACGGAGGAACTCTCGACGGCTGAGCGTCCTCGGATCGAACGCCTTCGGATGTTGGGGAACCACGTGCGACACCCCTCTCGCGGGCTCCGTTTCGGAGTATGACACAGGCCCCTTCCGACGGTTTCGGCTCACTGCATGCGTCCCCGCGCCGCGATGGGCCAGATGACGTCGACGCGATCGCTCCGGTACCCCAGGAGCTCCGAGAACGCGTTCACGACGGGCGGGTGCGAGTTCGGGATCACCTTGACCCGTTCGCCGATCGAGAAGGGCCGGGTCCCCTCGGGAACGGAGACGATGCCATGCTCGTCCGCGAGGCGGGCGATCGTCGCCTCATCGTGGCCGAGGATGAGGCCGTAGCCGTCGGCCCCGACCGGCGGCGACCAGCTGAGCCCCTTCGATCTGACGTCGATGATCGCGCGATCCGGAGCGGGGACGCTGACGACGGTCGCGAGGACGGAGAGCGCGCACTCCTCGACGCTCGCAGCACCCATCGAAACCTGGTACCGGTCGTTGAAGATGTAGCTCCCGGGCCGAAGCTCCGTCACGACCGGGTGGTCCGCGGCCGCCTGTGCGGTTGCACTCGCACCGACGCTGACCCGTGCGACCGGGATGCTCGCCCCTCGGAGCCGTTCGGCCACCCCGCCCATGAGGTCGTAGGACCGCCGGGCTTCGCGGAGCACCGCGTTCCGATCGGTCAGGTCGTAGATGTGGCCCTCGTACGCGAGGATGCCGACGAAGCGGAGGCCGGGCAGGTCGTGCGCCACCGCCCGCACGAGCGGGAGTGTGTGCTCCGGAAGAACGCCGCACCGGTGGTAGCCGTCGTCGACCTCCACCAGGGTGTCGAGCGTGATGCCATCCGCAGAGGCGGCCTCGCTCAGCGGCCGGGCGCCTTCCATCGAGTCGACGAGCGTCGTGACGCGGACCCGATGGGCGAGGTCGCTCAGCCGACGGAGCTTCCGAGCCCCGATGATCGGGTAGGCGATCGTGATGTCGGACAGCCCCGCGTCGGCCATCACCTCGGCCTCGCCGAGCTTCTGACAGGTGATCCCCACCGTACCCGCCTCAACCTGCCGGATCGCGAGCTCGGGGGTCTTGTGGCTCTTGACGTGGGGCCGAAGGGCGATCTTGCCATCTCGACCGAGCCGCGCCATCGCCTCGATGTTCGAAGCCATCCTGTCGAGATCGACGATCAAGGCGGGAGTATCGATGTCGTCCAGGGCCGTCCCGGGCTCCACGATCGACGTTCCCGCTCCCCGAGTCGTCACGGGGATACTCTGACGTGTCAGGGCGAGGTGCGCGCTGCCCGCTTCTCCTCGTAGTGCGACGCCATCGCGTCCAGCATCGACAAGTAGTTCGTGATGCCGTCGCGGGCCTGCTCTGCCTCGTCGGACAGCCCCGTCACCTTGTCGATCTTCCAGTGGGTGAACAGGACGGGCAGCACGACCTCGTCGTGGTGGATCCGGAGGTCGTAGATCCCGGCCTTCGCGATCTCGATCGCCTTCTGCTTGAACTCGGGGATGTCGAGCCCGGGCATCGCGAACCCGGTCACCTGCCGGTTGATCGCGAGCATCATCTCGGAGGGCGCGATCTCGAGCGCCGCCTTGCCGAGCTCGCGGTAGAAGACGTAGTGCAGGTTCTCGTCGGTCGCGATCCGAGCGGTGAGCTTCTCGATGAGCGGGTCCTGCGTGAACGTCCCGGTGTTGCGGTGGGCGATCCGGGTCGCGAGCTCCTGCAGCGTCGTGTAGACGACCCCGTCGAGCGGATCGAGCGCACGCCCGCCGCCATCGCCGTCCGGGTAGTAGCCGCGCGAGACCTGGTCCATGCGACCGCGCTCGAGCACCACCGGGTCGAGGCCGCGCGTGACGGTCAGATAGTCGCGCAGCACGATCGCGTGGCGGCCCTCCTCGGCGGTCCAACGGCGGACCCACTCGCCCCAGACGCCGCCCCGGCCGAAGATCTCCCAGAGCGCGAGGTGGTAGTAGGGCAGGTTGTCCTCGGTGAGCAGGTTCACCTCGAGCGCCGTGCGCGAGACGATCCCAAGGGCGCTGTCGGTCTCCTCCCACGGCTCGTCGACGTAGTTGCGGCCGACCTCGTAGGGGACGTATTCGTGCGGGAACCACTCGGTGGCGGTGGACAGGTGCCGTTCGAGGCCCCGGCGCATGGTCGGCTCGAGGAGCGCGAGCATCTCGGTGGGCGGGGTCGGTTTCGTGCGTGCGTTCGTGAGCACTCGAGCCTCCAGCGTCAAGCCTTCAGCCGAGTGTTTGGGGCTGAATGCGCGCGGCCGTGGGTTTGGGGCCACGTACCTGCCCACGGGGATCGGGGCCCACTCAGTATACGAGGACGGGCAGAGCGGCCGGAACTCGGCTCCGGGTTGCGGGAGGAGCCATTGCTGGGCGGATAATCGGTGCAGTCCCGCAGAGGGAGGCTTGCGATGGAACGCTCCGCGCCCACCCCGCCAGTAGGACGCACCGCGTCAACCCCGCCCGAGGACCGCGGGCTCGCGCGAGAAGCGATCGGCCTGCGAGAGGTGTTCTTCCAGTCGGTCACGCATATGGCGCCCGCGGCGGCGGTCGCCTTCTCGATCATCGTCGGGGCGAACTTCGCCTCGGGTGCCCTGCCGCTTTCCGTCTTGTTCGCGCTCGTCGGGTGCCTGCTGGTCGCGATCTCGATCGGCCAGCTCGCCAAGCACCTGCCGTCGGCCGGTGGCTTCTACACGTACACGGCTCGGGGGATCCATCCGTCGATCGGGTTCCTCGTGGCTTGGGGGTACGCGTTCGTCGAGCCGCTCGTCGCCCCGGCCCTGTTCCTGATCTTCGGCCAGGTCGTTGCAGGGATGCTGCAGACCGAGTTCGGTTGGTCGTTCTCGACTTGGTGGTGGATCTCCGCTATCGCGGCCGCCGTCCTCGTGTTCCTGCTCGGCTGGTACGGGATCAAGATCAGCACGCGCGTCGGCACGATCCTGGGGGTGTTCGAGATCGCCGTGTTCACCGCGCTCGCGATCTGGTTGATCGTGGACGCGGGGAGCGACAACGACCTCGCGGTCTTCGGCACGAGCTTCGCCACGGTGCCGGGGTTCGACGGGCTCTCGGGGGTGATCGCCGGGTCCGTCTACACGATCTTGGCGTTCATCGGGTTCGAGGCGGCGGCGCCGCTCGCGGAGGAAGCCAAGGACCCGCGCCGGACGATCGGGCGCGCCGTGATCCTGTCGTGCATCGGCATCGGCGTGTTCTACGTGGTCACGACGTACGCGGCGGACGTGTACTTCGGGCCCGCCCGCTTCTCGGAGTTCCCGGCGTTCGGCGGCGGCAACCCGTGGGACGCGCTCGCCCGCGCCGCCTGGGGCGCCGGCTGGGTGCTGATCTTCCTCGCGATCGCGAACTCCGCCATCGCCAACTCCAATGCGAGCTCGAACGCGGCCACCCGGACCTGGTTCGCGATGGGCCGTATCCGGCTGCTCCCCGCGATGCTCGGGCGGACGCACCCGATCTACCGTTCGCCGCACGTGGCCGTGTTCGTGCAGTTCGTGATCGGGGTCGGCGTGGCCCTGTGGCTCGGCGCCCAGTACAACAGTCCGTTCCTGGCGTTCGCGATCTTGGGGACGATCATCGGGGCGGTCGTGATCGCGATCTACATGGCGGTGAACCTCGCGTGCCTCCTGTTCTACGCGCGTGAGCACCGGAGCGAGTTCAACGTATTCCTGCACGGCGTGATCCCGATCCTTGGGATCCTCGCGTTCGTGCCCGCGTTCCTGGTCGCGATCGGCGTCGGGGGCTCGGTGTTCGACTTCATCAGCAAGCTCCCCTACCCGTTCAGCGTCGTCGGGCCCGTCGTCGGCATCTGGTACGCGATCGGGATCGTGTACCTCATCTACCTGTACGCGCGGAAGCCCGAGCGCGTGCGCGACACGGCCAAGGTGTTCATCGAGGAAGAGGTCGCCGAGGCCTCGGCGCCGGTGTAGGGCTCCCTCGTCCGAGGGAATGTCGGGGGCCTCTACGCTGTTGAACCGAGGCCGGCCGACCCATCCAGCCCGACGAGGAGCCATGGCCACCTGCACGATCTGCGGCGACGAGCTGCACCCCGAGCGAGCCGCGAAGTACGACTACTGCACCAAGCGCTCCTGCCGCGAGCGCGCGGCGAAGGGGCTTACGATCGCGTCAGTCGGCGTGAACAAGGCCGCCGACCAGTTCGTGGTGCTCGACGACCGGACCGAGCGGGAGATGGCGAAGGGTCGCTTCAAGAAGGAGCCGGAGGCGTCGGGGTCGCCTCGGCGTCCGCGAACGCCGGCGACCCACGCGAAGCAGCCCGTCCCCGAGCTGGTCCCTCGCTCCTCGGCCCGACCGTCGCGTCCGAGATGGAGCCAGGCGCAGGAGCGGCTGGCGCTCACCTACCGAGCCATGGGGCTGACGCCCGAGCAGATCGCGAGCAAGATCGGCGTGACCCCGTACCTCGTCACGCAGATCCTCCTCGCGGCTTCGGCCCGCGGCAGGCGCTGACCCGAGCGCACGCGAACGCCCGCAGCGGTCGCTCCGGGCTTCCGCTCCAACCGAGGTTCGAGGAGCGCCCGCTGCAGCGCTGACCGCACCGCGATACCGTCGGCGGTCCAGCCGACGAGGGAGGGTCGATGCCGGGACCGATCGTCTTCATCAGCCACAACACCGTGAAGGAGGGCAAGCTCGAGGGGTTCAGGGACGCGTTCGCTTCCGTCGCCGAGGCGATGGACGCCGAGAAGCCCGGGACGGTGGTGTTCCTCGCGTTCGCGGGGGACGACGGCTCCGAGGTCAGCGTGGTGCACGTCTTCCCCGATGCCGACGCCATGGGTCGGCACCTCCAGGGTGTCCAGGAACGGACGGGGACGGCCGTCGAGTTCATCCAGACCACGGGATACGAGATCTACGGGTCGCCGAGCGAGCCGGTGCTCGAGGCGATGCGCGGGTTCGCCGACACGGAGGGCGTTCCGCTGCACGTGCAGAGCGAGCACCTCGGCGGCTACCTTCGCCCCGGTGGCTGAAAGCCCTCGGTGAGCCTCGGGGGGACGGGCTCAGGTCGCCAGGTCGCCGGCGATGAGCACGTCGTCACCCGCGACGTGAACGGCCCGGCGCTCGAGCCGGATCGCGCTCGCGATCTCCGTGGTGCCGAGGTCGTTCACCGCGTCGGTCCCGCTCCCCATCACGCGCGGCGCGATCGCCACCACGAGCCGATCGGCGAGCCCAAGCGAGAGGAAGGACGTGATCACGCGCGCTCCTCCCTCCACGAGCACGGAGCGGATCCCGTCGTCGAACAGCGCCTCGAGCGCCGCCGGCAGATCGACGCCGTCCGGACCCGCCGGCACCACGACGACCGAGACGCCGCGACGACGGAGTTCGGCGCGCCGCTCCGCCGACGAGGCGCTCGTCGTGACGATCGTGGTCACGCCGTCGTCCTCGAGTACTCGGGCGTGATCCGGGATCCGCAGCCGCGCATCCAGCACGATGCGGATCGGCGATGCGCCCGGGACCATCCGGACGGTGAGCTGCGGGTCGTCGGCGAGGATCGTCCCGAGGCCCACGAGCACCGCGTCGCAGGCGGCCCGGAGGGCGTGTGAGGTCCGGCGCTCCTCCACACCGCTGATCCACCGGGCGTCACCGGCCGCCGTGGCGATCCGCCCGTCGATCGTCTGGGCGTACTTCACGACGACGTAGGGGCGCGACGTCCGGACGCGGACCTCACCCAGGAGCGAGGCGACGTCCGGAGGCGGTCCCGCGCCGTCGACGAGCGGCACCCCCATGGGTGCGTGGTGTCCCATGACGGCCTGCTTCGTCGAGAGGTAGCGGACGTTGCGAGCGTGCGCCGCGGTCGGCAGGCCGACGAGGGCTCGGACCGAGATCCCGCCCGCCTCCAACGCGGCTGCCTTGTCCCGGTTGTTCGACATCAGCCGGACCGAACGGACGCCCAGGGCCCGCAGGCAGGCGGCGACCTCTCCGAAGGTCCGCTCGTCGACCCGGAACCCGAGGTGCTCGTTCGCCTCCGCCGTGTCGAACCCTCGATCCTGCAGCATGTAGGCGCGGAGCTTGTTCGCGAGCCCGATCCCCCGCCCCTCGTGCCCCGTCGAGTAGACGAGCACGCCACGCCCCTCGGCGGCGATGGTCCGGAGTGCATGCCGCAGCTGGACCCCGCAGTCGCAGCGGAGGGAGCCGAGCGAGTCACCCGTCACGCATTCGGAGTGCATCCGGACCAGGACGTCCTCGCCATCGCCGATGCGACCGCGGCACAGGCACAGATGGACCGATCCCGCCCACTCGAACGCGTGCGTCTCCCATCCGCCGAACGGCGTGGGAAGGGTGAGATTCGCGATCTCTGTCGGGGCGATCGTGGTTGCGGACACCGGCAGGAGTGTTCCCATCCAGGTCTCCTCGCAATCGCGGACGCGGTTGGTCGCGGGCGCCGAGGGGTACCGGAACGAGGTGGAGGGACGCGCGCTCCGGTTCGTCGCCCCCCGCCGTGTCGAGATCCAGCGTGTGGAGGTGCACCCCCCGGGCCCCGAGGAGCTCCTCGTGCGGACGCGATGGTCCGGCATCAGCGGCGGGACGGAGCTGCTCGCCTACCGCGGGGAGCTGGACCCGGGCCTCGAGGTCGACGAGACGCTCCCGTCGTTGACCGGCAGCTTCCGATTCCCCTTCGCGTACGGCTACAGCTGCGTGGGCGAGGTGGAGCGCTCCCGGGTGCCCGGGATCGAGGAGGGTTCGACCGTCTTCGCATTCCATCCCCACCAGGATCGGTTCACCGTACGTGCCCCGGAGATCGTGCCGCTCGACGCCGTCGACGGGCGGGTCGCCACGATGTTCCCCCTGGTGGAGACCGCGCTCCAGGTCTCGCTCGACGCCGGCGCGCGGATCGAGGAGCCCGTCGTGGTCCTGGGGCTCGGGCCCGTCGGCGTCCTGGCGGCGGCCCTGCTGCAGCGTTCGGGAGCCGACGTGGTCGGCGTCGATCCGCGGGGCGACCGTCGCGGGACCGCGGTCCGGTTCGGCGTCTGGGCCGTGGACCCCTCGGAGATCCGACGGGACATGGAGATCTCGACCTCGGGCGCGGGCGTGCCGCTGGTCGTCGACGCGACGGGGACGCCCGGTGCCCTTCGGCTCGGGCTCGAGCTCCTCGCGCACGAGGGAGAGGCGCTGGTCTGCAGCTGGTACGGGAACAAGGAGGTGGCGCTCCCGCTCGGCGGCGCGTTCCATCGGCGCCGGTTACAGATCCGGAGCACGCAGGTCTCGACGATCCCGTCGCGGCAGGCGGATCGATGGGACGTGCCGAGGCGGCGACGTGCCGCGGCCCGCCTGATGACCGAGCTCCCGCTCAAGCTGCTCGCGACGACCGAGTTCGCGTTCGACCGAGCCGCGGATGCCTACGCGGCGCTCGATCGGGGGGACGAGGGCATGATGCACGTCGCCCTGAGGTACTGATGTTCGAGGTCGGCGCCTCGACGACCTTCCGGGCGTTCCACGCGATGCCCGATCGACCCCCGCCGGAGGACGAGCGGCACCCGCACGACTACCGCGTCGAGGTCGTGGCCGAACGGGAACGGCTGGACGAGCGCGGCATGGTGTGCGACCTCGACGTCCTCACGCGCTCGCTCACCGAGGTGGCCGGAGACGCTCGCGACCACGACCTCTCCGAGGTCTGCCGCACCGAGGTCGTGACGGTCGAGGTCTTCGCCGCCTGGATCCACGATCGGCTGGCCGAGCCGCTCGGCGCCGACGGAGCCGAGGTGGTGGCGGTGCGCGTCTGGGAGTCGGACGACGCGTTCGGAGGGATCCGTGCGAGGGTCTGACGTCGAGGTCGCGCTGCTGCGGCTCACCCTCGTCACGCTCGGCGATCCGGATCGGAGGACGGGCGGGTACCGGTACCACCGGATGATGGCCGCGGCGGCCGCGGACCACGGGGCCGAGCTGAGGTTCGGGTCCGTCCCGTCGCTTCCCTGGCCGATCCCCGCACTGCCGGCGGCGTGGACGCTGCGCGCGGCGGCCGAGGGATCGGACGCGATCCTGCTCGACAGCATCGCGGCGGCGTTCGTCGCGCCCTGGATCCGAGGGGTGCGCACGCCCGTCATCGCGGTCGCGCACCAGCCGCCAGGCGGCCTCGACCACGGGCGGGTCCGTGCAAACGCCCAGCGCGCGCTCGACGGCGTCGCGTACCGATCGGCGGCGGGGATCATCGTCGCCGGCGAGGGACTGATCGACGACCTACGCGCGATCGGCGTTCCGTCGGAGCGGATCGCCTTCGTGCCGCCGGGGTGCGACGTCCCGGTCGCGGCCGGACCGCCGCTCGACCTCCGTCGCGGCCGTGCCGCGTCGGTGCTCTGCGTGGCCAACTGGTCGCCGCCCAAGGGGATCCTCGAGCTCGTC
>Ga0307287_10000384_pt1 | contig 15947 bp, 16 predicted proteins | sample ER_DNA_141_FD_194485 | JGI IMG/M metagenome (GOLD analysis project Ga0307287, IMG submission 194485) | Bulk soil microbial communities from the East River watershed near Crested Butte, Colorado, United States - ER_DNA_141 | ecosystem: Environmental > Terrestrial > Soil > Floodplain | place...
GAGACCTTAAGGCGGAGAAGCCGTTCGGGTCTAGCGGGCAGGCTCCACGAGCTCGCTCGCCTCCGTCACCGGCGCGCGGCAGGCGAAGCGCTCGCAGACGTAGACCGCGGGCTTAGCGTCCACGTAGTCCTTGCCCTCGAGCAGCGGCACGCCCTCGGCCGGGCCGAAGGCGACGACCGCGTTCGGGTCGTAGCGTTCGAGCGCCGCGCGCGCGACCTCGCTGTCGGCTGGGCCGACGACGGCGATCTCCCTCGGCGTCGAGAGGTAGAGGTCGAGCGCGTTCAGCGACCACGCGAACTCCGTCGGCCCGCGGCCGAGGCTCTCGCCGAGCAGACGGAGCACGCCAACCGCCCGCCGCTCGAGCTCGTCGTCGCCGTAGATCCGCCCGAGGCGCAGCAGGACGTAGGCGAGCATCGAGTTCCCCGAGGGCACCGGGTGGTCGAAGAGGTCCTTCTTGCGGGCGACGAGCTGCTCGCCCTCGGCCGAGGCGAGGAAGAAACCGCCGCGCTCCTCGTCGGCGAACAGCTCGACCGCGAGCAGCGCCACGCGCCGCGACTCCTCCAGCCAACGCAGCTCGCCCGTGGCCACGTGCAGCTCGTAGAGCCCGTGGGCGACGTTGGCGTAGTCGTCCAGGAACCCCGCGCCGCTCGTGCGCCCATCGCGGATGCTGCGGTAGAGGCGGCCACGCCCGTCCGATAGGGGCCCGAGCAGGAAGGCGCCGAGCTCGCGAGCCGCCGAGAGCCAGTCGTCGCGCCCGAGACGCCGCCCCGCCTCGGCCAGCGCCGCCAGCGCGAGACCGTTCCAGGAGGCGATCGCCTTGTCGTCGAGCCCGGGCTGCGCGCGCTGCGAACGGATCTCGAGCAGGCGTGCCCGGGTCTCCGCGTCGAGCTCGCCGCGCAGCACGAAGCGCCCGTCCTCGAACGGCTCGAACAGCTCCTCAGGAGCGCCCTCGCCGGGGGCCCAGCTGTAGGTCAGGCCCTCGACGCCCTCGGTGTCGGCGTCCTGCGAGGAGGCGAACGCGCCGCTGTCGAGCCGCAGGTCGCGGAGCAGGTACTCGACCGTCTCTTCGACGACCTCGCGGTAGAGCTCGGTCCTGGTCACGAGCCACGCGTGTAGGTACGCGGAGACGAGCAGCGCGTTGTCGTAGAGCATCTTCTCGAAGTGCGGCACGAGCCAGCGCTCGTCCACGGAGTAGCGGTGGAAGCCGCCGCCGACGAGGTCGTACATCCCGCCCGCGGCCATCGCGTCCAGCGTGCGTATCGCGGGCTCGAGCTCGCCGCGCCGCAAGAGGAGCTCCAGCGCCGACGCCGGCGGGAACTTCGGCGCGCGGCCGAAGCCGCCCCACTCCGGGTCGTGCAGCTCGCTGAGCCGCCGTACCGCCTGGAGGAGTAACGACTCCGTCAGGGGCTCGCTCGAAGCCTTGCTGGCCGCCGAAGCCCTGAGCGCGTCGAGCAAGACGTCCGTGCGCCGGGTCACCTCCTCCGGTCGCTCGCGGTAGAGCTGCGAAACGGCCATGAGCACATCGCGGAACGAGGGCAGCCCGTGCCGCGGCTCGGGCGGGAAGTAAGTGCCGCCGAGGAACGGTTCTCCGCCTGGCGTGAGGAAGACGGTCAGCGGCCACCCGCCGTGGCCGGTCATGGCGACGACGGCGTCCATGTAGATCCCGTCCACGTCGGGCCGCTCCTCGCGGTCGACCTTGACGTTGACGAAGCGCTCGTTCATCAGGGCGGCCGTGGCCTCGTCCTCGAACGACTCGTGGGCCATCACGTGGCACCAGTGGCACGCGGCATACCCGACCGAGAGCAGGATCGGCTTGTCCTCCTCGCGCGCCCGCGCGAGAGCCTCCTCACCCCACGGGTACCACTCGACAGGATTCTCCGCGTGCTGCAGGAGGTAGGGGCTCGTCTCGTGGCCGAGCCTGTTCACGCTTTGTACGGTAACGGCGTGACTCTCCCCGGCGGCACCGTCACCTTCCTGTTCACCGACATCGAAGGCTCCACGCGCCTGATGCAGGAGCTCGGCGACGACTACGGCACCGTGGTCGGCGATCACCGGCGGCTGCTGCGCGAGGTCTTCCAGGCCGCGGGCGGCAGCGAGGTGGACACTCAGGGCGACGCCTTCTTCTACTCGTTCCCGCGCGCGAGGGACGCCGTGCGCGCTGCGGTCGAGGGCCAGCGGTCGCTCGCGGGGCACGAGTGGCCCGGCGGCGCGGAGGTGCGGGTGCGAATGGGCCTGCACACCGGAGAGCCGAGCGTCGGCGAGGAGGGCTACCTCGGCCTCGACGTCGTGCGGGCCGCACGCATCTGCTCCGCCGGGCACGGCGGCCAGATCCTGATCTCCGAGACGACCCGCGCGCTGCTCGGCAACGAGCTGCCTGAGCGCGTCAGCGTCCGCGATCTCGGCCAGCAGAACCTGAAGGACATTCAGCACGAGCACGTCTACGAGCTTGCTCTCGACGAGTCGCAGCGCTCCTTCCCGCCGCTCAAGGCCGGCCCGCCACCCGGCGGCGACTCGTTCGAGGACCGGTTCGAGCAGCGCATCAACCGCTACGTCGAGGAGCAGCTCGAGGCGTCGCTGAGCCGCTCGCCGACCCGTCACGCCGTGGGCGGACTGGTCACGCTCGCCTTCCTGGTCGCCGCGATCGTCGGGATCGTGCTGCTTGCGAGGCTCGCGTTCTAGGCTCTCGCCGATGCTCTCGCTCGAGACCGACCGACTCTTGCTGCGCGCTCCGGTTGCATCCGACGCGGATGCCCTCGCGCCGATGTACGCCGACGCGGAGGTGATGCGCTACGTGGGCGAGGGCCGCACGCTCACCCGCACAGAGACCGAGCGCTCGGTGCGGCGCATGATCGAGCGCTGGGACGCGGACGGGTTCGGCCTCTTCACCACCGTGCGCAAGGAGGACGACGCCGTCATCGGGCGCGTCGGGCTGCTGGTCTGGAACACCGAGACCTGGGAGCCGACCACGCGTGCCTCGTCGCCGAACGGGCCGACCGAGGTCGAGGTCGGTTACACGCTCGGCCGCGACTACTGGGGACAGGGCTACGCGACCGAGGCCGCGGGCGCGGTGCGCGACTACGCGCTCGGGGAGCTCGGCGCGGAGCGGCTGATCGCGCTGATCATCCACGGCAACACGGCTTCCGAGAACGTCGCGCGCAAGCTCGGGCTCGCGCACGAGCGCAACATCATGCTCGGCCGGCGCGAGGCGCAGCTGTTCGCGATGGACGCATGAGCGAGATCCGCGACCTGCTCCGGCGCACGGCCGAGCTCGCGGCCGACTACCTCGAGAGCCTGGACGAGCGACCGGTCTTCCCGCGCGTCGAGCCGGAGCAGCTCCGGGAAGCGTTGGGCGGGCCGCTGCCCGCGGGACCAAGCGCGGCAGAGAGCGTGGTGGACGAGCTCGCGTCGGCGGCGGAGCCGGGCGTCGTCGCGATGGGGAGTGGCCGCTATTTCGGCTTCGTGATCGGCGGCGGGCTCCCGGCCGCGCTGGCGGCCGACTGGCTCACCTCGGCCTGGGACCAGAACGCCGGCCTCTACGCCGGCGGGCCTTCGGCTTCCGTGGTCGAGCAGGTCACCGGCGAGTGGCTCGTCGACCTGCTGGGCCTGCCGGCCGAATCGTCGGTCGGCTTCGTCACTGGCACGCAGATGGCCCACGTCACGGGGCTCGCGGCCGCGCGCTGGCACGTGCTCGACGCGGTCGGCTGGGACGTCGGCGCCAAGGGCCTCACGGGCGCGCCGTCGATCCAGGTCGTGGCCGGCGAGAAACGGCACGCGACTGTCGACCGGGCGCTCCGTCTGCTCGGCCTCGGCGCGCCCGAGGTCGTGGCAGCCGACGACCAGGGCCGGCTCGTGCCCGCGGCGTTACGCGACGCGCTCGGCGAGGGGCCGGTGATCGTTTCCGCCCAGGCTGGCGAGGTCAACACCGGCGCCTTCGACCCGCTCCCGGAGATCGCCGACGCCTGCGAGGCCGCCGGCGCCTGGCTCCACGTGGACGGCGCCTTCGGGATCTGGGCCGCGGTCTCGCCGCGGCTGCGTCACCTCGTCGCCGGGCTCGAGCGCGCTGACTCCTGGACAACCGACGCGCACAAGTGGCTGAACGTGCCCTACGACTCGGGCATCGTCCTCTGCCGCCACCCGGAGTCGCACCGGGCCGCGATGACGACGACCGCGTCGTACTTGATCCAGGACGAAGGAGCGCGGCGGGTGCGCGACCAGGTCGACTGGGTGCCGGAGTTCTCGCGCCGCGCGCGCGGGTTCGCGGTGTACGCGGCGCTGCGCTCGCTCGGGCGCAGCGGCCTCGTCGAGCTTGTCGAGCGCTGCTGCGACGGCGCCACTCGCTTCGCGGCCGCGATCGCCGAGCTCGACGGTGTCGAGTTGCTGAACGAGGTCGTGCTCAACCAGGTGCTCTTCCGCTTCGAGTCCGACGAGCGCACTGACGAGGTGCTGCGACTGGTACAGGAGGACGGCCGCGTCTGGATGAGCGGCACGACCTGGACCGGCCACAAGGCGATTCGCGTCTCGGTCTCGAACTGGCAGACCGGCGACGAGGAGATCGACCTCGCCGTCGACGCCTTTAGAGAGGCCTACGGCCAGGTGCCGGCGCGGTAGAGCTGGCCCTCGAGCTTCCGGCCGAAGATCCCCTCCAGCCAGGCAGCGATCGCGATCAGCGCGTCAAGGTCGACGCCCGTGGTCACGCCCTCGCGCTCGAGCAGGTAGACGAGATCCTCGGTCGCGACGTTGCCGCTCGCGCGCGGCGCGTACGGACAGCCGCCGAGCCCACCGACCGAGGCGTCGAGCACCCTCGCCCCCGCCTCGAGCGCGGCGAGCGCGTTCGCGTAGCCCGTGTTGCGCGTGTTGTGGCCGTGGAAGCCGGCCGCGCCCGAGCCGGCGATCAGGTCGCGCACCTCGCGTGGGGCCGCGACCCCGATCGTGTCGGCGAGGACGACCTCCGCGCCGTCGAAGCGGCCGGCGAGCTCGGCGACGCGCCCCGGGTCGACCCGGCCCTCGAACGGGCAGCCGAAGGCGACGCTGATCGTGACCGTCGCGGGCTTGGCCGCCTCGGCCTGGATCCGCTCGACGCGCTCGACCGCCTCGTCGAGCGACGCGTTGCCGTTGCGGCGGTTGAACTCCTCGGTCGCGCCGAAGGTGACGTTTAAGCGGTCGAGGTCCGTCGCGGCAAACCGCTCGTAGCCCTGCTCGTTGAGGACGAGGCCGGAGTACTCCGTGCCCTCGCGCCGCTCGATTCCGGAGACGACGTCCTCGGCGCCCGCCATTTGCGGCACGCGGTCGTCGCGGACGAAGCTGACCACCTCGACGCGCGGCAGGCCGGCAGCGGCGAGGCGGTTGACGAGCTTCGCCCGCGTCGAGGGCTCGAGCGCCTCGGCCTCGTTCTGGAGACCGTCGCGCGGGCCGACGTCGCAGAGCGTCAGAGCCAAGCGCTACTCGTCGAAGCCGCTGGCTTCGACGTGCTCGGGCCGGATGCGCACCTTGACGCGCTTCTCCTCCGGGTTGTGCCAGGGGTACTCGTCCTTGCCGAGGTACTTCTTGGCCAGCTTGTCGATCTGCTCGTCCGCCCCCTCGGTGGTCAGCTCCGCGGTGCCGCTGACGGCGACCCACTTGTACGTGTTCCCCGGGTCGACCACGAGCAGCGAGACGCGCGGGTCCTGGCGGAGGTGCTTCTCCTTCGCGCGGCCGGCTGCGGTGTTGAACAGCACCTCGTCGGTGTCGGTATCGACCCAGACGATCGTCGAATGCGGCGACCCGTCGGGCCGCAGGGTGGTCACGGTGCCGACGAACGGCTGCTCAAGGAAGCTGCGTGCTTTCTGGTCCAGCGTTGCCATCGCTCTCCTTTCGGTCTTGCCGCTAGGCTAGTCGCTCGATGGGAGCTGCCGTCCTTGTCGGTACCCGCAAGGGGCTGTTCGTGCTCACGAGCGACGAGTCGCGTCGCGAGTGGTCGGTCGCAGGGCCGCACCTGACCGGCTGGGAGGTCTTCCACGCGATGCGCGATCCCCGCACCGGAACGCTGCACGCGGCCACCAACAACTGGGTCTACGGCGCGACCGCGCACCGCTCGCCCGACCTCGGCGAGACGTGGGAGCGGGCCGAGGGAATCGGCCTGCCCGAGGAGAGCGGGCTCAGCTGGGAGAAGTCGTGGCACGTCGAGCCGGGCCATGCCGACGAGCCCGAGACGCTGTTCCTGGGCGGCACGCCGGGCGCGCTCTTCCGCACGGACGACGGCGGCTCGACGTGGGAGCCCGTGCAGTCGCTGATCGAGCACCCGACGCGGGAGAAGTGGAACCCCGGCGCGGGCGGGCTCTGTTGCCACTCGATCCAGGCCGACCCGTCCGACCCGCAGCGCCTCTACATCGCGATCTCGGCGGCGGGGGCCTTCCGCAGCGACGACGGCGGCGAGACCTGGGAGCCGAAGAACCAGGGCGTCGCCGCCGACTTCTTCCCGGACGACAACTTCCCCGAGGTCGGCCAGTGCGTGCACAAGCTGCTCGTGCACCCGGCGCAGCCCGAGCGCCTCTGGCAGCAAAACCACTGCGGCGTCTACCGCTCCGACGACCGCGGCGAGAGCTGGGAGCGGCTCGAGGGCAATGGTCTGCCGTCCGGCTTCGGCTTCCCCTTGGCACTCGATCACGACGATCCGGACACGGCGTATGTGATCCCGGAAGAGGGCGCGGAGAACCGCGTCACACCCAACGGGCGACTCGGCGTCTACCGCACGCGAGACGCCGGCGCATCGTGGGAGCTCCTCACTGACGGGCTGCCGCAGCAGGCGTGGGCGTCGGTGATGCGCGAGGGAATGAGCTTCGACCGGCTCGACCCGGCAGGCATCTACCTCGGCACGCAGGGCGGCTCGGTCTTCGTCTCGCCGGACGAGGGCGACTCGTGGCTCGAGGCCGCGCGCTTCCTGCCGACGATCCTCTCCGTCGAAGCCTGCGAGTGGTCGTAACGACCACGGTGGAGGGGTTGTGGGGAACCGGGAGGTTCCCCACCTGGAGATCCTCGGTCAGCAGACCGAGGCGAGCCCGGAAGAAGAAGGGGGCACGTTGGGGAAACATGGTTTCCTCCGCGGGAGTGAGCCGGAGGCGAACGACGTGGTCTTAGTTCTGATCCCTTCGCTGCTCGCCCGCGAAGCAGGCGGCGAGGGGCGGTTCGAGCTGGAGGCGGCCACCGTGCGGGAGGCGTTGCTGCAGCTCCCCGTGCGCGACCTGGTCTTCGACGAGCGCGGCACTCTGCGGCCGCTCGTGAACGTCTACCTGAACCGCACCCAGGTCGACGACCTGGGTGGCGAGGTCGGCGCCGAGGACGAGATCCGCCTCGTCGCCGCGATCGCCGGCGGCTAGCGCCGAGGCCCCCGAGTGAAGGTCGTTGTCTTCGGCGCGACCGGGACGATCGGGCAGCCGCTCGTCGACGCGCTCTCCGCAGAGCACGACGTCACCGCCGTCTCACGCCGCGAGCGGCCGGACGAGGGAGGCGTCACGTGGGCCCACGCGGACGCGACCGACGCGGACTCCGTCGCCCGCGTGCTCGACGGGGCAGACGTCGCCTACTACCTCGTCCACTCGCTCGGCGCAGCCGACTTCGAGGCGGAGGATCAGAAGGCCGCCGAGACGACCGCCCGCGCGGCCGAGCGCGCCGGTGCGAAGCAGCTCGTCTATCTCGGCGGGCTCGGCGACGACTCGCCCGACCTCTCGCCCCACCTCCGCAGCAGGCGCGAGACCGGCCTCCGCCTTGCCTCCACCTCGGTGCCGGTCACAACGCTGCGGGCGGCAATCGTCGTCGGCCGCGGAAGCGCCGCCTTCGAGACGATTGTCTCGCTGGTCGACCGGCTCCCGGCGATGATCACGCCGCGCTGGGTCTCGACGCGGACGCAGCCGGTCGCGCTTCGTGACGTCGTCGCCTACCTTGCGGGCGTCTGTGGCCTCGAGCCGGCGATCGGCCAGGCCTTCGACGTCGGCGGCCCGGAGGTGATGACCTACCGCGAGATGATGGAACGCATCGCTCGCCTGCGCGACAAGCATCCGTTCATCTTCGAGGTCCCCTTGCTCACGCCGTACCTCTCCTCATTATGGCTGCACGTGATCACGCCGGTGAAGGCTGGAATCGCGCGCCCGCTGATCGAGGGGCTGCGCAACGAGACGGTGGCGCACGACGACCGCATCCGCGAGCTCGTCCCGGTCGAGCTGACCTCGTTCGACGAGGCGGCCCGCGAGGCGCTGGCCGAGCGCTAGGTGAGTGCGCGGCCGCGTGTCTCGCGACCGAAGATCGCCGCAACCACCCCGCCGGCGGCCATCACGATCGCGATGAACGTGAGCGACCAGGTCGTGCTGCCGGTCGCGTCCTTCAGGTGCCCGAAGATGTACGGACCGGCGATCGCGGCCGTCTTGCCGACACCCTCCATCAGGCCGAACGCGCTCGAGCGCAGACGGGTCGGGAACGTCTCGGCGGTGTACGGGTAGACCGCCCCCCACGCTCCGAGGTTGAAGAAGCCGACGAAGAACAGCGCCGTGATGTAGACGCCCGACGAGTCGGCGACCGCGAACGCGTACGCCGAGACCCCGCCTAGGAGCAGGAAGACAGCGAGCGTCGGCTTCCGCCCCACCCGCTCGACGAGCCAGATCGCCGCCGCGTAGCCCGGGAACTGCGAGAGCGCGCTCAGCGTCAGCAGCAAGTACACGTTCACGTGGAAGCTCTTCTCGCCCTGGAGCACGAACGGCAGCCAGAGAAAAAGCCCGTAGTACGAGATGTTCAGGGCGATCCAGATGAGCGCCGTCGTCGCGGCACGGCTGCGCAGCTTGACGTCGAAGAGCTCGCGCATCGAGGAGCGCGTCTCCTCCGGCGCGCTGAACTCCGCCTCCGCGACCGGGCGGCCCGTGATCTCCGTCAGCACCTCGGCCGCCTCCTGCTTGCGCCCCTGGCGCGCGAGGAAGTACGGGCTCTCCGGCAGGGTGCGTCGCGCGACGAAGGCGAGGAAGGCCGGGAACGAGGCGGCGAGGAAGAGGTAGCGCCAGCTCCAGTCGCCGAAGCGGTCGAACGTCGGGCCGAGGAAGATGTACGAGAGGCCGGTCGCCATCAGCAGCCCGACCGGCCACCAGAAGTCGAGGAACACGAGCAGCCGGCCACGCCGCTGCGGCGGCAGGTACTCGGTCAGCATCGACGGGTCGACGACGAGCATGCCGCCCAGGCCGAGGCCGGCCAGGAAGCGGAACGTCATCACCGACCACGGCCCCCACGCGAGCGCGGTCACCGCCGTGAAGGCCGCGTACCAGAGGATCGAGTACTGGAAGATCGCGCGCCGGCCGATCCGGTCTGCCATCCGTCCGAGTACGAGCGAGCCGCAGAGCGAGCCCGCGAGCGCGGCGCTGTTGACGAGCCCCTGCATTCGCCCGTCGAGGCCCCAGAGCCCGGTGAAGATCGGCGCGACGAAGCCGACGAGCAGGATCTCCATCGCGACGAACGTCCAGGCCGCGCCGGTGACCAGGATCGCCTTCTTGTGGAAGCGCGACAGGCCGCCTTCGCGGAGGACCTGCTCGACGTCCCGGACCGGGACTGCGACGTTGGCTGTGGTCATCTTCGGGTAGGTTTCCGCCTGTGGGTCGAAAACCTCCGCGGGAGTCTACCAGCGCACGACCGGCACACGTCACGCTGGCCGTCGTGCTGCAGGTTCGAGAGCGCCGGCTCCAGGCGCTGCTGTGGCAGCGGGCGCGCGAGCCCTTCCTCGGGGCCTGGTCCGCCCCCGGCGGTTACCTCGACCCGGGCGAGACGCTGGAGCGCTCGATCCGGCGCCACCTGGCGGAGAAGGTGGACGTGCGCGAGCTCGCCCACCTGGAGCAGCTCGAGACGCGTAGCGACCCCGACCGCAACCCGCTCGAGTGGGAGCTCGCGACCACGTACCTCGGGCTCGTCCCCGCCGACGTCGACCCGGTCGTGCCCGAGGACACGCGCTGGCATCCGGTCTCGCGCCTGCCCGAGCTCGCCTTCGACCACCGCGCGATCGTCCTCGCCGGCCGCGACCGGCTCCGCGCGAAGCTCTCGTACACCAACATCGGCTTCGCGCTCGCACCACCGGTGTTCACGATCTCGGAGCTGCGCGAGCTGTACGTAGCCGCGCTAGGCCACGAGGTCTCGGCGACGAACCTCCAGCGCGTCCTGCTGCGCCGCGGCGAGCTCGAGCCGACCGGCGAGCGGCGAGAGCCCGGCCGCGCGGGCGGCCGCCCTGCCGCGTGCTACCGCTTCCGCTCGCGGCGGCTCGAGATCACGGACCAGTTCGCTGTGCTGCGGCCCCCGGAGCGCTAGCCGTCGACGGGGCGCATGGCCTTGGCCAGCGCGAGCGCCGTCGCGCGGTCGAGCTGGAACTTCGCTCCGGTCGGCCTGATGTCCACCCCGATGCCATCACGCGCGAACATGACGTCACCTCCGCTGAGCACGAGCTTTCCGGCAGGCGGACCGTGCAGGTACCACGAGGGCCGGTCCCGGCCGAACTCCCACACCGCGAAGCTGCCGTAGTCGAAGCGCGCGAAGCGCACGAAACCGACCGGCGGCAGCGGATGTCCGCTCACGTTCTGAGACTGCTGCCCCTCTCGGCCCACCACGACCGACGCCAGTCGCTGGCCATGAAAGGAGCGGCCGAGCCAGAGCGGTGTACGCCCGAGCGCGGCCCGTGCTGCGGGGAGTCGCTGGCCGGTGACGATCACGAGCGAATTCGGCGGGTTGCGGCCAGCTCCGCCTTTGGGCACGACGAACGCGACGTTCTTCCCGGGCAGGTCCGGCAAGACGGTGATCGCGTTCAGTCTGAACGTTCTGCCTTTGAAGTGGCCGCTGTGCTCGATCGTCCGCAGCGCGACCGGCTGATGAGTGACTGCGTCGAACGCCACCTGGTCGCCGCTCAGGTGGAGCTTGCCGCCAACCGACCTCTCGAGTTGCTCGACCCAGACCACACGGTGCCCGCGGAAGCTTCCCCTGGCGACGTGTCGCGTCGCGCCGGGCTTCGGTTGCACCCCGCCAAGCTGGAAGTAGGGAACGTACGGCCAGGGCGGGATGCAGAAACGTGACGGGCCGGCGCCCTGACATTGCTGCTCAACCCAGTCGGCGACGAGTCGTCCGTCCTGGCGGTACACGGTTCGCACGAAGCCCGTCCCCTCGTTCCACCACAGCTCCTGCGTGACCCGCGTCCGTTCGGCGTCGCCGGTGGCCAGGTCGAGCGTCGCCGGCTGCTGCCCGAGCAGAGTCTCGAGCTGGAGATGCCGGACCGGCCCGCGGGCGTGGACGAGGTGAAAGTCCCGGGGCACCGCGGTACCGGTCCCCCCGCGGAGGACCAGCACGAGACCGACGACCAGCCCCGCCACGGCGATCGCGCCCACCAGGGCGCCTCCGATGAAGAGCCGCCTCCGGCGCGCCCGGCGGCGCGCCTCCTCGATCAGAGCCTCGAGCTCGTCGTGCGAGGGTGGTGGCTGCGGCGGAGCTTCGACGATGGTCATGATGGAGCTATTATGACTAGCACCATTGCTCCACGTCAACGTCGACCGCCAGCACGCTGCTCGCCCTGATCGAGAAGCCGGCCTAGCGAGACCCCCCGCCCGAGGGATGCCGCGCTCCACTCCGGCGCCTACGGTGGAGCGAACGGGAAGGAGGAGGGGTCGTGGGGCGTGCTTTCTACGGGAGTGTGATCGTGGTGACAGCCGTCGTGCTCGCGTTCGTCGCGGTGGCGCTGACGGTGGCTTTCAACGGGGCGTAGACTCGCCCGCATGAGCATCGGTTCCTGGCTGAAGCGGTTCCGAGCGCGGGAGGACGAGCGCGCGATCGAGCACGCACAGGAGCGTCAGTTGGAGACGCACGAGGAACGGCACGCCACGGAAGACCTCTCCGGTCTCGAGGCCGACGAGCGAGCCGCGCGGACGTTTCGGGAGCCCAACATCGAAGACGCCGAGCGCTTCGCCGACGACACCTAGGAGGCTTGTCGGAATAGCGCTCGTCGACGGGGCGCGATGGTCGTTCCGAGGCAAGGACGTAGGGAGCGTTCGTACCTGGAAGGTACGGGCGCGACCGAGGACGCCGCCTCGGGGCGAGCAGCGTGTTCCGGCGGCTCAGCGGTATTTCGTCAAGCCCTCCCTTTAGCTGACGGTCACGCGGACCAGCTGCACCGCGTTGTTCGCGTAGCCGCCGAGGTTCCAGGGCGGCTCGACGGGCTGCTCGTTGCCCGCCTCGTCTCGCGCGCGTGAGCAGAGAACGTACTCGCCGGGCTGCGCTTCCCAGCGGAAGCTCCAGCCGCGCCACGCCCACGGCTCCCCCTGCGGCTCCACCTCGGCCGCGGCCCAGGTCGAGCCGCCGTCGGCGCTCACCTCGACCGACTCGACCGGTGCGAGGCCCGACCAGGCCCGCCCTTCGAGCAGCACCTCGCCGGCGGCGACCGTGCGTTCGCGCGTCAGGAACTCCGGGATCCCGGGGGGGACGAACAACGAGCGCGGCTGCATCCGCTGCAGCGGCTCGCCCGCCTCGTCCTCGGCCTGGCGCACCCGGTACGACCACGACTGCTGGTAGCCGTCGAAGGGCTTGTCGAGCAACTCGATCCGCGAAAGCCACTTGACGTTCGTCATCCCGTACCAGCCGGGCACGACCAGGCGCAGTGGGTAGCCGTGCTGCGGCGGCAATGGCTCGCCGTTCATCTCGTAGGCGAGCAGCACCTCGTCGCGGAGTGCGTCTTCGAGCGACAGCGCCCGCTGGAAGGCCTGCTCCTCCCCGCCCTCGACGCCGCGGTCGAGGCCCGTGAAGAGCACCTCCACCGTGCCGTCGGCGAGACCGGCCGCCTCCAGCAGCGGTCGCAGCGGCGTCCCTCGCCAGCGTGCGGTACCGACCGCCTCGAGCAGCCACGGCTGGCTGACCGGCCGCGGCTCGAGCCTGGCCCGCCCGTTGCCGGCGCACTCCATCGTCACGGTCGCTTCCACTGCCGGCCGTGCGCGCAGCTCGTCGAGCCCGAGCTCGAGCCCGCGTTCGCCCTGCACCGTCAGCCGCCATGCCCCCGGCTCGACGACCGGGACGTCGTAATGAATCAGCAGGTAGTGGAGCCCGACCGGCGTGACCGGGTAGCGCAGCGCCTCGAGCGGCATGCCGTGATTCCGCGCTGCGAGCTGGAGCTCTTCGAGGCTGATCCCTTCCACGGGGTCATTAAACCGTCTCGGGCACGAGCTCCTGGGCCAAGGCGAGCTCGGTGTCGGCCTGCTCGATCACGACCGGGTCGTGGCTCGCGCAGACGACCGCCGCCCCGGTCTCACGCGCGAGCGTGCTCAACAGCGTTGCGAGGCGGAGGGCGTTGGCCTGGTCGAGCCTCGCGGTCGGCTCGTCGACGAGCAGCAGCGACGGTCGCGCGGCCAGCGCCCGCGCAACCGCGACCCTGACCTGCTCACCGGCGGAGAGCCGCGACACCCGCTGGCCTGCCCGCTCGGCGAGGCCGACCGCCGCGAGCGCCTCGTGCGCGTCGCCGGAGAGCCCGCGGATCGCCTGGCCGAGCTCGACGTTCTCGCGGGCGCTCAGGAATGGAATCAGGCCGCTCTGCTGCGGCACGAGCGCGATCTCGCGACGGCGCAGCTCGGCCCGTGCCGCGCGATCGAGCGACTGCACCTCGGCGCCGCCCACGAGCACCCGGCCCGCGTCCGGCAGGTCGAGCCCGGCGAGCAGGTGCAGGAGCGTGGTCTTCCCAGAGCCGGACGGGCCGGTCACGGCGGTGAGGCGGCCGCTCTCGAACTCGGCGTCGAGCCCGGAGAAGACGTGTGCGGCGCTCGCGCCGCGGCCGTGGGTCTTGGCGACGCCACGCAGCGCCGCGACCGTCTCGCCCGGCGGCGGCGCGGCTCGCGCAGCCTCCCGCTCGGGGCGCGCCCCGTCGCCACCGGCGGCGCTGACGACGATGCGGCCGTCCTGGAGCGAGGCCGCGGCGCGATCGCCGATCCCCGCGCGCTCGAGGAACTCCTGCGGCAGTCGCAGCCAGCCGCCGCGGCCGACCACGATCAGGCCCTCGTCCGCCGCGCCGCGCACGGTCTCCTCGCTCACGCGGCCGTCGCGGATGTGCACGAAGCGGCCGGCGATCTCGGTCGAGGCCGGGTCGTGGCTGACGATCACGACGGTGCAGCCCTCAGCAGCCGCGAGCTCCGCGATCGCCGCGTAGACAGGCCGCGCGCTCGCCTCGTCGAGCTCGCCGGTGGGCTCGTCCGCGAGCAGCAGCCGCGGCCGGTGGGCGAGCGCCGCACAGAGTGCGACCCGCTGCTGCTCGCCGCCGGAGAGCTGGCCCGGAAGGGAGTCGGCTTTCGAGGTGAGGCCGACGCGCGCGAGCAGCTCGTCGGCCCGCGCCTCGCGCTCCTCGCGCGGCACGCCTTCCGCGCGCAGCCGCAGCCCCACGAGCTCGCGCGCGGTCAGCTCGGGCGCGAGCGCGCGCTCGTAGTGCTGGTCGAGATACCCGAGCACCTGCGAGCGGTAGCGCGCGCGAGCTGCGTTCCCGAGCACGCGCAGGTCGAAGCCGAAGGAGCGAATCGTCCCCGCGGAGGGCGGGTCGAGGCCGGCGAGGATGCGCAGGAAGCTGGTCTTGCCGGCGCCGCTCGGGCCGAGCACGGTCAGGATCTCGCCCTCGGGGATCGTCAGGGTCAGTCCCTGCAGCGCGGCCGCGTCGCCCTCGGGAGTCGAGTGGACGCGGAAGAGGTCGCGTGCCTCGACCGCGACGGTCACGCCTCGCCTCCGTAGCGCGCCGGTGCCGGGCGACTGAACGCCCGCCGCGTCGCCAGTCCGACGAGCGCGGCCGCGACGAGCCCGGCCGCAAGCGCCGAGAGCGCGACCGCCGCCCAGTCGACCGAGAGCTGGAGCGGCGGCTCGGGCGCGGTCGCGTTGGCCGTCAGCTCGACGAAGCGCACGACCAGAAGCGAGAGCACGAGCCCGGTCAGCAGCCCGCCGGCCGCACCCGCGAGTCCCGCGATCGACGCGCGCAGTCGCAGCTGCCGCCGCAGGCTGGCCGGCGGCACGCCCTGCGCCTCCAGGTCGAACAGCTCGGCAGCGTCGTCCCGCCGCTCCGACACCGCGCCGAGCACCAGGCCCAGCAACGCGAGCAGAACGGCCGTCAGCGCAGCGGCCTCGAGCATCGCGAGCGCGGCGCGCGCGACGGGCTCGCTGCGCAGCGACCGCTCGAGCCCCGAGCGCGAGGAGACCGTGAGCGCCGTGAAGGGCTGCTTTCGCAGGCGAGCCTCGACCGCGTCGCGACGGGCCGACGGGACGCCGAGCCAGAACTCGGTCGGGAAGCCGCTGCCAGGCGCCGACGTGTTGAGGGCCGACTCCAGGGTGTTGCGGTCGGCTACGACGAAGTCGGAGGTCTCGCGCGCGGGGATCCCCGGAAAGCGGCTCGCGACGGCGACGACGCGGAAGACGAGTGGTTCGGCGTTCGTGACCACACCGAGCAGCCGGTCCGGCCCGGCGAGCTGGGCCATCCGCGGTGAGACGACCGCCGGGAGGGCCAGGCCGTCGGTCGGCTGGCGCGGGCGGACGTAGGTGTCGACCTCATTCGTGAGCGTCAGCCCGAAGCGCAGCTTGTCGCCGTTGGAGAGACGGTTGACGCCGACGGTGCCGGCCCAGCCGCCGTAGTCCGTGATCGTGTAGCCGTCGACGAGCGGCCGGCCGAGCGTGACAGAGCCGGTCGCCGGCGCGCCCGCGTCGGCGCCGCGCTCCTCCAGTTTCGGCGGCGGCTCGAAGCGGAGCGCGACCAGGGTTCCCGCTCGAGCGCGCGCCGGAACCCGAACGGTGAGGCGCTGGGCCTGCGACCCGTGAGTGCGCCCGAGCCGCAGCGGGACGAAGGAGCCGTCGACAGCGCGCACGTACGCGACGACGCCGATCTCGGTGCCGGTCACCCTCAGCGGCAGGGTGAACCGGATCGCGCCGGAGCCGATCCTGGGCCCGCGCAGGCCTACCGG
>Ga0307287_10000385_pt1 | contig 15940 bp, 15 predicted proteins | sample ER_DNA_141_FD_194485 | JGI IMG/M metagenome (GOLD analysis project Ga0307287, IMG submission 194485) | Bulk soil microbial communities from the East River watershed near Crested Butte, Colorado, United States - ER_DNA_141 | ecosystem: Environmental > Terrestrial > Soil > Floodplain | place...
CTCCTTCTGGGTGAGGCGCTCCTCCTGGCGCTTGATCTCGTCCCGCCGGGTGCGAACGTCCTCCTCCGTCTCGCGCCGGAGCGCGCCGATCTCGTCCTTCGCTTCGACCAGGGCCTCGCGCGTGAGGCGCTCGGCCTCACGCTCGGCCTCCAGGATCACCTTCTGCGCTCTGCTCTCGGCACTCTCGGCTTGCGACCTGGCGACCGCTCGTCGGATCACGAACCCGATCGCCACGCCCAGTGCCAGGGCAAGGATCCCCACCACCACCGGTACCATCGGTTCACCGCCTCGTTCGTAGACACGGAACAGCCGAACCGAGGCCCATCGGGCACTGTTCGGCCGTGCGTCCGAAGGATGCGGACTAGAGCGATGCCGGGGCCGGCGGCCCCGCTCGCCCTCCGATCCGGTGTGCTCCCTGTGACGACTGGTTTCTCAAGGTTTCAGGCACGATGAACAGTTGACCAACGGATGAACCTCGTACGAACAGAGCCTACGGCGTGCGCTCGGCAGAGGCAAGGGTGGCCGCCTCGGGGCGCCGCCGTTGGCGCTCAGGCGTGGCGGTCGTCGAGCCCCAGGGCCGCCCTCGCTGCCTCGCGCGACGTGCCCCCGTCGTACCCTCGCCGCGCCAGGAACGAGACCAAGCGTCCGTACGCCGCCTCGGGCCGCAGGCTCGTCAGGCGCCGAGCCCGTTCCGTCGCCACCTCGAGCGCGCGCACGCTCTCGTCCTGCTCCAGGCCGGCAAGGGTCCGGTCGATCGTCTCGCGAGAAACGCCCTTGGACGCGAGCGCACCCGCGACGGCCCTCCGCGCGCTCCCGCGCACCGTCAGGTGGTGGTCGGCGAGCTCCCGCGCTAAGGCCCCGTCGTCGAGCAGCCCGACCTCCTCGAGTCGGTCGAGCTCCGACGACACCTCGGCCGCCTCGAATCCCGCCTGGCGCAGCCGTGACTCGAGTTCGCGCCGCGCTCGCGGACGGACCGCGAGCAGCCGGAGCGCGCGCTCGTGGCAGTCGAGCGGTCGCCTGACGGTGCGCTTGGTGGCCATGTGAGGACGACGGGGGGCGAGCGGGCCTTCCCCTAACCCGCTCGTACCCCCGTCGTCTCACGCTCCTTGTCGGCCTTGGCCGCCTTCGGAGCCGGCTCGTCGGCTTCGACGAGGTCCGGGACGACCTGGATCGGCGTCTCGTCGCCCTCGGCGCCGAACGCCGTCAGGCCGACCGCCTCGCGCACCCGGCGTTCGAGCTCGGTCGCGATGTCGGTGTGCTCGGCCAGGAACTGGCGGGCGTTCTCGCGGCCCTGCCCGAGCTGATCGCCCTCGTACGTGAACCACGCCCCGCTCTTCTTGACGATCTCGAGGTCGACGCCGACGTCGAGGAGGCTCCCCTCCTTGGAGATGCCGACGCCGTACATGATGTCGAACTCGCACTGGCGGAACGGCGGCGCGACCTTGTTCTTCACGACCTTGACGCGCGTCCGCGACCCCACCACGTCGGTCCCGTCCTTCAGGTTCTCGATCTTGCGCACGTCCAGCCGGACCGAGGAATAGAACTTCAGCGCGCGGCCCCCGGGGGTCGTCTCGGGGTTGCCGAACATCACGCCGATCTTCTCGCGGAGCTGGTTGATGAAGATCGCCGTGGTGTCGAACCGCGAGAGCGTGCCCGAGAGCTTGCGCATCGCCTGCGACATCAGCCGCGCCTGCAGGCCGACGTGGGTGTCGCCCATCTCGCCCTCGATCTCGGCCCGAGGGACGAGCGCCGCCACCGAGTCGATCACGACCACGTCGAGCGCGCCCGAGCGCACGAGCATGTCGGCGATCTCGAGGGCCTGCTCGCCGGAGTCCGGCTGCGAGACCAAGAGCTCGTCGATGTTCACGCCCAGCCGCTGCGCGTACGTCGGGTCGAGCGCGTGCTCGGCGTCGATGAACGCCGCGATGCCGCCGTGGCTCTGGGCCTCGGCGATGATGTGGAGGCAGACGGTGGTCTTGCCCGAGCCCTCCGGCCCGAACACCTCGACCACGCGCCCGCGCGGGATCCCGCCCACGCCCAGCGCGATGTCGAGCGCGAGCGACCCCGTCGGGATCACCGAGATGCCGGCGCCCATCGGGTGCTCGCCGAGCTTCATCACCGCGCCCTTGCCGAACTGCTTCTCGATCTGCGTGAGCGTGACGTCGAGCATCTTGTCCCGGTCGTCCATCCGCGAAGCCTCCTTCTTCTGCACCCTCGCCCACCCCGTGACCGCATCGGTGAGCTCCTCGTCGAGGGAGGGCCGCACGCTACCGCGAGGGTCTGACATGGATTACACCCCTGTAGTTCGAACCGTGCAACCCCGCAGACGCTACTCGAACAGGTGTTCGAGGTCAAGCAGGTCGCGGATCACGCGCGGAACCGAGCGGGAAGATCCCGATCGGCTCGTACACGGGAGCGGGGCGGCGAACGTGGCTTCGGAACAGCACGATCCGGTCGATCTCGAACGCGTCCCTCTCGAAAGCGATCTCGTCCGGATCGACCACCACCGGTGGTTCGAACCGCGCGACCGTCAGGTGCGGCGTGAACGCCCGCTTCTCCGGCGTGAACTCCTTCGACAGCACCTCGTCCAGATCGGCCGCGAGGCGCCCGAACGCCGAGCCCCTGTCGTCGAGGCCCGCCCACAGGACGCGTGCGCGCCGGGCGTTCGGGAACGCGCCAAGGCCCTCCACCCGAGTGGTGAATGGCGCGTGGCGCGACGCGACCTCCCCTACCGTGGCCGTCACCCAGTCGACCAGCCGCGGGTAGGTCGAGCCGAGGAACTTCACGGTCACGTGCTGGTTCTGGATCGGCACCCATCGGGCCTTCGGGAAGCGCTCCCGGACCGGCGTCACCGCATCGGCGAGGGCCCCGCGAATCTCCTCCGGAATCTCGACCGCGGCGAACAGTCGAATCGGTTTGGCCTCGGGGCGGGACGCCCGGTCCCGCGCCATCATTCCGCCTCCATCAGTCGGTCAGCCGCAGGCCGAGCAGGTACCGGCGGACCAGGTCGAGCGCCGCCAGCTCGGAGAACCGGCGCACGAGCGCACGATCGTTCGGCCAGCGGAACCCCTGCTGGTGCGCCGTCCCTTCCGCGTCGAACCCGATCCAGACCTGGCCGGGGTCCGCGCCGCCGTGGCGCTCGGGACCGGCCGCGCCCGTGAGCGCCACCGCGAGGTCGGCTCCGAACACCCGGCGAGCCCCCGAGGCCATCTCGGCCGCGCACTCCCGGCTCACGGACCCCGGGCCGTCGAGCGTCGCCCGGGACACATCGAGGAGCGAGCGCTTGGCCTCGATCGAATACGTGACGGCCGAGCCGAGGAAGTACGCGGAGGCACCGGGCACCGCGGTGATCCGTTCGCCGAGGCCGCCGCCCGTGAGCGACTCGGCGCACGCGATCGTCAGACCTCGCTCGGTGAGCAGCCGCCCGGTCACGACCTCGAGCGCCTCGTCTCCAGAGCCGTAGACGTGGTCGCCCAGCCGATCTCGCACCCGCTCCTCCAGCGGGTCGAGCAGGGCGTTCGCCTCCGCGGGCGAACCCTTGGCCGTCAGCCGGACGTGCACCTCTCCCCCACCGGCGAGGTAGGCGACCGTCGGGTTCGAGGACGCGTGGAACAGCTCGTCCAGGAGCTCGGAGATCCGCGATTCGGCGAGCCCGTAGACGCGGAGCGTCCGCGAGACGAGCGACGCGGGCCCCGCGAGCACCGAGAGCTCAGGCAGGATCGTGCCCTCCATCATCTCCCGCATCTCCGAGGGGACACCGGGGATCGCGTACACGGTCGCGCCGCCGATCGTGACGACGAGCCCGGGTGCGGTCCCCCGCTCGGGCGTGATGGAGCGGCCCCCCTCGGGGACGTCGGCCTGCGCGAGGTTGGATGGGGGCATGTCGCGGCCGCGGACGCGGAACCGGTCACGGAGCGCCTCCTCGATGTCGGCGTTCCGCACCAGCCGAGCACCCGCTGCCTGCGCGAGCGCCGGCCTGGTCACGTCGTCCTGCGTCGGACCCAGCCCGCCGGTCACGATCACCACGTCGGCCCGCGAGGCCGCGAGCCCGATCGCCTCGACGATCCGCGGCTCGTTGTCGCCGACCACCTGATGGTGCAGCACGTCGATGCCCAGCCCGGCGAGACGCTCCGACATCCACCGCGCGTTCGTGTTGTCGATCTGCCCGATGAGCAACTCGGTCCCCACCGCGACGATCTCGGCCCTCACGGGCGGGATCAGCCTCCCGGCGTCGAGGGCTCGTCGTAGCTGTAGGTGTCCTCCCACGGCTCGCCGTTCTTGCCGGGGAACCCGTAGTCCACGCCGCTCACGATGACGTGCGCCGTGTTGCCCTCGGACAGGCGGATGGTGATCGAGTTGTCCGCGTCGAACGAGCGCCCCTCACCCGCGCGCAGCTGGAAGGGCTCCGGGTCGCCGCCATCGGCCACGATCGTGACCTCGACCGCATGCTTCGCCTCGACGGCGACGCTGATCGGGCGCTCGAGTTCGGCGCCCCCGACCATGCCGCCGGTCGCCCCCGACAGGTTGGCGGGCGGGGGCGCGGGCCGCCTGGCCGAGAGCACGCCGAAGGCCCCCGCGAGCACCAGCAGGGTCGCGGCGACGAGGATCCACAGGCGATGGTCATCGCGCCGGCGCCGCGCGCCCAGCACGGGTTCGGATCGTCCCGGCGGGGGCACGACGACCACCTCGTCGGCAATCCCCAGCTCGGCGTCGTACATCGCGACGACCTTGTCCGGGGACAGCCTGAGGTACGTGGCGTAGGTCCGCAGGCACCCGCGTAGGTGGACGTCACCCAGGAGCAGATGGAAGTCCTCGGCCTCGATCGCCTCGAGGAATTCGAGCCGAACGCGCGTGTCTCGCGCCGCCTCCTCCAGCGTCACGCCGCGCGCCTCGCGCACCTTTCGGAGCGCGGGGCCCACGCTGACGGTCGTTCGCTGCAAGGAACCTCCCGGCCGGATCGCGGGCATCCTATCGGACGACCGCGGAGACGGGCACGAGAGGTCGACACCGCGTGAACCACTCTGAAGACGTGACCTAGCCCGTCGGCGCGGCGCGGGACTCCTCCCACTCCTCGGACGTCACGAGCACGTCTCGCGCCTTCGATCCGAGCGACGGACCGACGATCCCGCGGTCCTCCATCAGGTCCATCAGCCTCCCGGCGCGCGCGAACCCGACCTTCAGCTTGCGCTGCAGCATGCTCGTGGATCCGAGCTGGGAGCGGATCACGAGCTCGGCCGCCTGCTCGAGCAGCTCGTCACCCGCGAGCCCGCCGGGCTCCTCGCCCTCCGCGGGCGGCTTCCCCAGGCCCTCGACGCTCATCGCGTACTCGGCCGAGCGCTGGTCGCGGACCCAGTCCCCGACCGCCTGGATCTCCTTCTCCGTCACCCATGCCGCCTGCAGCCGCGCCGGCTTGGAAGCCGATGACGGCGCGAACAGCAGGTCGCCGTGCCCGACCAGCTTCTCGGCGCCGTTCATGTCCAAGATCACGCGCGAGTCGGCCTGGCTCGAGGTCATGAGCGCGATGCGGCTCGGGATGTTGGCCTTGATCAGGCCGGTCACGACGTCGACGCTGGGGCGCTGCGTGGCGACGACCAGGTGGATCCCCACGGCGCGCGCCATCTGGGCGATCCGGCAGATCGCATCCTCGACGTCCCGCGGCGCCACCATCATCAGGTCGGCGAGCTCGTCGATCACGACCAGCAGGTAGGGAAAGTCGACGACGCGGTCCTCCTGCCCCGGCGGGATCCGCAGCGTCTCCTCCTCCATCCCCGCGCGGTACCCGTCGATGTCTCGGACCCCCACCATCGCGAGCAGCTCGTATCGCTGCTCCATCTCGCGTACGACCCAGGCGAGCGCCTCGGCCGCGCGCTTGGGATGCACGATCACCGGCACGAGCAGGTGCGGCAGGTCCGCGAAGTGCACGAGCTCGACGCGCTTGGGGTCGACGAGCACGAGCTTGACCTCGTCTGGATCGGCGCGCATCAGGATCGAGGTGATGAACGAGTTGATGAGGCTCGACTTGCCGGCGCCGGTCGCCCCGGCGATCAGCACGTGGGGCATGTCCGCGAGGTTGACGAGCTGCGCCCGCCCGTGGACATCCTTGCCGAGCGCGACCGCCAGCGGGTGCTCGTCGTCGAGCGCGGTCTTCGAGCGGAGGATGTCGCCGAGCATCACGAAGTCGCGGACCTTGTTCGGCACCTCGACCCCGATCGCGGAGCGGCCGGGGATCGGCGCGATGATCCGTACGTCCGGGGTCGCGAGCGCGTACGCGATGTCGTCGGCCAGCGAGAGCACCTTGTTCACCTTCGTGCCGGCCTCGATCTCGACCTCGTACAGGGTGACGGTCGGCCCCCGGTGCGCGGCCACGACGTGGGCGGGCACGCCGAACGTGTGGAACGTGCGTTCGAGCGCGGCCTTCTGGTGATCCTCGTCGCGTTCGCTGGACGCCGACGGCGGGGAGGTTCGGAGCAGCTCGAGTGGCGGGAGCTCGTACGGCCCGCCTCCCGTCGGCCGGACGAGAGCCGGCACCTCGATCGGCTCGGGCTCCTCCTCCGACCCCTCGTCCTCGGGGAGCTCGACCAGCGAGAAGTCGTCGCTCACGTGCACGATCCGGGGTTCGGCAACCTCCTCTTCGTCTCCCTCCTCGTCCTCGTCGAACTCGTCGTCGTCCTCGTCGAGGTCGTCGTCGCCGCCCCGCGAGAAGGCGTCGACGATCCTGTCCCAGATCGCCGAGAGCGGGGTCCCCGTGAAGATCAGCAGGCCGAGGAGGACGGCGCCGCCCCACACGATCGCGACGCCGATCCCGGAGACCAGCTTTCCGAGCGGCCACGATGCCGACGCCCCCGCGATGCCGGCCGCGCCGCTCAGCCGCTCGTAGCCGCCGAACGGCCGCGGGTTCCCCTGCCAGAGCGAGATCAGCGCGAGCACGCCGACGGCCGCGATCGCGAACCCGATGAACATCCGAAGTCGCTCCTGCTCGGCCGTCCCCCGGAGCAGGATCAGCCCCCAGAACAGGGCGAGCATCGGGAAGATCACGGCCGCCATCCCGAACGTGGCGTGCAGCAGCCAGTCCAGCCCCCGGCCGACCGGCCCGGCCGAACCGAACCACAGCCCGAGGATCGCGAGGAGCGCGAGCACGACGAGACCGATCCCGAGGGCGTCCCGGGCCCAGGGACGGAGGTGGCTCCGGACCGAGGGTCGCTTGGTCTTCCTCTTGCCGCGGCCCTTCGTGGTGCTCGCCAACTACACCTCCACGATCACGGGCAGGATCACGGGCTTGCGCTGCGTGACCTCGTAGAAGTACTTGCCGAGGACCCTGCGGATGTTCTGCTCGAGCACCCCGCGGTCGATCACCTCGGCCTCGGCGCTGTCCTTCAGGGAAAGCATGACGCGTTCGCGCGCCGCTTCAAGGATGTCGCCCGAGGTCTCGTCGAACACGAAACCGCGATTCACGATGTCCGGGCCGGAGAGCACCTGCCCGTGGTGCCCGTCGACCGCGACCACGACGACCACCACCCCGTCGGCCGAGAGCTTGCGGCGGTCCCGCAGGACCACCTCCCCGACGTCGCCGATGCCGAGCCCGTCCACGAGGGTCATCCCGGCCGGCGCCCGCTCGATCACGTGCACCTTCTCCCCCACCTCGACCACGTCTCCGTCCTCGCAGATCAGGACGTGGTCGGCGGCGATGCCGACCTCGGTCGCGATCTTCGCGTGGTGGGCGAGGTGACGTCGCTCGCCGTGGATCGGGATGAACCATCGCGGGCGCACGAGGGAGAGCATCAGGCGGAGCTCCTCCGCGGCGGCGTGGCCGCTCGCGTGCACCGGGTACGCCGGCAGGTGGAACACGTCCGCGCCGGTCCGATACAGCCCGTCGATCACCCTGTGGATCGCGGGCTCGTTGCCCGGGATCAGGCTCGACGACAGCACGACGCTGTCGCCCTCCTTGAGCTTGACCCACTTGTGCTCGCGCGCGGCCATCAGGCTCAGGGCCGAGAACGGTTCCCCCTGCGAGCCGGTGCAGACGACGACCACCCGTGACGGGTCGCGATGCTCGACCTCCTCGATCGGGATCACGTCGTCCTGGGGCACGTGCAGGATCCCCAGCAGCCGAGCCGCCTCGACGCTCTGGAGCATCGAGCGACCGAGGAACGCGACCACGCGCTCGTCGGCCCGTGCGGCGTTCACCACCTGTTGGATCCGATGGATGTGGCTCGAGAAGCACGCGACCACGACGAGCTGCGGAGCCCGAGCGATGATGTCCTGCAGGACCGGGCCCACGCTCCGCTCGCTGTCCGTATACCCGGCCTCCTCGGCGTTGGTCGAGTCGCTGAGCAGCAGATGCACGCCCCTTCCCGCCTCCTCGGCCAGCGCGTGCAGGTCGGTGGCGCGCCCGTCGAGCGGGGTCTGGTCGATCTTGAAGTCACCGGTATGCAGGATCGAGCCGTACGGGGTGTCGATCACCACCGCCATCCCGTCCGGGATCGAGTGCGTGACGCGGAGGAACCGCATCGAGAACGGTCCGATCACCGCGGCCTCCCCCGGCGTGACCTGGCGGAACTCGGCGCGATCGCGGACCTGATGCTCCTCCAGCTGCCCCTCGAGCAGCGCGAGCGTGAACGCCGTCCCGTATACCGGCAGCGGGCCCGCCTCGATCTCGCGCAGCAGGTACGGCAGGGCGCCGATGTGGTCCTGGTGCCCGTGCGTCAGGACGATCGCCTCGACGTCGTCGAACCGCTCGCGCACGTACTCGAAGTCCGGCAGGACGAGGTCGATGCCGGGCATCTCGGCGTGCGGGAACGACAGGCCGACGTCGACGATCAGGATCCGGCCGTCGAGCTCGACGCAGGCCATGTTCCGACCCACCTCGCCGACCCCTCCGAGGAAGACGACGCGCGCGGGCCGGACGGGTTCAGAGGAGCCCGGCATCCACCAGGGCCTTGCGGATCCTCTCCCGCTCCTCCGAGGTCGCCGGCACGAGCGGGAGTCGCGGCGGGCCGACGGGGAGCCCGATCATCTCGAGCGCCGTCTTGACCGGGATGGGGTTCGAGGTGATGAACAGCGCGTTGAACAGCGGCGTCAGCCCCTCGTGGATCTTGCGAGCCGCCGGGATGTCGCCGGATTCGATGAGGTCACACATCTGGCGGATCATCCCGCCCACGAGGTGACCGGCCACCGAGACGACCCCGACCGCCCCCAGGCACATGTAGCCGAACGTCGCCCAGTCGTCGCCGCTGTAGACCTCGAAGTCGGGCGAGACCTCCGAGATCAACCTCGAGATCCACTGGAAGTCGCCCGTCGAGTCCTTCACGCCGACGATGTTCGGGACCTCGGCGATCCGCAGCAGCGTGTCGTGTTCGATGCGGGTCCCGGTCCGTCCGGGGATGTTGTAGGCGACCACCGGGATCGAGACGGCGTTCGCGACCTGCGTGAAGTGCTCGAGCAGTCCCCGCTGCGGGGGCTTGTTGTAGTACGGCGTCACGAGCAGGAGCCCGTCGGCGCCGAGCTCCTCGGCCTCGCGCGACAGCTCGAGCGTCTCGGCGGTGTTGTAGGTGCCCGTCCCGCACAGCACCTTCCCCTTGCCCTTGGCGACGTCGATCACCGACTCGAACAGGTCTAGCTTCTCCCGGTGGGTGAGCGTGGGGGACTCGCCGGTCGAACCCGCGATGACCAGCGAATCCGAGCCGCGCTCGTACAGGTGTGCGGCGAGCGAGCGCGCCGCGTCCAGATCGAGCCCGTGATCGTCGCGGAAGGGTGTGACCATGGCGGTGACGACCGCCCCGAACCTGCCGGCCATGATGCCTCCTCACTCCGGTGCGGCGTGTGCCACGGTCCGCACGATAACCACATCTGCCACATGTTGCACATGTCGTTCAGGGGTGTCCAGGGGGTACCGAGCAACGTCGTGCAGGTGCGGAAAGGGCGTCGCTCGTGCCTCCGGCATCTCCTGCGGCTCCTGTTCGGGCTCCGCTCTCATGCCCGGCCCCGGACGGTACGACCGCCCGGATCGGGCGCACGGCGTCGCTATCCTAGCCAGCATGCCGCGCATCTACACCCGGACCGGTGACGACGGGACCACGGGTCTCCTCTACGGTGGCCGGGTCTCCAAGGCCGATCTCGTCCCCGAGGCCTGCGGCACGATCGACGAGGTCGTCGCCGTGCTCGGTCTCGCGAGGGCGCATTCGAACGACCCCTCGCTTTCCGACGAGCTCCTGGGGCTGCAGCGCGAGCTGTTCGTCGTGGGGGCGGACCTCGCCACCAATCCCGACCAGCGCGCCAGACTCGAACCCGGCGTGTCGCGGGTCTCGCCGGAGATGGTCGCGCGGCTCGAATCGCGGATCGACGAGCTCGTCCAGGCTCATCCCCTTGCGAACGCCTTCATCGTCCCCGGCGCGAATCCCGTCTCGGCGTGCCTCGACCTCGCGCGGAGCACGACCCGTCGGGCCGAGCGGCGCGTGGTGGAGCTCCGGGAATCGGATGTCGTCGTCAACGAAGAGGCGTTCCGCTACCTGAACCGCCTGTCGGATGCGCTCTTCGTCCTGGCGCGCGTCGCGGCTGGCGAGTCGGAGCCGCGCAGCCGCACCGACGAGCCGCCCGGCTAGGCGGTCCGGACGAACGCACCGTAGTTGTCGGCGCCGAACAGCAGGACGAGGAGCCCGATGTCGTCGACCGAGATGTCGTCGAGCCTCACGTTGAACGTCGCGCTCTCCCCCGCCGCCACCGGCGCGCTGTCCACGACCGCGCCGTCGATCTCGTGGCCGTCGACCGCGTCCTCGACGTACAGACCCGGAGGATCGAGATCGTGCTCGGAGTCGTTCTCGACCTCGAGGGTCCCGTCACTCCCCTCCAGGTCGACCCTCACGAGCAGACCCTCGTTCGCGTACTCGTACGTCGCGGTGCCGGGGGCGCCGGTGAACGTCTGGGCGGGGGTCGGGACCTCGCTGCTCGTGCTCGGGCCCGTCGCCGCGGACGATCCGCCGTCCCCGCCGCCGTCCCCTCCGGTGCAGGCCGCGAGCGCGATCGCCAGGCACAGGGGCGCGACCAGACGACCGTTAGGCTTCATGGGTCGCGGCATGCTACACGACCCGCCGAAGGAGGAAGGACCCACGTGAGAACGCTCGAACTGCGACGCCACGCGCAGCGTGACCCGGCGGCCGACCGGCTCTCGCGGCAGGGACGCGCGCAGGCGCAGTCGGTGGGCGCGACACTCGCGGGCGGGTACTCCGTCGTGTTCGTCTCCCCCGCCGAGCGGGCGGCCGAGACCGTGGCGTGGCTCCTCCGCGGTCTGGGGGAGCAGCTCCCCGCCCACGCCGTCGTCCCGGGTTTGGCAGCGAAGGACAACGACGGCTCGCCGCTCGCGATGGCCGGCGTCGTCTCGGCCCTTCTCGACGCGGTGCCGGAGGGCGAGCGCGGGCTCGCGATCTCGCACACGCCGCTGATCGAGCGCGCGGTCCTGGGACTCACCGCCGCCGAGATCGAGCCGCTCGCCGAATGCGAGGGCGTCCTGCTCTCCAGGGCCGGTGACGACGACCCCGTCGAGTTCGGCGAACTTCGGCTCCTGTAGCCGGACGTGGACCTCTCGATCCCGCTCGCCGCGTTCGGGCTCGGCGTCGCCCTCGGGGCGTCCCCCGGACCCGTGCAGCTCCTGCTGTTCTCCGAGGCCTCGCGCGGCGGGGCCGGACGAGGCCTCCGGGCCATGGCCGGCGCGAACGCGACGTTCGGCGCGATGTTGCTGCTGTTGGCGGCGGGGCTGTCCTCGCTCGAGCCCGGCGAAACCTTCCTGCGCGTCGTCAAGGTGATCGGCGGCGCGTTCCTGGTGTTCCTCGCGTTCGACGCGATCCGCGAGAGCCGTCGCCCTCACGAGGTCGAGGAGACTCGGAAGGGTCTGCACCCCACCGTCCGAGGGATCGTCGCGGTCGTGCTGAACCCCGGCGTCTACGTGTTTCTCGCGACCACGGGCACCGCGGTCGTCGCGAGCGCCGTCGACCAGGGCGGACGCGGCCTCGCGGTCGTCACGGTCGTGGCGCTCCTGCTCGGCGTGTCGCTGATGGACTCGGCGATGGTGCTGCTCGGCGCCGGGGCGCACCGCGTGAGCGATCGCTTCCTGCGGATCCTGAGCGACGTGCTGGCCGTCGCGATGGGCGCGCTGGGCGTGTGGCTGGTGGTCCGCGGGATCGTCGGCTGATGCCGTCCTCAGAACTCGTACGGGGACCACGGGGCCGGGTCCCAGCCGAACATCGCGTCGGCTCGCGTGAGCGCGCCCTCGGCGCGTTGCTCGACGCGACCGGCGCGGTGCAGCTCGGGAAACGACGTCCCGCCCAGGTAGGTGGCCCCGAGGTCGCTGGCCGTGCACGCGATCTCGGCGGCGTCGGTCGTCGGGTTCACGATGGCGGCCCCGTCCTCTGCGGCCTCGAGCGCGTACCGGCCCCCGTTCCACGGGCAGAATGGGTCGGCGACCTCCAGGACGAGGCGGCCGGCCGCGGCGTACCTTCGGGCGGCGAGCGCGGTCGGGACGTCGACCAGCCGCACCCACAGGTTGTCGGACATCCGCGCGCGCAGGCGTCGAGGTTCGCGCATCAGATGGAAGAGCGGCTCGTCGATAGGCCGGTTCGACGCCTCCACGGACGTCACCAGGTCGAAGTCCAGCACGAAGCGCCACAGGTCCGCGTACGCGCCCGGGTTCGCGGCCACCAGGTCGCGAACGTGCAGCGTGCTGTTCGGCGTACCCTCGTGCCAGTCCTGCGCGACCTTGTACATCGTGTATCCGTCCACGCCGGTCGCGCCCTCGTGCAGCGCGAAGAACGACGCGCGTTGCTTCTCGGCGCCGTGCTCGTGGCCGATGACGTACGCCAGCCGGCGCTCGTCCAGGTGCACCATCCCGGAGATGCCGAGTCGCGTCGCCTCGTGCACGCCGAGGATCTCCTTGGCGGCGCGCTCGCGGTCGACCAGACGGATCTGACCCGAGGCCTCGTATCCACGGACGAACGCCGAGCGGGCGGTGTCGATCCGAAGCCGCAGCCCGATCGTCCCGAGCCCGAACCCGTACCGGCCGTAGATCCCGCCCTCGGACGCGTACAGCACCGAGAGCAGCTCGCCGCGCTCCCGCGCGTCGTCCAGCAGGGCGCGCATCAGTCTCGCCCCGATCCCCCGCCGCCGGTGCGTGGGCAACACACCAACCAGCGTGGGATAGCCAATCACCAACGGACCGCCCGGAACCGTCATCGGCATCGTGAACGCCCCCGCCGTCCCCACGATGTCCGGTCCGTCGAACGCCGCGAAGTTCCGGTCGGGCTCGGCGATCGAGCGCTCGCGCTCGATCTCATCGCGGTCGGGGACGTCGCCGGACGCGAGCTCGGAGGCGAGAAGGAACGGCACGAACTCGTCCTCGGTGATCCGCCGGATCTGGAGGTCCACCCGCTGAGCTTACGGGCTCGACAGGCCCTCGAAGACGTCGGCCAGGACCGGATCGCGCGGCCGACGCTCGGGCCAAGCCACCACGAACGCCTCGGTCGAGAGCATCTCGGGCCACAGGTCGAACGGGACGTCCTCGAGCTCGGCCTGCGTCCTGTGGCACCGGATCGCCTCGAGCTTGCGTTCGTAGACGCTCGAGGCGTCGACGCGGGCGCCGATCTCCACGTCCGGAACGCCCCGCGGCATGAACGGCTGGGCCGGGTCCATGGGTTCGAGCCCCCGCTCACGCAGGAGCCGGTTCAGGCGGTCGAGGCTGCTCTGGGCGATGGCGCTGTGCAGCAGCCTCGAGAACGCCGCCCCGCCCGAGGACGACCGAAGGGCGCCGAACGCCTCGGTCGCGACCGCGCCGATCGCCACGTGGTCGTCGTGACCGGTGATGCCGTCGGGACCGAACGTGACGACGACCTCCGGAGCGACCTCCTCGAGCACGCCCCGCACCTCCGCCACGACCTCGCCGCGGGGGATCGCGTTCACGCCGCCGTCCGGATGCCGGAGGAACCGCAGATCGGGTTCGAGCCCCAGGGCGTACCACGAGGCGAGGTCCTCGGCCTCTCGGACCTTCGCGAGGGTCTCGCGGGTCGCAAGGGAGGCGTCGGCGATGCGACCGGCATCGCCACTCGTCGCCAGGATCACAGTGAGCTCGAGCTCGTCCTCCGCGTGGAGCGCGAGGCTGCCGCCCACGCCGAACGTGTCGTCGTCGGGATGCGCGAAGACACACGCGACCCGTCGCACCGGGCTACGGCAGCGGCGGGAGGTCGAGCAGCGGCTCGAGCCCGATCGTGAGCCCCGGCCGGACCATCACGGCCCGGGCGGCCATCAGCACCCCCGGCATGAACGAGGACCGATCGGTCGAGTCGTGCCGGATCGTGAGCGTCTGTCCCTGGCCGCCGAAGATGACCTCCTGGTGCGCCACCAGCCCGGGCAGCCTCACCGAGTGCACGCGGATCCCCTCGACGTCGCCCCCGCGCACCCCCTCGAGCGACTCGGCGAGGGGGCCACGCCAAGCCCCGTCCCGCTCCTCCTGGATCCGGCGGACCGTGGCGACCGCGGTCCCCGAGGGAGCGTCCGCCTTCTGGTCGTGGTGGAGCTCGATGATCTCGACGGCCGGCAGGTAGCGGACCGCCTGCGCCGCGAAGCGCTGCATCAGCACGGCGCCCAGCGCGAAGTTCGCCGCGATGATCACGTTCGATTCGTGACCCTCGTCCGAGAGCAGCTTGTCGATCTCCTGCAGGTTCTCGCGCGTGATCCCCGTCGTGCCGACCACGGCGTGCACAGCGTGCGAGATGCACCAGCGGATGTCGTCCATCGCCACATCCGGGTGCGTGAAGTCGATCGCGACCTCGGCGTTGGCCTCGAGCAGCCGATCGAGCTCGTCGGAGACCGGCGCGTCGATCTCGGGGTGTCCGATCATCTGCCCGATCTTCTGTCCGATCTTCGATCGATCGATCGCGGCCACGAGCGCGAAGTCGTCCGAGTCCGCCAGGGCCCGGCACACCATCAGCCCCATCCGACCGCAGGCTCCGATCACGCCGATGCGGATCACGCGATCACGTCCTTGCTCGAGAAGGGACCGAGGACGGTGACCGTCATCGGCTGCGAGAGTACCCGCTCGGCGGCGCGCGCCGCGTCCTCCGGCGTCACGGCTTCGATGCGCCCCAGGAGCTGGTTCACCGTCAGGGTCTCGCCGTGCCCGATCTCCGACTTGCCCAGTCGCGACATGCGCCCGCCGGGGTCCTCGAGCGACAAGACGAGCGACCCCTTCATATGGCCCTTCGCGCGCTCGAACTCGTCGGGACCGAGGCCCTTGTTGGCCACGTCCTCGAGCTGGGCCCGCATGATCGCGAGGACCTCCTTCGCACGCGCGGGCGTGGTACCGGCGTAGGCGCAGAACACGCCCGCCTCCGCGTACATCGCGTGGTAGGAGTACACGCTGTACGCGAGTCCCCGCTTCTCGCGCACCTCCTGGAACAACCGGGAGCTCATCCCGCCGCCGAGCGCGTTGTTCACCACCCCGAACGCGAACCGGTCCGGGTCGATCCGCGACAGGCCGCTGGTCCCGACGCAGATGTGGGCCTGCTCGGTCTTGCGCTTGTTGACCAGCGAGCGTCCGGACGGGCTGGGGGGGTCGCCGGCGGTCCGCAGGTTCCAGGCGCTCGGACCCTCGGCCCGCACGGCGCCCGGCTCCATGTGCTCGGCGACGAGCTCGAGCAACTCCTCGTGCCGCAGGTTCCCCGCCGCGACGACGACCACGTTGCCGGCGACGTAGTGCTTGCGATAGAAGCGTCGCACCTGGTCGCGGCCGGCGCCCTGGATGCTCTGCTTGGTGCCGAGGATCGGGCGCCCGAGCGGATGGCCGGGCCACAACGTCTCGGTGAAAAGGTCGTGCACGAGATCGCCGGGATCGTCCTCGTGCTGGTTGATCTCCTCGAGGATCACCTGCCGCTCGGCGTCCAGATCACCCGCGCGCAGCACC
>Ga0307287_10000388_pt1 | contig 15867 bp, 14 predicted proteins | sample ER_DNA_141_FD_194485 | JGI IMG/M metagenome (GOLD analysis project Ga0307287, IMG submission 194485) | Bulk soil microbial communities from the East River watershed near Crested Butte, Colorado, United States - ER_DNA_141 | ecosystem: Environmental > Terrestrial > Soil > Floodplain | place...
ACCAGTTGCTTGACCGACAGGTTCTTGAACCCGGTCAGGACCTCGTCCAGGTGCTCGGTCTCGCGCTTGGTCGTCTCCGTGATCCTGTCGACGTCGCGCTGGGCCTCGCGTCGGGCCGCCGAGAGCTGGGCGCCCTTGGCCCCCTCGCCCTCGAGCTCCCGCAGGCGCTCCTCGAGCTCGGACAGGCGGGTCTTGATCTCGTCATCGCGCTCGGCCTCGAGCTCGTTCTTCTCCTGCTCGATCTCGTTCTCGATCTCGGGCAGCTCCTTGTGGCGCCGGTCCGTGTCGATCCGGGTGATGACGTAGGCGGCGAAGTAGATGATCCGCTCGAGGTCCTTGGGCGCGATGTCCAGGAGGTAGCCGAGCCGGCTCGGGACGCCCTTGAAGTACCAGATGTGCGTGACCGGGGCGGCCAGCTCGATGTGCCCCATCCGGTCGCGTCGGACCTTGCTCCGCGTGATCTCGACCCCGCACCGCTCGCAGATGATGCCCTTGAAGCGGACGCGCTTGTACTTGCCGCAGTGGCACTCCCAGTCCCGCGTCGGCCCGAAGATCCGCTCGCAGAACAGGCCGTCCTTCTCCGGCTTCAGCGTTCGATAGTTGATCGTCTCCGGCTTCTTGACCTCGCCGTTGGACCACGCGCGGATCTGATCCGCGGTGGCAAGGCCGATCCGGATCTCATCGAAGAAGTTCACATCCAGCACGTAGGCGGCCTCCTCACGACCTCACCCTGCACCATGAACAACACTTCCTTGTTCCCTGTCTCTGTCCCGCCCACGGCTGCTAGTCGTAGTCGGCGCCGGCCGGCTCCCTGCGGGACAGGTCGATCCCGAGCTCCTCGGCTGCGCGGAACACATCCTCGTCGGTCTCCTTGAGCTCGATCTCCTCGCCCTCGGCCGAACGCACCTCCACGTTCAGGCAGAGGGACTGCATCTCCTTGATCAGGACCTTGAAGGACTCGGGGATCCCCGGCTCGGGGATGTTCTCCCCCTTGACGATCGCCTCGTAGACCTTGACACGGCCGAGCACGTCGTCGGACTTGATCGTCAGCAGCTCCTGGAGCGCGTAGGCCGCGCCGTAGGCCTCGAGCGCCCACACCTCCATCTCGCCGAACCGCTGCCCGCCGAACTGCGCCTTCCCGCCGAGGGGCTGCTGCGTGATCATCGAGTAGGGGCCGGTGGACCGGGCGTGGATCTTGTCGTCCACCAGGTGGAGCAGCTTCAGGATGTAGGCAACCCCGACGGTCACGGGCTCCTCGTACGGCTCGCCACTGCGACCGTCGTACAGGACCGCCTTGCCGACGTCGTCGACCAGCCGGACCCCGTCCTTGTTGGGATGCGCGCTGCGGATCGCCTCGAGGATCTCGTGCTCGCGGGCACCGTCGAACACCGGCGTCGACACGTATACGGGGCCCTCGTGGTCCTGCCCGTCCTTGCGGAATCCGACCAGGCCCGCCCACCCGAGGTGCGCCTCGAGCACCTGCCCAAGGTTCATCCGGGATGGGACGCCCAGCGGGTTCAGGATGATGTCGACGGGGGTCCCATCGGTGAGGAACGGCATGTCCTCCTCCGGCAGGATCGTCGAGATCACGCCCTTGTTCCCGTGGCGGCCTGCGAGCTTGTCGCCGTCCGAGATCTTGCGCTTCTGCGCCACGTAGACACGGACCAGCTGGTTCACGCCGGGCGGAAGCTCGTCGCCATCCTCGCGCGTGAACACGCGGACGCCGATCACCTTGCCGCTCTCGCCGTGCGGGACCTTGAGGGAAGTGTCGCGCACTTCGCGCGCCTTCTCGCCGAAGATCGCGCGCAGCAGCCGCTCCTCGGGGGTGAGCTCCGTCTCACCCTTCGGCGTGACCTTGCCGACCAGGTAGTCGCCGGGGTTCACCTCGGCGCCGATCCGGACGATCCCGCGCTCGTCGAGGTCCTTCAGGATCTCCTCGGACACGTTGGGGATGTCGCGGGTGATCTCCTCGGCCCCGAGCTTGGTGTCACGGGCGTCGACCTCGTGCTCCTCGATGTGGATCGAGGTGAGCACGTCGTCCTTGACCAGCCGCTCCGAGATGATGATCGCGTCCTCGTAGTTGTGGCCCTCCCAGGGCATGTACGCCACGATCAGGTTGCGTCCGAGCGCGAGCTCGCCCGCCTCCGTGGACGGTCCGTCGGCGATCACCTGGTTGCGGACGACCTTGTCGCCCTCGTTGACCAGTGGCTTCTGGTTGAGCGACGTGCCCTGGTTGGACCGCCGGAACTTCTGGAGCTTGTAGGTCCTCATCGAGCCGGTCCGCTCGCGGACCATGATGTCGTCGGCCGAGACGTCCTCCACGACCCCGGCCTCCTCGGCCAGGACCACGTCCCCCGCGTCGACGGCGGCGCGGAACTCCACGCCGGTCCCGACGATCGGGGCCTCCGAACGGAGCAGGGGAACGGCCTGCCGCTGCATGTTGGCGCCCATGAGGGCCCGGTTGGCGTCGTCGTGCTCCAGGAACGGGATCAGGGCGGCCGCGACCGAGATGATCTGCTTGGGCGAGACGTCCATGTAGTCGACCTCTTCGGGCACGACCGAGTCGACCTCGGCGCCCTTGCGGCGGACCAGGACAGTCGGGTTGGCGTAGGCGCCGTCGGGCTTGATCGGCTCGTTGGCCTGCGCGATGACGTGGCGATCCTCCTCGTCGGCCGAGAGGTAGTCCACCTTGTCGGTGACCTTTCCGCCCGTCACGCGGCGGTACGGGGTCTCGATGAACCCGAACTGATTGATGCGCCCGTAGGTCGAGAGCGAGCCGATCAGGCCGATGTTCGGGCCCTCCGGTGTCTCGATCGGACACATCCGCCCGTAGTGCGAGGGGTGCACGTCCCGGACCTCGAACCCCGCGCGCTCGCGCGAGAGCCCGCCCGGCCCCAGCGCCGACAGCCGGCGCTTGTGGGTGAGCCCGGCGAGCGGGTTGGTCTGGTCCATGAACTGCGATAGCTGCGAGGTGCCGAAGAACTCCTTGATGCTCGCGACCACCGGACGGATGTTGATCAGGGTCTGGGGCGTGATCGCCTCGACGTCCTGCGTCGTCATCCGCTCGCGGACGACCCGCTCCATGCGCGAGAGACCGATCCGGATCTGGTTCTGGATCAGCTCGCCCACCGAGCGCAGGCGCCGGTTCCCGAAGTGGTCGATGTCGTCGGGCTCGTAGCCTTCCTCGCCCGCGTGCAGCTTCACGAGGTATCGCACCGTCCGGAGCATGTCCTCGTAGGACAGGATCCCCTTGTACTTCGGCCCGTTCTCGCCCTGCTCGTCCTTCTGGAGCTCGGACCAGACGCGGAACTTCGGCTGGTCCCACCCCTTCTTGTCGGGGTTGTCGAGCTCGGCCAGCTGCCTGGCGCGGGCCTTCAGCTGCGTCTGGAGCGCGCCGTGCGCGGCCTCGAGCTTCTTGTTGACCTTGTACCGACCCACCCGAGCCAGGTCGTAGCGCTTGTGGTTGAAGAACAGGTTCTCCAGGAGCGTCCGGGCGGACTCGGCCGTCGGAGGCTCACCCGGCCGCAGCTTGCGGTAGATGTCTTCCAGGGCCTCCTCGGGGGTCTCGACGTGGTCCTTCTCGAGGGTGTTCTTGATCGACTGGGCGTGGTCGAAGAGCTCGAGGATCTCGTCCGCCGACCACCCGAGCGCCTTGAGCAGCACCGTGACGTTCTGCCGGCGCTTGCGGTCGATCCGAACTCCGACCGTGTCCTTCTTGTCGACGTCGAACTCGAGCCACGCCCCCCGGCTGGGGATGATCTTGGCGATGTAGACGTCCTTGTCGGTGGTCTTGTCCAGCTCGCGGCTGAAGTACACCCCCGGGGAACGCACCAGCTGGGACACGACCACCCGCTCGGTGCCGTTAATGATGAAGGTGCCTCGCTCGGTCATCATGGGGAAGTCCCCCATGAAGACCTCCTGCTCCTTGATCTCGCCGGTCGTCTTGTTGACGAACATCGCCTCGACGAACAGCGGAGCGGAGAAGGTGGCGTCCTTGTCCTTGCACTCCTCCTCGGTGAACTTCTGGTCCTTGAAGGCGTGCTTCCCGAAATGCAGTTGGAACTGTTCGGTGAAGTCCTCGATCGGAGAGACTTCCTCGAGGACCTCCTTCAGGCCTTCGGCCAGGAGCCAGTCGAAGGACTCCCGTTGGATGCCGACGAGGTCGGGAAGCGGTAGCGCCTCGTCGAGCTTGGAGAAACTGACACGATCGCGGACAGGGACGAGCGAGTCAGGCAAGAACGATCCCCCCTAGGGTAGACAACCCTGGATCCAGGGCATGCAGAACGCGGCACGGCAAAAAAGAGTGTACGTGCGCGGGCGCGCAGCGTCAATACCCGGGCGGGGACCCGGTCGAAATCGGCCGAAGGTTACCCCCACTGGGAGCGGAGGTCAACCCTCAAAACCCGTCGGGAGCAGGCCTAGATGCCGTCGGGTGACCAGGCGGCGGTCCCCGCCACGCCGACCGACGAGAGGGTTGCCGACCCGTCCGCGGCGGGCGCCACCCCGTCCTCCACCATCCCGAGCGCACGCGCGATGTCGGCGACGGCGCTCCCGAGCGCGACCGCCTGCTCGCTCGAGCCGATCCGGACGCCGCGGGTGGTGAGAACGTAGAAGAACTCTTCCATCAGGGCGCGGTCGTCACCCAGGAGCGAAGCCTCCGACACGTTCAGCGCCCGGGCGAGGCGCTCGAGCGTCTGGATCGAGGGAGCGACGTGCCCGTTCTCGTACCGGGACAGGCGCGCCTTCGGGATCCCGGAGATCTCCTCCAGATCCGACTGGGAATAGCCCGCCTTGATCCTTGTCGCGCGGAGCCTCTGTCCGAACGTGCGTTCGTCGGTCATGCGACGCCCCCTATCGACGATGGTTGCTCGACGGGGAATCTATCCCCATGCGCAACCTCTCCGCAACGCGGAGCGCGCAAACCTGGCGATGGCGGTCTTGCGAGTCTGGCGATGATCCCCGCATCAGCCGTTCCGGCCTACTTGATCTCGACGGCGGCGCCGGCGCCCTCGAGCTGCTCCTTGGCCTTGTCGGCCGCTTCCTTGTTGACCTTCTCCAGAACCGGTTTCGGCGCGGAATCCACGAGGTCCTTGGCCTCCTTGAGGCCGAGGCTCGTCAGGGCACGCACCTCCTTGATCACCTGGATCTTCTTGTCGCCGGCGCCGGTCAGGACGACGTCGAACTCGGTCTGCTCCTCGACCTCTTCGGCGGCGCCACCGGCGGCTCCCGCCGCGGCCATCATCATCGGCGCGGCGGCGGCGGCCTGGACATCGAACGTCTCCTCGAACTTCTTGACGAAGTCCGAGAGCTCGAGCAGCGTCATGTCCTTGAACTGATCGAGAAGGTCGTCGGCGGTCATCTTGGTCTTGGCCATCGTCTACTCCTTTTCTCCCTCTGGTTCTCCGTCTGGCTCTCCTTGGGGCTCGACGGCCGGTTCTTCGTCGGTCGTCGGCTCGGCAGCGGGCTGGGCCTCGGTCGTCGGCTCGGCGGCGGGCTCGGCCTCGGTCGTCGCTTCGGCGGCCTCGGCCTCGGTCGTCGGCTCGGCGGCGGGCTCGGCCTCGGTCGTCGGATCGGCGGCGGGCTCGGCCTCGGTCGTCGGATCGGCGGCGGGCTCGGCCTCGGTCGTCGGCTCGGCGGCGGGCTCGGCCTCGGTCGTCGCTTCGGCGGCCTCGGCGGTCTCCTCGGTCACGGCGCCGGGGAGCTTCTCCTTGTAGGCCTCGAGCACCCCGAGGAATCGACCCTGGATCGCCTCGAACATCGAGGCCGCCCGGGTCAGCTCGGCCTTCATCATCCCGGCGACCTTCGAGAGCATCGCCTCTCGGGACTCGAGGGTCGCGAGCGATTGGGCCTCAGCGGCCGAGAGGACCTTGCCGTCCAGGTAGCCACCCTTGATCACGAGGGCCGGGAACCTCTTCGCGGCGTCCGTGACCTTCTTGGCGGTCGCGACCACATCGCCCTGGACGAACGCGACCGCCGTCGGGCCGCCCAGGAGCGGCTCCAGCTCGGCGATGCCGGCGTCCGCGGCTGCGCGCATCATCAACGTGTTCTTGACGATCGCGAACCGCGCCTGCTCGGACAGGGCACGTCGCAGCTCGGTCGCGTCGTGGACGGACAGACCCCGGTACTCGGTCAGGAGCAGCGCCTCGGCGTCTTGGATGCGCTCCTTCAGCGCGGCGACCTTCGCGATCTTCTCGGCGTTCGGCATCGACCCTCCTGAAACGAAAAACGCGCCCCCGCAGACAGCGGAGACGCGCTCGAGAACGATGCGTCTTCGTTCGCCTCGGCAGGTGCCCCGGGGGATTACGTGCTTTCGCACCCCTGCTGTCTGCGGCGAATCGAAAGGGTACCGAGCCACCGGCTCGGGCGACAATGCGGACGCGGGTCAGTCGAGGGAGGGCTCGTGCATGCTGTGCCCGGGCCTACCCGATCGGCGTCGCGCGATCCGGCCGGGGAGCAGAGCCAGGCTCAGCAGCGTCAACGCCCCGAACGTCAGCAAGAGGTCGTACCTCGGGAACGGCTCGTACACGAATCGGACCACGTGCCGGCCGGCCGGCACGGTCCGCCCGACGAAGCTGGGCGCGATCATCTCGGGCGCCACGGCGACGCCGTCCACGCTCACCTGCCAGCGCGGGTCGAACGACGCCTTCAGCATCACCATCGCCGGCCGGTCGGCGATCACCGTCGCGGTGGCCCTCCCGTCCCGAAGCTCCACGTCCTCGCTGACGACGGTGCCGGCCGGCGTATCCGGAAGGTCGTCGGCGCTCACGGTGGCTTCGGGTGCCGGCTCCCCCTCGAAGGCGATGCCGGGGTTCGCGCCCCTGGCCGGGAGATCCGAACGGAACCAGTCCTCAACTCGCAGCCCGAGGTTCGTCCGATCGGCCGCGATCGGCGGAAGGACGTCGACGAGATCGACGAAGCCCGGGTCGGGCCGTTCCCACAGCACGTGGGGGCCTCTTTGGGCGACCCTCTCCGCGGGGACGGGGGTTGCTCTGTCCGCGTCGAGGATCAGGTACCGCACGTCGAACAGGTCGTAGTGCGACGGGTTCGTGTCGGTGAACCGGTACTCGAACGGCGCCGAGAGCGACCAGGTCGGCCGGACGAACCCCACGCCCTCGGTGCCCTCGTTCAGGAGCAGCACGTACATGGGCACCTGACCGACCTGGTAGGCCGAGCCCCAGTTGGACCGCATGCCCGCGTAGAACCGACCCGGCCCTCGTGCTCGTGCGATGTCGACCAGGGCGGCGACCTCGGCGCCCCCCCGCTCGTCGGCGACCGCCTGCTCCCCGATCCATTCGGCCCCCTGCGCGGCCCACGCCGTGCGTTCGATGAAGCCGGGGGCGAGGAAGACCACCACGGCGGCGACCGCGAGCGAGGCGATCGCCAGGGGTCGTTCGCGAAGGGCTCGGAGGCGTTGCGCCTGGTCCCACGCGATCCGCCCGAGCGTGACCGCGCCGAACCCGGCGAGGTACAGCCCGGCCAGATGCACCCCGGACACGAACCGCCGAAGGAACAGGTCGCCGGAGCCGGGCAAAAGGCGCAGCAGGGGTCCGAGCGTCGGCCGTCCGAAGAACAGGACCAGCGAGGCGAGGAACAGAAACAGGAGCACGCGGGCCCGCTCGTCGCGTCGGTACCGCCACAGCGCCGCCAGGATGCCGACCGCGACCAGGATCGTGATCATCGGCGGTCGCCCACGGTCGAATAGCTCGCCGCTCGCGAACCACGTCAGGATCCGCTTCGCCCCGAACGAGTCGTAGTAGATCTTCCCGCGCGAATACTCGTCGTTCACCGTCCACAGCCGGTCGGCGAGCAACGGCACGACCACCCACGCCGCGACGAAAAGGCTGCCGATCCCGATCAAGGCCGCTCGACCGATCCTGCGCAGGAGCCCCCGCCACTTGACGAGCGCGAACACGCCCAGGGAGAGCAACGCGAGGTACCCGGTCAGCAGGTGGACCGCGACCGTCAGGGCCAGCACGAGCGCAGCGAGCCAGTACGAACGGCCCTTCGCGACCGCGCGCCACGACAGGCCCCACGCGAATGGCAGCAGCCACATCCCCCACAGCTGCGTCCAGGTTCCATAGCCGCGCCACGCGTAGCTGCCCCACTCGTAGCCGAGCGTGGGTTCACTCACGATCAACGGCGAGGCGACCGCCGCGATCGCACAGATCCATCGTTCCCAACCCAGCAAACGGCCGCCGGCGTAGACCGCGATCGGCCACAGTGCCATCCCGAGGTACATCGTCCAGGAGAGCGCCCGCTCGCTGCCGATCGCGAGCGCGAGCAGGCCCGTCAACACGTGCGGCAGGCTCTGGTAGTGGTGGAACCTGGACGAACCGAGCACGAGATCCGGGTACCAACCGTCGAGCGGGAGGTGCCCCTCCTCGATGCGGTCGCTCGCCCACGCGATCATCGACCGATGTACCGACGCGTCGTTCAGGTTCTGGACCGGGCTAGCCTCGGCGCGGAGCACGACCAGGTTGAACAGGACGACGATGCCCACCACGACGAGCGGCCAACGCGGCGAGGCTTGGGAACGAGGAGATTCGGACTCGACCGCCGGGGGCGCATGTTCGCGTTCGGAGAGGGATTCGCGCACCCGCTCATGTTGCCACGGCTCCCACCCGAAGCCCGGTAGTGGCGCGGAGCCCCGACGCTACGAGCCGGCCCGAGGGCCGGCTCGCGGTCTCGCATCGTGTCCCAGGCGCTCTAGGTCCGCGCCGTCTCCATCGTCCCCTTGATCCGGTTCGTGTCGATCGGGACACCCGGACCCATCGTCGTGGAGACCGTGAGGGTCTTCACGTACTTGCCCTTGGCGGCCGAGGGGCGCGCGCGGATGATCTCGTCGACGACCGCGAGGTAGTTCTCGAGCAGCTGCTGCTCGGTGAACGACTTCTTGCCGATGATCATGTGCACGTTGCCCGTGCGGTCGGTCTTGTACTCGACCTTGCCGCCCTTGATGTCCTCGACAGCCTTGGCGATGTCGTTCGTCACCGTTCCGGTCTTCGGGTTCGGCATGAGGCCTCGGGGACCGAGCACTCGACCGGCCTTGCCGACGGCGGCCATCATGTCCGGCGTCGCGACGGCGGCGTCAAAGTCGATCGTCCCGCCTATCACCGTCTCGACGAGCTCCTCGCCTCCCACGACGTCCGCGCCCGCCTCCTTGGCCTCGGTCGCCTTCGGACCCTGCGCGAACGCGGCCACGCGGACCGACTTGCCCGAGCCGTTGGGCAACGAGACCGTGCCTCGGACGAGCTGGTCGGCCTTGCGCGGGTCGACGCCCAGCCGGAACGCGATCTCGACGGTCTCGTCGAACCTGGTATCGGGGAAGGCCTTGAGGGCCCTGATCGCATCCACCGGAGAGTGCTCGCGCCCGCGGTCGGCCAGCTCGGCTGCCTGCGTGTACCGCTTGCCCTTGCCGCTCATGCGCCCACCACCTCGACGCCCATGCTCCGTGCCGTCCCCGCGAGGATCTTCATCGCGGCGTCGACGTCATTCGCGTTGAGGTCGACCATCTTCTGCTCGGCGATCCGCCGAAGCTGATCCTGCGTGACCCTCCCCACCTTCTCGCGGTTGGGCTCGCCCGAGCCCTTCTCGACACCGACCGCCTGCTTGATCAGCTCCGCGGCGGGGGGCTGCTTGGTGATGAACGTGAACGAGCGATCCTCATAGATCGTGAGCTCGACCGGGATCACCTGGCCTGCCTGCTGCTGGGTCTGCTCGTTGTATTGCCGACAGAACTCCATGATGTTCACGCCGTGCTGGCCGAGCGCGGTCCCCACGGGGGGAGCGGGCGTCGCCTGTGCGGCACGGATCTGGAGCTTGACGACGGCGAGCACCTTCTTCTTCGCCATCTTTGGTCACCTCCTGCGGTACGAACGGCCTCCCGGGCCTCCCGCATGCTGGTTGGTTCCTAGACCTTCGCCACCTGGTCGAAGGAGAGCTCGACCGGCGTCTCCCGGTCGAAGATGTTCACGAGCACCTTCAGCTTGCTCTGGTCCAGGTTGATCTCGCTGATCGTGCCGTTGAAGTCGGCGAACGGTCCCGAGATGATCCGCACCACGTCGTTCTCCTCGAATCCGAGGCGAAACTGCGGCTTCACCTCCTCCTTCTTCACCGACAGGATCTTCTCCACCTCACGACGTGAGAGCGGCGTGGGCTTGCTCCCGGTCCCGGCCGCGACGAACCCCGTCACCCCGGGCGTGTTGCGGACGACGTACCACGAGTCGTTGTCGTAGACCATCTTCACGAGGAGGTAGCCGGGGAAGACCTTCCGCTGGACGACCTGCTTCTTGCCCCCCTTGATCTCCATGACGTCCTCCATCGGGATGTGGACGTCGAAGATCTTGTCCTCCATCTGCATCGTGTGGATGCGCGACTCGAGGTTCGTCTTGACCTTGTTCTCGTAGCCGGCATACGTGTGCACGACGTACCAGTCGCCGGGACCGCGGAACGGATCACGCCCGCCGTCCGTGTCGACGGGCTCCTCGGTCGCTCGCGACGCGGCCCTGTCCTTGGCTCTCGCGGCCGGCTCGGCCTCAGCAGCGGGTTCGGGGGCCTCGGCGGGTTCGGGATCGGCCGCGGGCGCGCCGCCGTCGGCGTCCTCGGCCTGCTCGACGTCGGCCGCGATCGACTCGACCGTGTCGGCCAGATCGCCCAGGATCGCGGCGTCGCTCACGGCCTCGACGGCCGTGGCGTCCTCGACCGCCTCCGCGACGGTCTCCTCGAGCGCCCCGACGATCGCGGCGTCGGCGATCGACTCCTGGACGTCGGCGTCCGCTGCGGCCTCGGCGACGGTGTCCTCCAGCGCCTCGCCCTCCAGGCCCGCGTCGACGGCATCGGACACCCGCTCGTCGAACGACTCCTCGATCGCGGCATCGGAAGCGGCCTCGACGGCCGCGGCGTCCTCGATCGCCTCGGCCACCGTCTCCCCGAGCGCCGCCTCGATCGCGGCGTCCGCGGCGGCCTCCTCCGCGGCGGCCTCCTCGAACGCCTCCGCGAGCCGGTCGGGCCCGGCGCCCGGCTGGGCGCTTTGGTCGTCGGACGGCGCGTCGCGATCCGCGTTCGCGAGCGGCTCGCGGACAGCTTCGTCAGAGGGGTCGATCGGGGATTCGTTCATGTGGTGTGCGCCTCTAGTTCGTGAAAACGTTCAGGACCAGCCTCGAGAAGAGCACGTCGAGACCGAACACGTACGACGTCATGACGACGACCGTGACGAGCACGACGATCGTGTACGTCGTCAGTTCCTGACGGGTGGGCCAGATCACTTTCCTCAGCTCCTGACGGACCTCCTTCAGGAACTGGCGGGCGCCCGTGCGCTGCTTCTTCTGCTGGACCTGCGCCCGACGCGTAGCGGCAGCGGCCTGGGCACGCTCGACCTGGGTGCCCTGACGGCGCTGCGCCCGCTTCATCTGTCTGTTCATCGTGCTCCTTGCAGGGGCGGAGGGACTCGAACCCCCAACCGCCGGTTTTGGAGACCGGTGCTCTACCAGGTTGAGCTACGCCCCTCCGCAAGAACCGGTCCTGCCGGAAGGCGGGGACTCGGCTGCCAAGTATAGGGCGGGCCCGATGGGGCGGCAAAGGAACGCTCGGCGGAGCGGAGGCCGAGCTCCTCAGGTTCCCGCAGGTCAGTCGGACCATCGGCCGTGGAAGCCCCACGTTCTCTAGCCCTCGAGGCCGCCCTGTTCCTGCTGATCGTAGCCGCGCAACTCGCCTCCTTCCCGCAGTCGCGCGACGCGTTCCTCGACCCGAAGATCCACCGCTCGCGGGCGGCACGCCGCCGCGGTTCGTGACCCTGCCCGTCACCGAGCCGGGCCGACCCCTTTCCCACCCGAGGGTGGTTCTGCGCGCCTCGACGGCCGACGGCATCCCCCGGCCCTACGCTCGGAACGTGCCTGATCGGAGTGGCCGATGTGCGTGATGTTGCACCCGGCCTCTCCTACACTCTCCCGGACGCGTCGCGCCGGCCCCGGAATGCGAGCGCCCACAATGCAGCAGCGGGATCCTTCCCCCCCGCCCGGTGACCGGGCGAGGCGGCGCAGCCTCTTCGGAGGCCGTCCGGAAACCACCCCACCGCCCGTGACGGCGGGACTCTCGCCGTCGGCCGCCGAGCGGACCGAGCTGGTGATCACGGCCTACCAGGAGATGATCCAGGAGCAGCTCGACGAGGGCCTGAGGTCGATCCAGCACGCCGCGAACGCATTGATGCACGAGATCGCCGGTGAGGTGTGGCGGAGCGCCGGAGGCGACAAGGAGGCCGTCGGCTCGACGATCCTTCAGGAGCTCTCCCGCGACCAGGCGATCCGGGCGCTGATCGCGCATTCGGACGAACGGTTCCAGGCCCTCGCGGCCAGGACCGGCCGGGTCGAGGACACGATGAACATGCTCGCCGAGTCGGTACGCGCGGCCCGCGAGGAGATCGCCCGTGGTGCGGACGCCCTCGCCGAGTCCGGGGGTGGAGGCGGCGCCTCGTCGCTCGGCACCGGTCAGATCCGCGCGCAGCTGGACGAGGTCAGCCGGCAGGTGGCGGCGGCGTTCCAGACACTCGCCGATCGCGACCAGGAGATCGTCGACACGCTCCACCTGCGGATCCGCGAGCACGGTGAGCTCGTCGTCCAGGAGACCGCCCGGATCTCGCAGGCCATGCAGGAGTACGTCCAGCAGGGTGTCGAGGCCATGAGCCATCTGGCCGGGAGCGCGGACTCGAGCATGCAGGCGATGTCGGCGCACGACGAGGGGACGGAGAACCGCGTCCGGTCGGTCGACCAGCAGATCTCCGAGCTCGCCGAGCAGCTGCAGCTGCTGTACGACCGGACCGGGATCGCGATGAGCTCGCTGCACGAATCCGTGACGTTCCTCGGCGACAGGATGGGGGTCGAGGCGCGCGAGCGGCTCGAGGACATGAACCGGGCGTTCGAGGCTCGGGTGATCGGGCTCGCGAACCTCGTCCGTTCGGACTCCGAGGCGCTCCGTCGCGAACTCGTCTCGACGGCCGAGGCGCACGACGAGACGATCGCGCGGCTCCTGGACGAGCGGCTGCACCAGGTCACCGCGACGCTCGGCGACTCGGTCGCTCAGTCGATGCAGATCAAGCTCGACGATTCGTTGGCCGCGCTGGCGGCGCGGACCGACGAACAGACGCGGCTGATCGACGCGCGGACGGGCGAGACCGTCTCGGCCATCGACCGGAACCTGATCCGGATGGTCGACGCACTCGACGAGCATTTCGAGCGTCTCGGGGCCGGCGTGGGCGAGCGGGCGGCTACCGCGGCCGAGCTCGCGATCGGCGCGCGGTTCGACGACGTGCTCGCGCGCCTGCACGCGGCCGCCTCGGTGATCGAACGCGATGGCTCGGTGACCCGGGATGCCATCGAGGCCACCCGGAGTCATCTGGACGAGACGCGGAGCGCCCTCGACACGCGGTTCGTCGCCCTGGCCAAGCTGGTGCGTTCGGACAGCGAGACGCTGTCGGGGCAGATCGTGGCGGATCAGGAGGTCACGAAGCAGGCGCTCCGGGCGATGAAGGAGCTGCAGGCGAGCCTGCCGTCCGAGGTCATCCAGATGGTCGAGGAGCGGTTCGGCTCCCTCGCCGAGTCGATCGAGCGCTCCAACGAGATGCTCGCGGCTCGGATCGATCGGATGGCGGACACCATCGGTCAACGTCAGAACGACGACATCCAGGTCGTGATCGACCGCATGGGCGACGCGATGCATGCGCTCGCGAGCCTCGGGAAGGAACCGGGGACGCGCGGGTCCGGACCTCGGATCGAGATCGACTGACCCGGTCACGCTACGGCCCGAGCCGCCGGCTCAGGCCAGGCGAACCTCGGCCTCGCTCCTGCGGATCGGCCACTCGACCGCGCCGTCCCGCTCGACCCGGACCCAGACGTCCAGCACGGCCGTTCGCGTCTTCGGATCCAGCGATCGAACCCGGCCGCCGCATTCGATCGATTCGTCGGCCAACACCGGAGCTCGGAAGTGCACCTGGAGGCGGAGCAGCGCCGCCGGGTCGGCCAGCCAATCGAGGAGCCAGGAGGTCAGGGTGCCCATCGTGTACATGCCGTGGGCGACCACCCGGGGGAAGCCCGCGGCGCGAGCCACCTCGTCGTCTCGGTGGAGCGGGTTCTGGTCACCCGACGCGTCGGCGTACGCCCTGATGTCTTCCCTCGTGACCGTGCGCGAGGACGACGGGAGGTCCTGCCCCACCGCGAGATCGTCGAACCGAACGCTCACCCATCGCCCCGGACGATCAACGTGCTCCGCCCCGCCGCGACGGGCTCGCCCGCCTCGTCCACGACCTCGGTCCGAAGGATCAGGAATCGCATCCCGCCCTTGTCCCGGACGCTCTCGATCGTCGCGGACGCGGTCAGCGTCTCACTTACCAGGACGGGCCGCGACCACTGGTACTCCTGTTCTGCATGGAGGACTCGGGACAGGTCGATCCCGAGCCGCGGATCGGACACCACCTGGTCCAGACCGGCCTCGATCTCGGGCACGGTCACGATCGTCGGGGGCACGCCCGGCCCCCGATGTCCGACGGCGTCGGCGAACGCTCGAACGCGCACCTCATCGACCCGGAAGCGGACGGGAGGGTACGTGCTCCCCTCGACGTCGGGTCTCAATGCCACGACGCAACCAGACGTTCAGCCGACACGCTTGTCGGGCGCACGGCCGTCTCCCGGCCGACCGATTCACACAGCGTCCACACACTGCGAACGTATCTACCGTGCGGGAGCACAGCAAGTCGGCTGCGTTGCGCGAGAACGATCGCGCGAGCTTCCGTGACTCGGGACCACGGGGGCCTTACGATCGAGGAGCCCATGGCCGGTAACGGGAACGGATCCGGGACCGGGAACGGGAAGGCCGACGGGGCTGCCCGCAAACCCATCACGGTCCTCATCGTCGACGACGAGCGTACGTTCGGCGAGGCGCTCGAGGTCGCCCTGGATCGGGAGAAGGATCTCCGCGTCGTGCACGTCGCGACGGACGGTGTCGAGGCCGTCGCCTCCGCGACCGAGTTCCGCCCCGACGTCGTGCTGATGGACGTCTCGATGCCCGGGATGAACGGGCTCGAGGCCACGAGGCGGATCAAGCAGTGCGACCCCGAGGCCGCCGTCGTGATCCTGTCCGGACACGACGACGAGTACATGCTCGCCCGGGCGGTGCAGGCCGGCGCTGCCGGTCTGCTCCGCAAGACGCAGGCGGTGGGCGATGTCGCCTCGACCGTGCGGCGGGTCCATCGGGGCGAGGCGATCCACGACGAGGGCGAGGTCGAACGCGCGCAGCGGCGGCTCCGCCACCGACGGGACGTCGACGGGGACGTCCGCGGCCGGCTCGAACGGCTCACCCCGCGCGAGATCCAGATCCTCGAAGCGATGGCGACCGGTCGTCAGCCCGAGGAGATCGCGGCGCAGCTCGGCATGAGCCCGAACACCCTCCGCACCCACACCCAGAACGTGCTGACCAAGCTGCGCGTGCATTCGAAGATGGAGGCGCTCGTCCTTGCGATCCGCCACGGCAAGGTGGCGACGGTCGATCTCACCGAGATCGTCTGAGCGGCGCTCCTAGCGCGTCTCGCGGTGAAGCGTGTGCCGGCGCTCCCAGCGACAGTACTTCCTCAGCTCGATCCGGTCCCGGTCGTTCACCCGGTTCTTCACGGTGACGTAGTTCCGCCGCTTGCACTCGGTGCACGCGAGGGTGATCGTCGGTCTGTTGTCGCCCTTGGCCATCTGGTGGTCCTCCGACCCGTTCCGTGTCCTGTTGCGTTGTTGGCTGCGTCCTGGCGCGTTCCCGCTGCGGCTTCGAGGGGCTCACTCGTAGCGGGGGCGGGAATCGAACCCGCGACACAGCGATTATGAGCCGCTTGCTCTG
>Ga0307287_10000394_pt1 | contig 15687 bp, 11 predicted proteins | sample ER_DNA_141_FD_194485 | JGI IMG/M metagenome (GOLD analysis project Ga0307287, IMG submission 194485) | Bulk soil microbial communities from the East River watershed near Crested Butte, Colorado, United States - ER_DNA_141 | ecosystem: Environmental > Terrestrial > Soil > Floodplain | place...
GCGGATGGACGCCGCATTGGCGCGCACCTTCCGCGAAGACACCCTCGCGCGCCTCCGGGAGCTCTCGCTCGTGTGGATGGCTGATCGGGTCGACGAGGAGCTTCGGGCGGCGCCGTCGGCGGCCGGGGACCCCCAGCCGGTTGAGGCGCGCGAACGGATCCTGGTGGGGGTGCGGGGCCGTCCGGAGGACGACCCCGTGGTCCGCCGCGCTGCGCGGATGGCCGCGCGGCGCGGCGGCGAACTGATCGCCGTTCACGTGATCCCGGACGCAGGCGACGATGACGCCCCGCGCCTCGAAGCGATCCGCAAGCTGATCGAGCAGGTGGGCGGTCGGTTCGAGGAGATCGTCGGGCGCAGCGTCAGTGATGCGATCGTCGATCTGGCGCGGGCGGAGGGGGTGACGCAGGTCGTGCTCGGGGCGAGCGAACGCTCGCGGTGGCAGGAGTTCCTCGGGGGATCCGTCGTGCTCGACGTGATCCGTGGATCCGGGCCGATCGACGTGCACGTGATCTCCCACGCGCCGACGTCACGGCGGGTGTCGGTGACCGGCCGCGTGGCGACCGGTCTGTCGAACGATCGGCAGTTGGTCGCCGGGGTTGCGGGAGCGGTGGCACTCATCGTTCTGACCGTGATGGTGAGCTGGCTCGACGCCCGGATGGCGCTGTCAACGATCATGTTGCTCTACCTCACGGTGGTGATCGGGGTCGCCTTCGGCGGCGGTCTGCGTCCCGCGATCCCAGCCGCGGTCGCGTCGGGTCTGCTGGTCAACTGGTTCTTCACCCCGCCGGTCCACACCTGGAAGGTGGCCAACCCCGAGGACGTGGTCGCCCTCGTCGTGTTCCTCGTCGTTGCGGCGAGCGTGAGCATCCTCGTCGACCGTGAGGCGAGGCATCGAGCGGAAGCGCAGCGGCGGCGTGCCGAGGCCGAGGCCCTCGCGCGATTGACGGCTCGTGTGGCCGCGGAGGGTGATCCCCTGCCGGGACTGGTGGAGTACGCCCGCACCACGTTCGGTCTGGAGGCCGTGTCCGTCTTGGTCCAGCATGAGGGCGAGTGGCGCCGCGAAGCCGGTGCGGGTGTCGATCCCCCCGATGCGCCGGAGGATGCGGATCAGGTGATCGAGCTCGAACGTGACACGGTCCTCGCTCTCCGCGGCGACCGGCTCCCGAGCGACCGATTCCAGCTCCTGGCAGCGTTCGCGGCGCAGCTCGGCCTCGCCGTCCGCGGACGCGCGCTCGCGCGTGAGGCGGCGCAGTCGACCGCGCGCGCCGAGGCCGACGCGCTCCGCACCGCGATCCTCGCGGCGGTCTCCCACGATCTGCGGACCCCGCTCGCGTCGATCAAGGCGTCGGTCTCCAGTCTGCGGGAGGGCGAGGTCGCCTGGTCGCCGGAGGACGTCGCGCAGTTCCTCGCGACGATCGAAGACGGAACCGATCGCCTGACGAACCTCGTCGAGAACCTGCTCGACATGAGTCGCTTGCAGGTGGGGGCGCTGAAGCTCGTGCGTGGTGTGGTGGGGTTCGACGAGGTGGTGCCCAAGGCTCTTGCGAGCCTGGCCGACGGCGGTCGTGGCTTGGTCGTCGACGTGCCGGAGACGCTCCCCCGGATCGACGTCGACCCCGGTCTCCTCGAACGGGCGATCGCGAACATCGTGTCCAACGCGTCCGGGATGAGCTCGCCGGATCGCCCCGTCCAGATCCACGGCTCGGCGGCGGGCTCCCGCGTGGAACTGCGCGTGATCGATCGTGGACCGGGGGTGGCACAGGAGGACCGCGAGCGGATGTTCCGGCCGTTCCAGCGGCTCGGCGACGGAACGAGCAGCGACGGGATCGGGCTCGGGCTCGCCGTCGCGAAAGGGTTCGTCGAGGCCATGGACGGCGAGCTCATCGTCGAGGACACGCCGGGCGGTGGGCTCACGATGGTGCTCGCCTTCCGGGCGGCATCCACATGACGAGGGTGCTCGTCGTGGACGACGAGCCCCAGATCCTCCGTGGGCTGCGGACCAATCTGGTCGCGCGTGGCTACGAGGTGGATACGGCGCCGGACGGAGAGGCCGCGCTCGACCTCGCCGCGCAGCACCGGCCCGATCTCGTGATCCTGGACCTCGGTTTGCCGGGGATCGATGGTGTCGAGGTCATCCGCGGCCTCCGTACGTGGACCACCGTCCCGATCATCGTGCTGTCGGCGCGTGAGCAAGAGTCCGAGAAGGTGGACGCGCTCGATGCCGGGGCGGACGACTTCGTCACCAAACCGTTCGGGATGGGTGAGCTGCTCGCCCGCGTGCGCGCGTCGGAGCGTCGCGCGGTCCCGCCCGACGACGAGGAAGCCGTGGTTCGCACATCGGCGTTCACGGTGGATCTGGCCGCGAAGAAGGTGATCGCCGCCGACGAGACGGCCATCCGTCTCACGCCGACCGAGTGGCATCTCGTCGAGATCCTCGTCCGTCATCCGGGGAAGCTGGTCAGTCAGCGCCAACTCTTGCAGGAGGTCTGGGGGCCTCGATACGAGGAGGAGACGAACTACCTCCGGGTCTACATGGCGCAGATCCGGCGGAAGCTCGAGCGGGAGCCGGCTCGGCCGCGATATTTCATCACCGAGCCGGGGATGGGATACCGCTTCGAACCGGGCGACTGACGAGCCCGGATCAGTCGCCGACGATCGCCTCGCGGAGCGTGAGTTCCGATTCGGGCGCGGCGAGGGCTACCAGCTCGTCGCCCGCCGCGAGCACCGTCTCCGGCTGCGGGATCACGACGTGCCCCTCGCGGAGGATCGCCACGATCGTCGAATCCGGAGGCAGGCGGAGCTCGTACAGGGCTCTCCCGGTCGCGGGCGATGCCGTCGTGAGCTTCGTCTCGACGATCGAGGCGCGGCCGCCCTCGAGGCGGAGCAACCGGACGAGGTCGCCCGTCGTCACGGCTTCTTCCACCATCGCCGTGAGCATGTGCGGTGGCGAGACCGCCTGATCCACGCCCCACTGCTCGTTGAACAACCACTCGTTGCCCGGGTGGTTCACTCGGGCGAGGACACGCGGCACGGCGAACTCCTGCTTCGCCAGCAGGGACGTGACCAGGTTGTCCTCGTCGTCGCCGGTCGCCGCGACGACCACGTCGGCATCGGGCAGCTGCGCTTCTTCGAGGATCCGCGGCTCACACGCGTCGCCGAGCATGACCTTCACCTCGGGGATCTCCCCACGCAGCCGGTCGACGATGGAACGGTCTTGCTCGATCAGGGTCACGTCGTGTCCGCGCTCGGCCAGATCGGCCGAGAGGTGCCGGCCGATCGCGCCGCCGCCCGTGACCACGACCCGCATCAGTGAAGCTCCGACGTGGGTTCGAGCTGCTGGTCGAGCATCTCCAGACCGTCCTTGACCATCATGACGACGAGGTAGTCGCCTTCCTGGAGGGTGCTGTCGGGGGTCGGCAGGAACCCGGTGCCACCTCGCGAGACACCGGCGACCAAGATCTTGCCGTCGACGTTGAGGGTGTTGGCGGGCTTGCCGATCAGGTGCGCGGGGACGGGGACCCGCACGCGGAGGATGTCGCCGCCGCCGAGGCTCTCGCGGATCTCCTCGCGGTCGTGCAGCAGCATCAGCTGGATCTGCTTGATCCCCCACGTCGTGGTCGCGACGGTCGGGATGTTGAGCCGTCCGTAGATCTCGGCGCGGCGCGGGTCGTAGATCCGGGCGATCACCTTGGGAACGTGGAAGTGCTCGAGTGCCACCCGGGCGGAGACGATGTTCGAATTGTCTCCGGAGGAAACCGCGATGAAGGCGTCGGCGTCCTTGATCCCCGCTTCCTCCAGCAATTCGCGGTCGAAACCGAGCCCCACCATCTGACGAGCGCCCTCACCGGGGGGATAGCGCCAGAACGCCTCGGGATTCTTGTCGATGATGGTCACGTCGTGGCCGCCCTCGAGCAAGGCGATCGAAAGCTCGGAGCCGACCCGCCCGTTACCCATGATCAGGACGCGCATCGAGGCAGAAGGGTACCGCCGGCCACCATCGATGACATGACCTGCCGCTTCGGGCGGAGCCGGTCGTCGCGAACGACCCCAGAAATGTCTTGAGGCCGGCAGCTGGAGGGAGCTGCCGGCCCCGAAGACGGGCTCGGAGGAAAGTGGTGGATGTTCCACATCCTGCCTGGCGAAGCGCCTAGGGGTGACGGCCACGCGACCCGCCCGGCAGAAACCTCTTTCCGGTGAGTAGGCTCCGGCATCCGCCGTGAGCGGGGCGTGAAGGAAGCGGCGCGCGGCGTGAAGATGTCGTGAACGGACCGCACACGTGAACCGGCATCGTGCGGGCGGTAGCGTTCGCCCGTGGTCGTCGAGAGCCCTCCCGGTCGTCTGGCTCGATTGACGCTGCGTTCGATCGGGATCGGCCTCGTCGCCACGTTGGCTGGGACGGTGCTCGCGCTGCTCACGTACCAGCTCCAGGGCGCGGGCGTCGCGATCTTCATCCTCGCCGTCACGATCGCCGCGGTCAGCGGCGGGCTCTGGGCAGGCGTGGTCGCCGCGGTGCTGGCTTCGATCGCCCTGCCGATCGTGGAATACCCGGACCGGGTGCTCCGCTTCGATCAGCTCCGCGACCTGATCGCCGCGGTCGTGTTCCTCGCGATCGCCGTCGTCGTCGGACTGATCGTCGGAAACGCGGCGGATGAGCGCGACCGCGCGAGCCGCCGCGAGCGCGAGGCGAGGCTGCTCGCTTTCCTGTCGGCGAAGCTCCTCTCCGGCGATGTGCCCGACCGGGTGCTCGACGAGTTCGTCCAGGTGCTCCTGGAGCCGCTCGGGCTCGCGTCTTGTCAGGTGTCCGTCACGCTCGACGGCCAGGACATCGAGGCGAAGGCGGTCCGTCCGGGCGTTCCTCGCGGAGGGCCGACCGAGGTGATCCCCGTCGTTGCGTCCAACATCCCGCTGGGCACGTTGATCGCGGAGCGACCGGAGGGCCGACGCCCGTTCACACGGGACGAGCGATTGCTCCTGGAGGCGGCGACCCGGCAGGCAGCCGTCGCGTTGGACCGCGCGCGTCTCGACGCGCGGGCGCGGCTCGCGCAGCTGGACGCCGAGACGAACCAGCTTCGCGCCGCGATGTTCTCGTCCGTCACGCACGACTTGCGGACGCCGCTCGCGTCGATCAAGGCGGGAGTGACGAGCTTGCTCGACGCGAGCGCGATCCACGACGAGCGGCAGCAACGAGAGCTGCTCACGACGATCCTCGAGGAGACCGACCGGCTGAACCGGTTGGTCGGGAACATCCTCGATCTCGCGAAGATCCGAGCGGGGGCTTTGATCCCGAAGCGCGTGCCGACGGCCGTCGACGAGGTCGCGGAAGCGGTCGTGGCCCGGATGCGCCCCCTTCTCGCCGACTACGCGGTCGAGCTCCAACTCGCCGTCGATCTTCCCGATGTCGCGGCGGACCCCATGCAGCTCGACCAGGTGCTCACCAACCTGCTGGAGAACGCCGCTCGGCATTCGCCGAGCGGCGGGACGATCCGGATCCACGTCGGCGAAACGCGCGACGCGGTACGCGTGCGCGTCGCTGACGAGGGTCCGGGCATCAAGCCTGAGGAGCGTGAGAAGGTGTTCGAAGCCTTCTACCGGGGGCGCGAGAGCCCGGAGTCTTCCGGGAGCGGCCTCGGCCTCGCGATCGCGCGTGCCATCGTCACGGCCCACGGCGGGCGCATCCGGATCGAGGAGACGGCGGGAGGCGGGACCGCGGTGGTGGTCGACGTCCCGCTCGAGGAGACGGTGCTGTGAAGGTGCTGGTGGTCGATGACGAGCCGCAGATCCGGCGAGCCCTCCGGACGAGCCTCGAGGCGCACGGCTACGAGGTTGCGACCGTCGGGACGGGAGAGGAAGGGGTGGTCGCCTCGGCCGACCAGCAGCCCGACCTCGTGCTGTTGGACCTCGGCCTGCCCGACATGGACGGCACCGAGGTGATCCGGAGGGTGCGCGGGTTCTCCGACGTTCCGGTGATCATCCTGTCTGTCCGCGAGGCACAGTCGGACAAGGTCGCGGCGCTCGACGCCGGAGCCGACGACTACGTGACCAAGCCCTTCGCGATGGAAGAGCTGCTCGCCAGGGCCCGCGCGGCGCTCCGTCGCGCGGGCCCGGACGAGCCGCCCCAGCCGACCCTTCGCTACGGCGCGCTGGAGATCGATCTCGCCCGGCGCCTGGTCACCCTGGACGGCCAGCAGCTGCACGTAACCCCCACCGAGTACTCCTTATTAGAGGCCCTCGTCTCCAACCCCGGGAAGCTCCTGACCCATCAGTGGCTCCTCCGTCGCGTGTGGGGGCAGGGGTACGGGACCGAGACGACCTACCTCCGGACGTATATCCGGGCCCTCCGGAAGAAGCTGGGCGACGACGCGTCCTCGCCGGCCCTGATCGTCACCGAGCCTGGGGTCGGCTACCGCTGGGTGGGCGAATCCGCCTGAGCGGCACGTAGCATCAGCGACCATGGCGACGACCTCGAACGCCCCCCCGACGTCCATTATCAAACGCCTCTTCGTGGGGCGAGCGTTCACGAGTCAGCACCTGGAGCACACCCTGCTTCCGAAGGTGCTTGCGCTGCCGGTGTTCGCGTCCGACGCGCTCTCCTCGGTCGCCTACGCGACCGGAGAGATCCTGGTTGCCCTCACGCTCGTCACGGCGAACCCGGACCCCTACGTCATGCCGATCGCGATCGCGATCGCGATCCTGATGGCGGTGGTGGTGAGCTCGTACCGCCAGACGGTCCGGGCCTATCCGCGGGGCGGCGGCGCGTACCTGGTCACGAAGGAGAACCTCGGCGTGGTTCCCGGGCTCGTCGCGGCGGCCGCGCTGTTGTTCGACTACATGATGACGGTGACGGTCTCGATGGTGGCAGGTGTGTTCGCGATCGGCTCCGCCTTCCCGCTCGCGAACGAACATCGGGTCTTCCTCTCGATCTTCTTCGTCCTGTTGATCACGTTCGCGAACCTCCGTGGCACGCGTGAGTCGGGGATCGCGTTCGCCGTCCCGACATACGGGTTCGTGATCTCGATCCTGGCGCTCATCGCGCTCGGCTTCCTGCGCTGTCTCGGTGGGTGCCCTTCGGTCGGTGTGCCGACGGAGCCACTGCCCGAAGCGGCGACGGTCGTCGCCTCGGTCGGGCTCTTCGCGATCCTGAAGGCGTTCTCGCAAGGGGCGACCGCTCTGACGGGCGTCGAGGCGATCACCGACGGGGTCGCGGCGTTCCGGCGACCGCAAGCGCGGAACGCCGCCGCCACGCTCGCCATCATGGGGGCGCTCGGGATCACGATGTTCGTCGGTATCTCGTGGTTGACGACGCACGTGGATGGAGTGGTCGCGAGCGACCAGCGGTCGGTCGTCGCGCAGCTCGCGATCGCCGTGTTCGGGAACGCCACGCTGGGATTCTTCGTCGTGCAGTTCTTCACTGCGGGCATCCTGATCCTCGCGGCCAACACGGCGTATCAAGACTTCCCCCGGCTGTCCTCGATCCTCGCGCGCGACAAGTACATGCCGAGCCAGTTCATCAACCGCGGCGACCGGCTCGTGTTCTCCAACGGGGTCCTGGCGCTCAGCCTCCTCGCATGCCTGATGATCTACGCGTTCGACGCCGACCTGAACACGCTGATCCACTTCTACGTCGTCGGGGTGTTCACCTCGTTCACCCTGTCGCAGACCGGCATGGTCCTGCACTGGCTGGCCGAGCGACGCAAGGGCACCGAGGCGAGCAAGGGCTGGCGTCGCTCGATCGCGATCAACATCGTCGGAGCGACGACGACGGGGATCGTCCTCGTGGTGGTGATCCTCTCGAAGTTCACCGAGGGCGCCTGGCTCTCGATGCTGATCATCGGGCTGTTGGTCCCGCTCTTCTACTCGATCCACCGGCACTACGCCTGGGTGCGGGCTCAGACGCGCCGCGGCGCCGAACGGCCAGGTGAGCTGGAGGCGAACCACGTGGTGCTGCTGGTTCGCGACGTCGACGCATCCACCGCGGAGGCGCTCGGCTACGTGTACTCGTTCCGGCCCGCGTCGGTGCACGCGGTGACGCCGGGTGCGTCGGTGCCGCCGGACCTGGCGGAGCGGTGGCGCTCCTTCGCGGGGGCGGGCGTCGCCCCGCTCGAGGCGCTCGGGACCGACAACCTCATCTCGGCGGTGCGGGAGTACGTGCGACCGCTGCAGCCCGGTCCCCGCGACGTCGTGACGATCATGATCCCCGAGATCGTGGACCAGGGTCTGGTCCGGTACCTCGTCGGCAAGAACGAGCTCGTCCGGCTGAAGGCGGGACTCCTGCGAGAGGATCGCGTCGTGGTGACCGACGTCCCCGTGGTGGAGGATCCGGCACGGCACGCCGACGTCTCCAAGCCGCTGGTTCCGCAGAAGACGGTGACCCTCGTGTTCGTCTCAACGGTGAACGACGTGACCGTGCGCGCGATCAACTATGCGCGCACGCTCGATGCGACCACGACCCGCGCGATCTACTTCGACGTGGATCCCGAGCATGCGCACCGCCTCGAGGAGTCCTGGTTCAACCTCGAGCTCGATGTGCCGCTCGATATCGTGGAGGCCCCGTTCCGCGACCTCACCCGTCCGATGCTGAACGAGGTGCGCCGGTTCTCGATGCACCCGAACGTCGTGGTCAACGTCCTCGTGCCGGAGGTGATCGTGTCGCATTGGTGGCAGCTTCCTCTGCACAACCAGAACGCGCTCTTCATCAAGCGGCTCTTCCTGTACGAGGATCGCGTCCTGCTCACCAGCGTCCCCTTCGTGCTCGAGCGGGATGCCGCTGAGGTTCCCGTTCAGGCCGGCTGAGCGCTCCGCGCGCGACGGATCGCCGACAGCTCCGCACCCGCCAGGAAGATCCACGCTGCGATCCGCAGGAAAAGCAGCACGCCGAACACGGTCGCGATCGTCCCGTACAGGGCCGACCACTGCGCGACCTGGCGCGCGACGAACCAGCTCCCGATCCCCTGCAGGATCGTCCACCCCAAGGCGCATAGGACCGCACCGGGGACGAGATCGCGGATCGCCTGCCGTCCGGGCGCCAGCAGTCGGTAGGAGAAGAGGAAGAAGCCCACGAGCATCGCGAACACGACGACGTCGGCGACGACCAGGCCCGGCCAGCCGCCCGTGCGATCGTGCGCCAGGTTCGCGACCGCGCCGGCGACGGTCACACCCGCGAGCAGCAGCACACTCAGTACGAACGTATCGCCGATCGCAACGAACCGGCTTGCGATGGCCGCCTCCTGATGCTCGAAGATGACGCCGAGCGCGCGGCGCGCCCGGTTGGACAGCGCGGATGCCGCCCAGACCAGCCCCGAGAGGCCCACGATGCCGGCCGTGAACCGGCCGTCGACGATCGTCTGCGCCTGTCCGGCGACGAGTTGCGTCAGCCCGGGGATCGTCGAGACGAGCTGGTCGACGGACGCCATGCCGCGGCCTTCGAGCCGGAAACCGACCAACGATGTGGCCAGCAACAGGAGCGGGAAGAGCGAAAGGAACGCCGTGAAGGTGAGGGCGGAGGCTTGCGTCGCGACGTCGTCGCGCAGTGCCTTGCGTCGCAGCTCTCGTCCCAGGGACACGATCCTGGAGCCGAACGGTCGGCCCGTTCCCGGCTGCGCTAGGGTTCCCATGCACCCGAGGTTCTCACGGAGGCCCCGCACCGATGAACATCCGTCCCGCGACGAAAGACGACGTGCAGTTCCTCAAGAAGATGCTCTACGAGGCCGCTCGGTGGAACCCCGACTGGCCCCGCGAGCCGATCGAGGAGGTCTTGGCCGACCCGGTGCTCGTGCGCTACCACCAAGGCTGGGGCCGGGAGGGTGACGGCGGGGTGGTGGCCGAGGTCGATGCCGTGCCGGTGGGGGCGGCGTGGTACCGGCTGTTCACGGCCGAAGACCCCGGCTACGGCTTCGTGGACGACAAGATCCCGGAGCTTTCGATCGCGGTCGTTCCCCTGCACCGGCGGAAGGGGATCGGCGAGGCGCTGCTCCGATCGTGCATGGTGCAGGCGCGCGAGGAGGGGTTCCAGGCGTTGTCGCTCTCGGTCGCCGTGCACAACCGGTCGCGGATGATGTATCAGAAGGCCGGGTTCGAGAAGGTCGATGAGTCCGGCGGCAGCTGGACGATGGTCGCCAACCTCTGACCGGCGTTACGCCCTCGTCGAGCCGTCCTCCGCGGCGTCGAGCGCCGCGTACTCCCGCCGGACCTGGCCCCACCGACGCCACACGAACACGGCGAGCGCCACGACGACGATCCCGGCGATGACCCACGCGAACGGCTGGATAACCCGTTCGATCTCGAGCCATCGATCACCGAACACGTGCCCGATCGACGCCAGGCCGACGCACCAGACGAGCGAGCCCACCAGCGTGTACACCGTGAATCGCCAGAACGGCATCGCCGCAACGCCGGCCGGCAGGCTCACGAAGGACCGAACGAGGGGGATGAGCCGCCCATACCCGGCCACGGCCTCACCGTGGCGTTCGAACCAATCGTGGGCCCGGTCGATCTCGTGCGGTCGGATCAAGAGGTACCGGCCGAAGCGATCGATCGCGGGCCGGCCGCCCGCGTATCCCACCCCGTAGGCGAGCCAGGAGCCGATCAGCGTCCCCGCCATCGCCCAGAACACGACCGCGACTAGCGAGAACTCTTGCCCCGCACCCATGACGGCCGTGGTGGTCAGGGCTCCTCCGAAGAGCAGGGTCACCTCGCTGGGGAACGGGACGCAGGCGGAATCGAGGAGCATCAGGATGAAGATCGCCACGTATCCGTGCTCGCTGACCAGCCGGATGATCGTGTCGGTGAGCAGGGCGAGCACGGGTCCTCCGGAGTGGTCTCAAGGGGTGCCGGGAATACGCCGAGCGTAGCAGCGCGTTGTGGCGGTCTCGTGACGGCCCTGCCAGCCGCGGAGGCGGCCGGTGGTAGCGTCCGGCACCGGAGGAAGCAACGGAGATGACCAAAACGCTCGTCGTCGTCGAATCGCCTGCCAAGGCGAAGACGATCGAGAAGTACCTGGGCGACGGCTATGCCGTCCGGGCTTCGTATGGGCACATCCGGGACCTTCCCCGCTCCAAGCTCGGGGTCGACCCCGACCAGGACTTCGCCGTGCAGTACGAGGTCCCCGAGGACTCGAAGCGGCACGTGGCCGACCTGAAGAAGGCCTTGAAGCAGAACGAGGACCTCGTCCTCGCGACCGACTACGACCGCGAGGGCGAGGCGATCGCCTTCCACGTGGCGACCCTGCTGGGCGTGGAGCCCGCCGACGCCAAGCGCGTGACCTTCACTGAGATCACCCGTGACGCCATCCTCGACGCCTTCGCGCACCCGCGGACGATCGACATGGAGCTGTTCGACGCCCAGGAGGCCCGCCGGATCCTCGACCGCTTGGTCGGCTACAAGATCTCGCCACTCCTGTGGAAGCGCGTCCAGCCCGGCCTGTCCGCGGGTCGCGTCCAATCGGTCGCCGTGCGGCTCATCGTGGAGCGGGAGCGCGAGATCGACGTTTTCGTTCCCGTCGAGTACTGGAGCATCGACGTCCGGCTCACCCCGGAGGAGGTCGAGCAGCCGTTCCTCGCACGGCTCACCGAGGTCCCCGAGGGCAAGCTGGCCGCCGGTCCCGACAAGAAGGGACTGCTCCTCGGGACCGAAGGTGACGCTGCGCAGCACGCCGAGCGGCTGCGCGGGGCGTCCTACCGGGTCATCGGTGTCGAGAAGAAGGAGCGGAAGCGTTCCCCGGCACCTCCCTTCACCACGTCGACGCTCCAGCAAGAGGCCGCGCGCAAGCTCGGCTTCAGCGCCCGCAAGACCATGACCCTCGCCCAGCGGCTCTACGAGGGGATCGACCTGCCGGGCGAGGGAACGTCGGGCCTGATCACCTACATGCGAACGGACTCCGTGACGATCGCGGACTCGGCGCTCCGCGAGATCGCGGAGCTCGTTCAGCAGGACTACGGGAAGGCTTACTCGCTGGCCGAGGCACGCCGGTACAAGACTCGCTCGCGCAACGCGCAGGAGGCCCACGAGGCCGTTCGTCCGACGAGCGTGTTCCGGACGCCGCAGCGGGTCGCCGCAGCGCTCGAGCGCGACCAGCTCCGGCTGTACACCTTGATCTGGCAGCGCACCGTCGCGACGCAGATGGCGGATGCGCGCTTCGACCAGGTCGGGATCGACATCGAAGCCCTCGCGCCCGCCGGCGTCGCAGGCGGCGAGCAGACGCGCTACGGGCTCCGCGCGACCGGGCAGACCCTCACGTTCGACGGATTCCTGAAGCTCTACCGCGAAGGGCGTGACGACGAGCCGGACGAGGACGCCGAGGCCGCGCTGCCGGTGGTCACGGCCGAGCAGCTCCTCCGCATGCTCGAGGTCCTGCCGGAGCAGCACTTCACCCAGCCGCCCCCGCGATACACGGAGGCATCGCTCGTGAAGAAGCTCGAGGAGCTCGGGATCGGCCGCCCGTCCACGTACGCGTCGATCATCTCGACGATCCAGGACCGCGGGTATGTGCGGCTGGAGGATCGACGGTTCCGACCCGAAGACGTTGGCTACGTGGTGACCGACAAGCTGGTCGAGCACTTCCCGGACATCGTCAACCCCGACTTCACCGCGTACATGGAGAAGGAGCTCGACGACATCGCCGAGGGCCAGCTCCGGAAGGTCCAGATGCTCGAGGAGTTCAACGGTCCGTTCGAACGCGCGCTCGAGAAGGCCGAGGACTCCTTCGAGCGGTTCTCCGAGGAGCTCGACGAGCTCTGCCCGCTCTGTCCGCAGGAGGGGAGAGAGCCGGGGACGCTGCAGGTCAAGCTCGGCCGCTACGGCAAGTTCATCGGGTGCCCGAACTACCCGGAATGCCGCTACATCCGCAACATGGACGGCACCGAGCGCGCCGAGCCGGAGCTGCTCGACGAGACCTGTCCCGATTGCGGTCGCCAGCTCCAGCGCCGCGTCGGTCGGTACGGCCCGTTCGTCGGATGCAGCGGGTACCCGGAGTGCCGCTACATCAAGAAGGACCCGCCGACGTCAACCGGTGTGACCTGCCCGCAGTGTCACCGGGGGGAGCTGGTGGAGAAGCACACCCGCTTCGGAGCCTTCTACGGATGCGACCGGTACCCCGAGTGCGATCTGGCGGTGAACAACCCGCCCGAGAAGGATCGACCGTGCCCGGAGTGCGGCTCCCTGCTCCTCCGGCGTCCGAAGTCGCTCCGCTGCTGGAACTGCGGCGCCGAGCTGGATCTGGACTTCAACGTGACCAAGTCGGGTGACGCGGAGGCGGAGGCAGAGGTGCGCCGCGTCAAGGCCGAGGCCCGGGCGCGCAAGGCCGCGGCTCGGAAGAAGCCCGCCGCGAAGAAGAAGACCACGGCACGCAAGAAGACCGCGGCGAAGAAGACGGCCGCGGCGACACCACCCTCGGCAGCGAAGAAGGCCTAGGAGGCCAGCGCCCCCCGTGTCGAGCATCGCGGAGGAGGTCGAGGTCCTCCGCGGCTCTCGCTCGGCGACCTTCAAGGACCTGCTGACGCACCGGGCGTTCGCCCGGCTACTCGCGGCGATGTCGGTGAGCTCCCTGGGGGACTGGGTGGGGTTCATCGCCGTAACCGCGATCGTCGCAACGATCGGCGGTGGAACCCCGTTGCTCGCCGTCGCCGGCGTGATGATCGCCCGGACGCTGCCGGCCTTCCTGTTCGGTCCGATCGCGGGGACGCTCGTCGACCGGCTCGACCGCAAGCGTCTGATGATCGTGGCCGATCTCGCCCGCGGTGCGATGTACCTGTCGATGGTCTTCCTTCGTGAGCTGTGGGCGATCTACTTGCTGTCGTTCGCGATCGAGTGCCTATCCTTGCTCTGGGGGCCGGCGCGGGACGCTTCGCTTCCCAACCTCGTCCCACGTCGTCAGCTCACGAACGCGAACTCGCTCGTCCTGCTGAGCTCCTACGCGACCCTGCCGATCGGCGGCGCGGTCTTCGCGGCCCTCACCGCCGTGTCGATCTGGCTCGGGGGGCGCATCCCCGCCCTCGCCGCGCAGCCCGAGTCGCTCGCCCTGCTCCTGGACGCCGGGACCTTCTTGTTCTCGGCGAGCATGGTCGCCGGGATCGCGATCCGCACGCAGCCCAGTCACGCGACCGAACGCCTCACGCTGTCGCGGGTGTGGCACGACACGAAGGACGGCATCAGCTTCCTCCGTGAGAACTCGCTCGCGTCCGCCATGACGGGCGGGATCGTGGTCGCCTTCGGCGCGGTCGGCGCGGTGCTCGCGATCGGCCCGGTGTTCGTCCAGACGACCCTCGGCGCCGGTCCCTCGGGTTGGGGGCTCGTGGTGACCGCGTTCGGTGTCGGGATGGGCCTGGGGATCGCGACCGCCGGACAGGCTGCCAAGGTGATCGACCGAGAGATCGTGTTCGTGTGGTCGCTGATCGCCGCGGCGGCGGCGCTCTTCGTCCTCGCGACCATGCCCAACCTGTCGTGGGCGATCGTTTTCACGGTGTGGCTCGGCGCCTTCTGCGGTCTCGCGTGGGTCAGCGGCTACACGTTGCTGCAGGAGAACGTCGTCGACGAGTTCCGCGGCCGGACCTTCGGGGCGCTCACGACGCTGGCGCGGATGTTCCTGTTCCTGTCGCTCGCGGCCTTCCCCGCGTTGGCGCAGATCTTCCAGTCGATCGCGGACGCGCTGGGTGCGAATCAGTTCCACGTCGGCGGCAACCGGATCGACCTGTCGGGAACGCGGCTCGCGCTCTCGGTCGCGGGCTTGGTCGTCGTCGCCGCCGGCATCAACACCAGGCGACTGCTCAAGCGGTACCGTCTGTCGCGACCCGTCCCTCTCACCCTCGTGCCCAAACTCAAGCGACCGCCCGCCACCGGCCTGTTCATCGCCTTCGAAGGGGTGGAGGGCTCCGGCAAGGGGACGCAGATCAGGATGGCCGAGGAGCATCTGCAGTCGCTCGGTCTGAACGTCCTCGTCACGCGTGAGCCCGGCGGGACGAGTGCGGGGGAGCAGATCCGCGAGCTCCTACTGGATCCGGCGACCGGCAAGCTGGATGCTCGGGCCGAGGCGCTGCTGTTCGCCGCCGCTCGCGCGCAGACCGTCGCCAGCGTGATCCGGCCGGCGCTCGCTGAAGGCAAGGTGGTGATCTGCGATCGCTACGTCGATTCGTCGCTCGCGTACCAGGGATGGGGTCGCGGGCTCGGTGAGCCCGACGTGCTGTCGCTCAACGTGTGGGCGACCCAGGGACTCTTCCCCGACATGGTGATCCTCCTCCACATCGAGCCGGAGCGCGGCTTGGCGAGGTCGGACGAACCCCTCGACCGGATGGAGCAGGAGGGCCAGCAGTTCCTCGCGAAGGTGGCGGACGCCTACCTCAAGATCGCGGAGGAACATCCGGAGCGGTTCGTGGTCGTGGACGCCGACCGCGAGCCGGCGGCCGTGTTCGATTCGGTCCGCGAGGCGCTGGAGCGGGCGGTCCACGAGCGCGATGACCACCACCCGAGCTAGGAGGTATCGATGGCCGACGCGCTTCCCCCCAGGCCCGACGACGGCACCGAGATCCCGATCCTCGCGGCGCCGCGGAAACACGCGTCTCGGAACGTGGTTGCGGTGATCATCGTGTCGTTCGTCGCGTTCGCGGTGATGATCGCGATCGTGGTGAACGCGATGCTCAACACGCAGCAGCAACAGGTCAAGAACCTCTTCCAGAACGTCCAGTTCTGCCTCGACCACCC
>Ga0307287_10000396_pt1 | contig 15642 bp, 17 predicted proteins | sample ER_DNA_141_FD_194485 | JGI IMG/M metagenome (GOLD analysis project Ga0307287, IMG submission 194485) | Bulk soil microbial communities from the East River watershed near Crested Butte, Colorado, United States - ER_DNA_141 | ecosystem: Environmental > Terrestrial > Soil > Floodplain | place...
GCTGCTTGTCCTTCGGGAGCGCGGAGAGCGTGCGCATGTTGTGCAGTCGGTCGGCGAGCTTGATCAGCAGGACCCGGATGTCGCCCGCCATCGCCACGATCATCTTGCGGACGTTCTCCGCCTGCTCGTGCTCCCGGCTGCGGAACGAGAGCGCGTCGAGCTTGGTGAGGCCGTCCACGATCCGCGAGACCTCCGGCCCGAACTCGGACTCGAGCTCCGCGACGCTCACGTCGGTGTCCTCGACCGTGTCGTGCAGGAGCGCCGCCTCCAAGGTCGTGGTGTCGAGACCAAGGTCGGCCAGGATCTGGGCAACGGCGAGCGGATGCTCGATGAAGTCCTCGCCCGACAGGCGCTTCTGGCCCTCGTGGTGCTCGGCGGCGAACCGGAAGGCGCGCTCGATTTCCTTCAGGTCCGCCTTCGGGTTGTAGCCCTTGACGGTCCGGACGATCGCATCGATGCCGTCGTACGCCTCGGGCTCACCCGAGCGCAGGCGCGACAGGATGCCGCCGCGCCGCTCGGTCCTGACCTCCTCGCCCGTGTCCACGCTCGCCTCTCGCCCGGGCACCAAGTCTACGCCGCGGGTGCACGCGGATTGGGGTGGCGGTTCCCGATGAGGCAACGAGCTGGGGCAATGACCCGAACGGGTCTCAGTAGCGCAGGAGCGTGTACAGGTCGTGGCCCTCGAGCTTCTCGCGACCGTGCAGGAACTCGAGCTCGATCAGGCACGCGATCCCGACGACCTTGCCGCCGATCCGCTCGACCAGTTCCGCGGTCGCCTGCGAGGTCCCGCCGGTCGCCAGGACGTCGTCCACGATCAGCACTCGCTCGCCGGATGCGACGGCGTCCCGATGGATCTCGAGCGTCGCCGTCCCGTACTCGAGCTCGTACTCGGCCGCTTCGGTCTCCCAGGGTAGCTTGTCCACCTTGCGGACCGGCACGAATCCCGCGCCGAAGTGGTACGCGACCGGCGACGCGAGGATGAACCCGCGCGCCTCGATCCCTACCACCTTGTCCACGTTGCCGCGCCCGAAGTGCACGACGATCAAGTCGATCACCGTCGAGAACGCGAGCGGATCGGCGAGCAGCGGCGTGATGTCCTTGAATAGGACGCCCTCCTGCGGGAAGTCGGGCACGTCTCGGACGAGCGCCTTCAGCTGATCGAGATCCACGGGTCACCTCCGCCGGCGTTTGGCGGGCGGGCGTCGCTTGCTCTTGGGGCGCGGGCGCGATGACGCCTGCCCGCTCCTGCCGGCCTGTCGGGAGCCGCCGGCGGCGGCCACCGCGGCCGGCGCGGCCTCCTGCTCCTCCTCGGTCGCCTCCTGACCGTTCGTCGGGACGGCACGGAGACGGCGCTCGCCCTTGCCCCCTCGCTCGATGCGCGCCCGGAGCTGCTGGTACCTGGGCTCGCGCTCCTTCAGGATCACCAGGATCGGCGTGGCGACGAAGATCGAGGAGTACGCACCGGTCACGACCCCGATCAGCATCGCGAACGCGAAGTCCTTCAGCGTGTCACCGCCGAACAGGAGTAGCGACAGGATCGGCAGGATCACCACGAGCGACGTGTTGACCGACCGCATCAGCACCTGGTTCATCGAGTAGTTCGCGACGCCCTCGTACGTGTCCTTGCCGAGCAGCGCGGTCGACTCGGTGTTCTCCTTCACCTTGTCGAAGATCACCACCGTGTCGTACAGCGAGAACCCGAGGATCGTCAGGATCGCGATCACCGTCGGCGGCGAGACCTCTCGGCCGGTCAGCGCATAGACGCCGGCCGTGATCAGGACGTCGTGCAGCATGGCCACCATTGCGCCGATGGCCATCTTCCATTCGAACCGCAGCGTGATATACAGGGTGATCGCGAACAGGACGACCACCAGCCCGATCAGGGCCTGTCGCGAGATCTGCTCCCCCCACGTCGGCCCGACCACCTGCGCGCTGATGTCGTCCGGACTGATCCCGGTCTGCTGCGCGAGCGTCTCGAACAGCTTCGTGCGTTCGGCGGCGGTGAGGTCGGTGAGGGCCGTGGTCCGGATCGAGACCTGGTCGCCGCCCACGATCTGCACCTCGGCGGTCGCGCGGTCGAACGGAGCCTGCGCGAGGAGGCCACGCACCTGTTCGACGGACACGTCCTTGGAGAGCCGATACTCGATCAGCGTGCCGCCCGTGAAGTCGATCGAGTAGTTCAGCCCGAGGAACACGAGCGCGACGATCGAGATGACGATCGCCGAGCCCGAGAGGATGAACCAGCGACGGCGGCGCTGGATGATGTGGAACTCGGGATGCCGATACCCGCGGAACGTGTCGAACGCGCGCCGCAGGCTCATTCGGATGCTCCCGCGATCGCCGGCGCCACGTCCGGGGCGCCGACCTGTCGATCCGCCGCCAGACCCGCCCTGACGCCCATCACGCGCCAGTTCACCAACCGCTCGCTGCGCGTGAGCAGCGACACGGCCGGGCGCTTGAAGAAGTAGACGACGAACAGGTCCAGCAACGTGGCCACACCCAGCGTGAGCGCGAACCCACGCACGGAGGAGATCGCGGTGACGTACAGGACCGCCGCGGCGATCGCGGTCACGAGGTCGGCGGCCACGATCGTCCGGAACGACCGCTTGAACGCGGGTGCGACCCCGGCCCGGGGGGATCGTCCGGCGTGGACCTCGTCCTTCAGCCGTTCGAAGAACACGATGTAGGAGTCGGCCGTGACGCCGAGCGAGATGATGAGCCCCGCGACGCCGGCGAGCGTGAGGTTGTACCCGATCGATCTGCCCGCGAGCGCCACGAGCCCGAGCGCGAGGATCGCCCAGATCGTCATCCCGACCCACGCCACGACCGCGAGGATCCGGTAGTAGAACAGGAGATAGGCCGCGAGCAACACGAGCCCCGCGATCGCCGCGACGAGCCCCTCATGCAGCGACTCGTCGCCCAGGGTCGGGCTCACGGTCAGGACCTGCTGGGTCGTGAGCTCCACCGGCAGGGCTCCGGCGTTCAGCTGCGTCGCCAGGTCTTTGGCGCGTCCCTCGTTGAATCTCCCGGTGATCACGCCGTTGCCGTTCGTGATCGGGTCCTGGACGGTGGGCGCCGAGATCACCTGGTCGTCGACGACGATCGCGAGCTGCTTGTTCACGAGGCGCGTCGTGACGTCCCCGAAGGTGCCGGACCCCTCGTTGGTGAGGTCGAACCGGATCTCCCATCCCTGCCCCACCGAGGTCGAGGATCCCGCGTTGTACACGGCCGTGGCCTTGTCGATCGCGTCCCCCGTGATCTCGACCGGACCGAGCTGGTACTTGGTGGCGTCGTCACGGGACTTGAAGACGACGTTCTGGTCCTTGAGCGCCTCGAACGAGCACTCCTCGGTCGCCTGTTCGGCGGGGGTGCCACAGGTGAGCGGGTTCGAGGCGTACGCGGGGTCCGTCGGGGTGAGCACCCCGAGCACCTCGCGCTCCTCCAGGCGAGCCGTCTCCCCGATCACCTGGAGCAGGCGCTCCTGGCCGGTCTCCTGGAGCCTGGCCTCGGCTGCTTCGCGGTCGAGGAAGCACCCGAGGTTCTCCCCGGCGGAACTCACGACGCAGAACTGCGTCTCCGCGTTTCGGATCGTCATGCCGTCCAGCAGCGCCTGGGCATCATCCTGCGACGGGGCGCACGCGGCCCCCACATCGCTCGTGAGCGCTTCCTTTCCCGTGCCCTGGATGCAGAAGCTCTGCGATGTCACCGTCTCGATGGAGCTCAAGGCCGCTTCGGCCTCGTCTCGGGTCGGGTAGCACGGATCCGTCGCGAGCCCCGTTCCGGTCAGGCAGAACTGCCCCTGCTGCTTCTTGACGGCGATCGCGTCGAGCGCGGTGGTTGCGTCCTGCTCCGTGCCGGCGCACGGAGCATCCTCTCCGAACAGCGTCGGCGTCGCCTCGTTGGTGGGATCGTCGGTCAGGCAGACGGACGACACGACCGGTCGAACGCTTGCGGCGCCGAGCTCCGCATCGGCGGCGTCCTGCGTGCCGAAACACGTATAGACGTTCCCTTCGTCGTCGACGATGCACGACTGCTGCTTGGGCCGCTCCTGGATCGTTCCGCGCGCCAGTCCCGGGATCTGGACCTCGATCGTGTTGCCGGTGACGAACAGGAGCGGTTCGGCCGTCCCGAACGCGTCGATGCGGTTGCGGATGTTCTCCAAGGCCTGGTTCATCACGGTGTCCGGCGTCCCGTCCGGGGCGGACAGGATCACCGAGACGCCGCCCTCGAGGTCCAGACCGAGAACCGGGCGCGTCCCGGTGGCAAGCAGGGCGATCGAACCGACGGTGAGCAGCCCCACCAGCGCCAGCGCGACCCACAGCGATCGTTGCTTCTTCCTCATCGGGATCCTTCCGCCTCGCTCATGCGAGCTCGGCGCCGTTGATCAAGAGTTTGAACCTGCAATGCAGCACCTCGGCCGCGAGGCGGCACAGCTGCATGCGCCCCAGGAAGATCTCGAAGTACTCCATGACCTGGCTGATGTTCGTGTCGATCGTCAGCTCGAGGCTCACGGTCTTCGCCACGGAGTCTACCCGCAGGAACGACTGCTCGACGGCGAAGTTCACGCGGTCGTGGATGTCGAATTCGATCTGGCCGGACTTGCGGACTCGGCTCCGGTGGACGTCGGACTTGTCCGCCAGGATCACCGCGGCCGAGACCGGCGAGACGGCGTACCCGTTGTCCTCCTCGTGGTTCGCCACCGCGGCTACGATCTGCGCGAGGTCGGTGGAGGGCACCCGGTCGCGCAGAGCCTGATAGACAAGGACGCCGCCCGTCTGACCGTGCGCGTAGCGGCTGATCATGTTTCCGACGTCGTGCAAGTAGCCGGCCACGCAGGCCAGGTTGGCGGTGTGCGTGTCGAACCCGGCCCGGGACAGGACGTTGAACGCGATCCGGGCCGTGAGGTTCGCGTGGCGGAACCCGTGCTCGGTGTACCCGAGCCCCTCCATCACCCGGTCGGCCGCCGCGATGAACGACGAGAGCTCCTCGTCTTGTTGTACGAACTCGAGGGTGATGCCTTCGGGCTGGCTGGCCGGTTCGGCCGGCTCCGACGGACCCTCGGCCGGTGCCGGTTCGGCGCTCACGGCTCTCGGTCGATCCCCTCATCGGCGGTCTCGTCGCCCTCGTCGCCCTCGTAGGTGTCTTCGACGAAGCGCTGGGAGATGCCCTGGCGGAGCATGCGGATCCGGGTGCCGGGCGCGATCTCGACGGACACCGTGCCCTCGTCGTCGTCGATCTCGACGATCGTGCCGAAGATCCCGCCGGTGGTCATGATGTCGTCGCCGACCTCGAGCGAGGCGACGAGCGCCTGCTGCGCGCGTTGGCGGTTCCGCTGTGGCCGGATGAGCAGGAAGTAGAAGCCCACGATCAGCAGGATCGGGAGGGCGAGCCCGATCAGGGAACTTCCGCCCTGGGCGCTGTCCTGAGCGAGGATCCCGAACACCATGGGTCGACCGGCCTCCTACGGGGGTGACGAAGCAGCATACAGGCTACCGCTCGGTTCGCCGTTCGCGGGGCCGGGGTTCACGCCGGCCGGGCGTTCAGGTGAGCGGGAGGACCCCTTCGGGCGAGACCCCGAGGTGCCGATAGGCACGCTCGGTCGCCAGACGGCCCCTCGGCGTGCGCTGGAGGAGCCCGAGCTGGAGCAGGTAGGGCTCGACGACGTCCTCGATCGTGTCGCTCTCCTCCCCCACGGCCGCCGACAGCGTCGAGAGCCCGACCGGACCACCGCCGAACTTGACGACCAGCGTGGACAGGATCGCGAGGTCGAGCTTGTCCAGGCCCTCCTCGTCCACCTCGAACAGCTCGAGCCCCGCCTTCGCGACGTCCGAGGTGACGTCGCCGTCGTGGCGCACCTGGGCGAAGTCGCGAACCCGCCGCAGGAGCCGGTTCGCGACCCGCGGGGTGCCGCGGGAGCGCCTGGCGATCTCGTGGGTCCCCTCGGCGTCGATCGAAACGCCGAGGATGCGGGAGGATCGCCGCACGATCGCCCCCAGATCGTCGGTCGAGTAGTAATCCAGCCGGGGGGAGAAGCCGAACCGCTCGCGCAACGGCAGCGTGATCCGCCCCGGGCGCGTCGTCGCGCCGACCAGCGTGAACCTCGGCAGGTCGAGACGGATGCTCCGTGCACTCGGGCCCTTGCCGAGCACCACGTCGAGCTTGAAGTCCTCGAGCGCCGGGTACAGGACCTCCTCCACCGCGCGCGGCATCCGGTGGATCTCGTCCACGAACAGGACGTCGCCATCCTCGAGGTTGGTCAGGATCGCCGCCAGGTCGCCCGGCCGGTCCAGCGCGGGCCCGGACGTCGGCTGGAATCCGACGCCGAGCTCGTTCGAGACGATGCCGGCGAGCGTGGTCTTGCCCAGCCCGGGGGGCCCGGAGAACAGGAGGTGGTCGACGGTCTCACCTCGCGCGCGGGCGCCGTCGATCAGGAGCGCGAGCTGCTCCTTGATCCGTTCCTGCCCGACGAACTCGTCGACCCGACGAGGACGGAGCGCAGCGTCGAACTCCCGCTCCTCCTCGGGCACCTCCGGGTCGACGATCCGCTCGTCCTGGGTCACGTCGTCGATCACCCTACCCGCGCCCGATGCGCTGGAGCGCCTCACGGAGCAGTTCCTCCACCGACGAGCCGCCCTGGCTCGTGAGCCCCATCATCGCGTCGCTCGCCTCCTTCTGGGACAGTCCGAGCGCGAGCAGTGCCTCGCGCACGTCGGCGAGCGGGCCATCGATGATCACCACGTCCTCGGCGCCGAGTTTGTCCTTAAGGTCCAGGACCACCCGCTGCGCGACCTTCTTCCCGACGCCGGGGACGACGGTGAGCGCGGCGACGTCATTCGAGGAGACCGCGCGCCGGAACGCGTCGGGACTCAGGACGCTGAGGAACGCGAGGGCGACCTTGGGGCCGATGCCGTTCACGGTGACGAGGAGGTCGAAGAGCTCGCGCTCGTCGGCGTTGGCGAATCCGAACAGCGTCATCGCGTCGTCGCGTACCACCATCCGCGTGTAGATGCGGGTCGGTCTTCCGACGGGCGGAAGTTTCGCCAACGTCGACGCCGGAACCTGCACCTCGTAGCCGACCCCGCCGACCGAGATCACCACGCGCGCCCCCGAGCGTTCGGCGACGTCGCCCTCGAGGAACGAGATCATCGAGCGGCGACCTTCCGCAGCCGCGCCTGCGTCAGGTGACACAGCGCGATCGCGGCGGCGTCGACCGCGTCGGGCTGGTCCGGAAGATCCTTGAGTCCGTGGAAGCGTTCGAGCGCCACGCGCACCTGCGCCTTGTCAGCGTTCCCCTGGCCCGTGACCGCCATCTTGACCTCGAGTGATCCGTACTCTTCGACCTCGAGGCCGGCCTCGGCGGCGGCGAGCAGGATCACGCCCGTCGCCCTCGCCACGATCATCGCGCTCACCTGGTTCTTGTTCCACGCGATCCGCTCGATCGCGACCGACCCCGGTCGGTGCGCCGCGATGGCCTCTGCGACCGCGTCGTGCAGAAGCCGAAGTCTCGCGGCGTCGGGAAGGCCGGACGCGGTCCGCACGGTGTCGGCGAACAGAAGCACCGGCTTCCGGTCGCGCCTGGCGACGGCGGCGAGGCCGAGCGCGGACACACCCGGGTCCACCCCGAGAACGCAGGAATCGAACACCTGTTCAGTCTGTGGGATGGCCGAGACGTGGTCAAACACCTGTGGGATACGGAGATGGAACGCCTACGGCGGCCCGGCTACTCCGCGTAGGGCTGATCCTTTCCCTGGGCGCTATAGCCGATGCTCCAGATGTAGCCGTCCGGGTCCGCGAACGAACCGCCGTACCCACCCCAGTCCTTGGTGGCGGCGGGCTTGAGGATCGTGGCGCCGGCCTTCTCGGCTTCCGCCAGGATCTCGTCGACCCGCGCCTCGCTGCGGACAACGTAGGTGAGGACCAGCCCGCTGAAGCCGCTTCCATCCGGGCTCGCACCGTTGTCGGCGGCCAGGCCGTCGCGGCCGTAGAAGCCGACGAGCGAGCCGCCGTCCGGCTCGAAGAACACCGAGATGCCGTAGTCGTTCCGGACCTTCCAGCCGAGCCCCTCCATGTAGAACTCCTTGGACCGGTCCACGTCACGGACGCCGAGGAGGATCGAGCTCACGTGCGCGTTCATGCCTGCCTCCTTCCTGTCGGGGACGGTCCCCTCGGCAAGCACCCTAGGTGGAGCTCGGGGGCTGACGCTTCTCGATTCCTGATCGGTCGTCCGAGTACACACGAACGTCTCAGATCGACCGAACGACGCGGGCGGGGTTCCCGGCCGCCACCACGTTCGAGGGGAGATCCTTCGTCACGATCGATCCCGCGCCGACCACGGTGTTTTCCCCGATCGTGACGCCCGGGAGAACGATGACCCCACCGCCCAGCCAGACGTTTGCTCCGATCGCGATCGGTTCGGCGGCCTCCCATTTGGCCCGTCTGGCGTCGGGGTCGACGGGGTGCGTCGGGGTCAGGAGCTGCACGTTGGGACCGATCTGCACGTCGTCGCCGATCGCGATCGACGCGACGTCGAGCGCGACGAGCCCGTAGTTCACGAACGTCCGCGCCCCGACCCGGATCCTGTACCCATAGTCGCATCGCAGGGGCGGCTTGATCTCGGACCCCTCGCCGAACTGCCCCAGGAGCTCGAGGAGGAGACCGTGACGCTCGGTGGCGTCGTCGGCGCCGGTGTGGTTGAAGCGGTCGACGAGCCTCGACGCCCGTGCCTGTTCTTCGGCGAGCACCGGGTCGTCGGCCAGGTAGAGCTCTCCGGCCAGCATGCGCTCGCGCATCGTGCCTTCGCCGGCAGGGCGCTCGGGTGTCGTCATCGGAGGAGCCTACGACGCGCCCCGTCAGCGAAGCTCGGCCATCACCGATTCGGGGATGTCGAAGTTCGCGTACACGTTCTGGACGTCGTCGAGCTCCTCGAGCGCTTCGAGCAGCGCCAGCACCTGCTTGGCCTGACCGCCCTCGACCGGGACCGTGGACTGGGGCAGCATCGTCAGCTCGGCCGACAGCATCGGGATCCCGGCCGCCACGATCGCGTCGCGGACCGCGGTGAACGAGACCGGGTCGCTGGTGATCTCCCAGGTGCTCTCGGCGTCGTTCAGGTCCTCGGCGCCCGCCTCGAGTGCGATCTCGAGCAGCTTCTCCTCGTCCGGGGCCTCGTCCTTCTCGACCTGGATCGAGCCCTTGCGCGCGAACATCCACGCCGTGCTGCCATTCTCCCCCAGGTTCCCGCCGCTGCGCGTGAACGCGTGTCGGATGTCCTGGGTCGTGCGGTTGCGGTTGTCGGTCAGCGTCTCGACGAACACGGCGACGCCGCCGGGGCCGTAGCCCTCGTACGTGACCTCCTCGTATCGGGCGGCGCCCTCGAGGTCCCCGCTCCCGCGCTTGATCGCGCGCTCGATGTTGTCGACCGGCACCGAGAAGCTCCGCGCCTTGTCGACGGCCGAGGCGAGCGTCATGTTCGCCTTGACGTCCCCGCTGCCGCCCTCCCGGGCCGCCACCTCCACGGCGCGAAGCAGCTTCGCGAACTGGTTGCTCCGCTTGGCGTCGGCGGCGCCCTTCCTGCGCTTGATCGTCGCCCACTTCGAATGACCCGACACGTCACACCTTCCCCAGGACGTAGCCGTGCAGACCGGTCTCGCCCACGAGCTCGGGATGGAAGGATGCCAGGACTAGGTTCCCCTGCTCCAGGACGACCGGTCGCCCCTCGTGCTCGGCGAGCACCCGAACCCCCTCGCCGACCTCGTCGACAATCGGGGCGCGGATGAAGACCCCCCGGACGAGGTGCGGGACGCCCTCGACGTCGAGGTCGGCCTCGAATGAGTCGACCTGGCGTCCGTAGGCGTTCCTGCGCACCGTGACGTCGACGAGCGAGAGCAGAGGCTCGAGACCGTCGACACGCTGCGCCATCACGATCATCCCCGCGCACGTCCCGAGGATCGGCATTCCGGAGTCCGCGCGCTCGACGATCGGCTCGACCAGGCCGGAGCTGCGCGCGAGCTTTGAGATCGTCGTGGACTCCCCTCCGGGGATCGCGAGCACATCGACCCGCGCCAGGTCGTCGGGGGTGCGGACCTCGACCGGAGACGCCCCGAGCTCGCCGAACACGCGGGCGTGCTCGCGGAAGTCTCCCTGCAGCGCGAGCACCCCGGCCTTCATGACGCATCCATCATAGGGATGCCGGAGCCGCGTCTACGGTGAGACGGTTCGGCGGCCCTCACGCAGGTGCCACCACCAGACCGTCCCGGCCACGAGCACGACGATGAGACCGTTCAGGGCGGCGCGGAGCGCGTCATCGGCGTTCGTGCAGACGAGGAAGCCTAGGTCCCGGCCGATCGTTTCTGGACAGTCGGCCGCAAACGCCGCGTCGATCAGCGAGAACAGCGTGACCACCACACCCCCGAGGGCGACCACGTAGGCCAGGAACGCCACCGCATGGAAGTAGAGCGAACGTCCCCAGAACGCGCCCGCGGCGACCCGGCCCTCTCGCTTCCTGGCCTGACCGAGGTGCCACCACGCAGCGAGGGCGCCCGGGACCGCGAACGCCAACCCCTGGAGCAACGCCTCGACCGACTGCCTGGTTACGCTCCAGGGGTCGGGCCAGGCGAGCTGACGCACGGCGATGAGCGCAGCGATCGTGCCTCCGATCACGAATCCGATGGCGACGATGGCGACGAGGTAGTAGTAGAGCTGCGAAAGCGCGTACGCCGCCCGGCCGGTGAACTGGCTCGTCGGGGGCGGACCGGGGAGCTGCGAGTCGGCGCCGTTCACCACCCGCGCGTCTGGAGCAGACCCTCCTCGCCGAGCTCCTTGATGTCGAGCCCGGGCATCGGCTCACCGAGGCCGCGCGAGACCTTCGCGAGCGCGTCGGGATCCTGGAAGTGGGTGGTGGCCTCGACGATCGCGCGGGCGCGGGGCGCCGGGTCCTCGGATTTGAAGATGCCCGAACCGACGAACACGCCGTCGACACCGAGCTGCATCATGAGCGCGGCATCCGCCGGCGTCGCGAGCCCTCCGGCGGCGAAGTTCACGACCGGGAGCGTCCCGGTTTCGGACACCATCCGGACGAGGTCGACGGGCGCCCCCAGGTCCTTGGCGGCCGCGACGAGCTGCTCGGGACGCAGGCTCTGGAGCCACCCGATCTCGCGGAGCATCGTCCGCTGGTGGCGGACCGCCTCGACCACGTTGCCCGTACCCGCCTCGCCCTTGGTGCGGATCATCGCCGCGCCCTCGGCGATCCGCCTGAGAGCCTCGCCCAGGTTCCGGGCGCCGCAGACGAACGGGACCGTGAAGGCCCACTTGTCGATGTGGTGCTCCTCGTCGGCCGGCGTGAGCACCTCGGACTCGTCCACGTAGTCGACGCCGAGCGCCTGGAGGATCTGCGCCTCGACGAAGTGACCGATGCGGGCCTTGGCCATTACCGGCACCGAGACCGCGTTCATGATCTCCTCGACCTTGGTGGCATCGGCCATGCGGGCCACCCCGCCCTCGGCGCGGATGTCGGCCGGTACGCGCTCGAGCGCCATCACGGCGCACGCGCCGGCGTCCTCGGCGATCTTGGCCTGGTCGGCGGTGGTGACGTCCATGATGACGCCGCCCTTGAGCATCTCGGCCAGGCCGGACTTCACTCGGAAGGTGCCGGTCTCGCGCTCCACCCCGGGGATCCTCCTTCGCGCCGGTCGTGGTTCGACCCGGCACTCTGAGTGTACCCCCGGGGCAAGATCCGATCGATACGGACGGGCGCGGGTCAGCGCCGATCGAGCTCGACCGCGATCCAGCTGGGCAGGAGCTCGACCCAGGTGCGTCCGGGCGCGAGCGCGATCTCGGTCCCGTCCTTGGCGACGAACGTGGTCACGTCGTGCAGCGACTCACGCTCCCACCGGCCGCGGATCACCTCGCCGTCCCGTAGGACGTACGCCTTGCCCGAACCGGTCAGGTCGACCTCGGGCGAGGGGTTGCCCGCGGAGTCGAGGAAGTCGCTGTCGGTCACCGAGACGACCTGGATCACGACGTTGGTGGCCGAGACGCGCTCGTTGCCCTCGAGCACGTGCGGCACGTCGCCGTGCGAACGCAACCACGCGCCCTTCGCGCCGTTCCAGTGCCAGTAGACATCGGAGACGCCCGAGTACGGCAGGTGCGCGGATCGGATCCGCTTCGCGGCCCCGTCCCACGTCTCCGCGTACGCGAACAGCGGCTCGGGTGCCCCGTCCTTCGATCGCCCGGCGCGCCAGAGCGCGTCGGTCGTCGTGTAGAGGTTGTGCGGTGCGGCCCGGGACTCGTCACGGGTGTACGCGCCGGCTGCCACGATGTAGTTCACGTCGACGAGCCCGACCTTGGGCACCTCTTGTTTCACGACGTTGCGCCCGCCCGCGTACCCGAACACGGCGGGCCCGAGCTGGCGGAGGTAGTCAGGGTCCGTCGTTCGACCGCTGCGCACGGGCCCGACACGATCCGAGTCGCCGCACTGGAACACGGCGATGAACCTCGTGTACCCGCCCTCGACCGGTTCTTCGACGACCACGTCCGCCTCGTTGAGCGCGGCCTGCGGTCGCGCCTCGGGGGCGTTCTCGATCTTGACCGCGAGCGCCGGGCGATCCGGGACCTCGCTCCCGGGAACGGGCGCCCCGGTGAGGGGACACGTGGCCTCGGGAGCTCCCGCCCCGGGGTCCGCCAGGCCGACGCTCATCAACGTGTCGCGCACGAACGCCGGGGCCTGCTGCGGGAAGAGCGTGAAGTAGCCGAGCGCGCCGCCCGCGATGACGGCGACCGTCGCCCCGGCGGCGACGAGCTTGCCGCGGCGGGTGAGCGTTCGGCGGGTTCGGGGCGAGTTGATGCGATGGCGTTTGGACATTGGGAACTCCCGAGGGGTTCGCGGGCGTATGGGGGATGTCGCCGGGCCCCTTCCGAGAGCCGGTCGTGGCAGCGGGGGCAGATGCTACCCGGGGTTCGCAGGGGTCTCAACGACCCGGACCGATCTCGTGGGGATCGTCACATCTCCTCGAGCCGGCGGATCCGCTCCTCGATCGGCGGGTGCGTGTTGAACAGCTTCTCGAGCGGGCCCGTGCCCTCGCCCTGGATCCGCGAGGGCTGGTTCAGCCACAGGTGCGCCGTCGCGTTGTTGGCCGAATGCATCGGGATCCCCGACGCCGCGCCGATCTTGCGGAGCGCGCTCGCGAGGCCCGGCGGGTAACGCGTCAGCAGCGCGCCCTGCGCGTCGGCCAGGAACTCGCGCTGCCGCGACACCGCAAAGCGAACGATCTGTCCGATGATGGGCGCCAGCACGAGCAGGACGAGCCCGATCGCGAACACGATCGCCTCGGCTCCTCCGCCACCGCTGTCGCCGCCGCGCCGGCCCCGGAACCCTCCCCACCACCACGACCGCAGGAAGAACTCGCTGATCAGCACCGCGGCGCCGACGAGCGTCGCCACGATCGTCCCGACGAGGATGTCGCGGTCGACGACGTGGGAGAGCTCGTGCCCGATCACGCCCTCGAGCTCGACGCGGTTCATCGTGGCGAGCAGCCCCTCGGTGACGGCGACCGAGGAGTGCTCGGGGTTGCGGCCGGTCGCGAACGCGTTCGGCGCCTGCTCGGGGATCACGTAGACCCGCGGCTTGGGGATCCCGGCGGCGATCGACAGCCCCTCGACGATGTTGTGCAGGCGCGCTTGCTCCTGCGGCGTCGCCTCTCGCGCGCGCGTCGAGGCCAGGACGAGGCGGTCGCCGCCGAAGAAGGAGCCGAGCGACAGGACGATCGCGAGTGCCACGGCGCCGACCAGCCCGTAGATGCCGCTCCCGGCCCAGAGCCCGAGGGCGTACCCGACGGCGCCGAGCAGCACGATCGCGCCGAAGATGAGCAGGACGGTCTTGCGCTTGTTCGCCGCGATCTGCTCGTACACGGGCTACCCGGGGAACTCGACCTGGGACGGCGCGCGAACCGGATCCTCGATGTCGAAGAACTCCCGCGGTCCGAACCCGAACGCCTTGGCGACGACGTTGGAGGGGAACGAGCCGATCAGCGTGTTCAACAGCATGACCTGGTCGTTGTAGAACTGTCGCGCGAACGCGATCTTCGACTCGGTCCCGGTGAGCTCCTCCTGCAAGGCCAGGAAGTTCTGGTTGGCCTTCAGGTCGGGGTAGTTCTCCGCGACCGCGAAGAGCTGGCGGATACCGCGCGTGATCTGGTTCTCGGCCTGCGCCTGGTCCGGGATCGCGTTCGCGTCCATCGCCTGGGACCGCGCCTCCGTGACGTGCTCGAACAGCTCGCGCTCGTGCGTGGCGTACCCCTGAACCGTCGTCACCAGGTTCGGGATCAGGTCGTAGCGCCGCCGCAGCTGTACGTCGATCTGGGACCACCCGTTGTTCACGCGGACGCGGAGCCTGACCAGACGGTTGTAGATCCAGATGCCGCCGAGCAGCAGCAGGGCGACCAGGACGACGACGATCCACAGCCAGGTGGGCACGGCGGCATCCTAGCGCGCGGCGCCGAGGACCCGGTCGTAGACGGCCTCCAGGCGAGGCGCGACGACGTCCCAGGAGAAGGTCTCGGCCCGCGCACGTCCCGCGGCACTCAGTGAGGCGGCCAGCTTGGGTTCGGACAGGACGCGCCGGATCGCGGCCGCGAGGGCGTTCGGATCCCCCGGCGGGACCAGGAGACCGTCGACGCCGTCGCGGATCACCTCTCGGTACCCCGCGATGTCCGAGGCGACCACGGGCACACCGGCCGCCATCGCCTCGACCAAGACAATCCCGAAGCTCTCCTGCCCGGTGGCGGGCGAGACGAACACGTCCGCGGCGGCGTGGTACCGCGGCAAGTCCCCGTGCGCGACGGTCCCCAGGCGCAGGATCCGGCTCCGGAGATCCGCCGGAAGCGAGCGCAGCAAGGCACGATCGCGCCCGTCCCCCGCCACGAGCAAGTGAGCCCCGACGACCTCCGAGGCGACCCGCTCGAATGCCCGCAGCATGATCTCGAACCCCTTCTGCGGATCCAGCCGGTTCGCCCACAGGATCTTCGGGCCGGCCGGGAGCCCCTCGATGGGCCGGCCCGGGTGCGCGAACGCTCGGACGTCGACGCCGTTCGGGACGATCTCCAGGGGGACGCGCACCACGCGACGCAGGAAGGACGCGGCCGCGTCGGAGACCGCCACCGCCGCATCGATCCGCCCGCTCACCTGACGCAGCGCCGGCGCGGCGAGCTCCATCAGCCTCGAGCGATCGAGCGCTGCATGGAACGTCGCGACGACGGGAGCGCTCGCGGCCAGGACCGCGAGCATCGAGGTGCTCGGCGTGAGCGGCTCGTGCGCATGGATCACGTCGGGATCGAACGGGCGCATGGCGGAACGGATCCGCCGCCACGACCCCGGCGAGAACGAGATCGGGGCGACCTTTCCGCGGTAGGGCACGCGGACCGGCCGTCCGACGATCCGGACCCCGGCATCCTCCGAGGGTCGCGAACCCGGCGCGAGGATCGTCGTCCGGTGCCCGCGGGTCCGGAGCTCGGCGGCGAGCTGCCGGACGTGGACCTGTACGCCGCCGGGCGCCTCCCAGTCGTAGGGACAGACCAGGAGGATCTTCACCGAGGCTCGACCGGCGTCGCCGGCGAGGCGGCGGTTGAGGCGGCCTCCGCCCATGCCGGCTGG
>Ga0307287_10000397_pt1 | contig 15627 bp, 14 predicted proteins | sample ER_DNA_141_FD_194485 | JGI IMG/M metagenome (GOLD analysis project Ga0307287, IMG submission 194485) | Bulk soil microbial communities from the East River watershed near Crested Butte, Colorado, United States - ER_DNA_141 | ecosystem: Environmental > Terrestrial > Soil > Floodplain | place...
CCGAATCGATCGTCACCTACCGTCGCCGGTCTCGCCCGCATGCCAGCGTCGATGCGTTGCTGGAGTTGTTGATCATCGATCCGTTCAATCCTCGCTCGGTCGCCTACCAGCTCCAGCGGATCAGGACCGATCTGCGCGCCCTACCTAACACCTCGCCTACGGCGCGACCGCTGCGGCTGCTCGACAGTCTCGCCGAACGGGTACGCACCAGCGATGCGGTTGCGTTGGCAGAATCTACGGACGGTCGCCGGGCCGACCTCCACGATCTTCTCTCCGCGCTGCAACAGCAGCTGCGCAGCTTGTCAGACGCGATCCGTGATCAATACTTGCAGCAGCCGCCGACCCAGCGGCCGCTGTTCCGTCCGGATGCGTTGGGTAGCACGGCATGACGACCTATCGCATCGAACACCGGACGACCTACACCTACGACTCCGATGTCACAGGAAGCTACGGCCAAGTCCATCTTCGACCACGTGATCTTGGCTGGCAGACCTGCGTCGCCCACGAGATAAGGATCGAGCCTGAGCCAGCGGATCTGTTCGCGCATGTCGATCTTTACGGCAACACCAAGTCTTACTTCCACATCGTGCAGCCGCATACGCGGCTCGTCGTAACCTCCACCAGCGTGGTCAAAGTTGAGGTGAACACGTTGCAGCCCGGCGTGTTGGATACGCCATGGGAGCAGGCCGTGCCTGGCTCCGACGACGATCACGCGGTATCGCAGCCCGACGCCTGGGAAGCCACCGACTTCACCTTCCCATCGCGTTACGTCGAGATTCCCTCGCCGATTCGGGAGTATGCCCGTCCCTCGTTTACTGCCGGGCGGCCGATCGGCGAGGCGGTGGTGGAGCTCATGCATCGCATACATCGCGACTTCACCTATCAATCGGGATCGACCAGCTTGAGCACCAAGGTCTCCGATCTCCTGGAGAAGCGGACCGGCGTCTGCCAGGACTTCGCCCATTTCATGGTGGCGAACCTCCGCTCGCTCGGCCTGGCCGGACGCTATGTGAGTGGCTACTTGGCCACCCGACCGGCACCTGGCAAGCCCCGGCAGGTCGAGGATGCTGCCAGCCATGCCTGGGTTGGTTGCTGGATCCCCGGCGGCGGCTGGCTCTATCTCGATCCGACCAACAACCGCCTCATCGACGACTCGCACACGACTGTTGCATGGGGCCGCGACTACGGCGACGTCCCTCCAGTGAAGGGTGTCATCTTCACTGAGGCCAAGAAATCCACAATGGAGGTCTCGGTCGACATGGCCGAGGCGTAGTAACTAGAGGTCGTAGGAGGGCTGGTATTTCGGCTGATAGAGCTGGACCTCCCCAGCAGCGGGAATACGCAAATTGATCATGAGGCCGTAGCCGTAGTCAACGGGCTCACCATTGAATTCCGCACCCCTGGCACTCAGCTCATCCATGGTTGCGGCGAGGTCGTCGCAGATCAGCGAGATCTCATGGTGCACCCCCACGCTCGTTGTTTGACCTTCATATGTCCAGCTACTGGGGTGTACGCCAAGCTCGCTGGGTCCGGATCTGAAGATCAACCAGCCAGGTCCACTCTCGGCATTCTCCAAGAATGGCCAGCCCAGCACGTCCCGCAAGAAGGCTCGAGTCGTCGGCGGGTCCTCAGAATAGAGCAGGGCGTGCAGCGCAGTGATCATTTGATGAGGCTAGACCCTCGCGGTAACGGGGAGCCCGTCGACTGGCACAGTGAACTCTCGTGCGCGCATTTCACTGCGAAGTCTGCGGAGCGGAGCTCTTCTTCGAGAACTCGGTCTGTGTCAGATGCGGCTCGGCGGTCGGATACTCGCGGGACCAGGGCACGATGGTGGCCGTCACCGCCGACCGCCCGATCTGCGCGAACCTGAATCGCTGCGGATGCAACTGGATCGCAGATCCCGCTTCTCCATTCGGGTTGTGCTTCAGCTGCAGGTTGACCCGAACGCGGCCAGCGGATGCGGACGCGGTAGGGCTTGCGCAGTACTGGGTGGCCGAAGCCGCGAAGCGCCGGCTGATCTTCGGACTCGACGAGCTCGAGCTGCCGATCATGATCAGCGACGGCTCGGTCGGACTGGCGTTCGACCTGCTCTCCAGCAGTCAAAGCAAGATCATGACCGGGCACCAGGACGGGATCATCACCCTCGACCTGGCGGAGAGCAACGATGCCCATCGTGAGGCGCTGCGGGAGAGCATGGACGAGCCGTACCGAACGGTCCTCGGGCACTTCCGGCATGAGATCGGCCATTATTACTGCCAATTACTGGCTCTGACTCCACATCGTCGGGACGAATTCCGGACGCTGTTCGGCGACGAGAGCGCCTCGTATGAGGAGGCGTTGCAGCGCCACTACATGACTGGGGCAGCTCGGGACTGGCAGGACAACTTCATCAGCGCGTACGCGACCATGCACCCACTCGAGGATTTTGCGGAGGTGTTCGGCCACTTCCTGCACATCGCGGACACGCTGCAAACGGCGGGGGAGCTCGGGCTCTTGCCTCGACCGGAGCAGCACAGCAGTAACGCGTTCTCGACATCGGGGAGTTCGCGAAAGCTGCGGGCAAGCCTGCTGGAGAGACCCATGGCGCAGGTGGTCGCGGAAACCTGGCTGCCACTGTCCAAGGGCCTGAACCAGATCAACCGAAGTATGGGTAAACCCGATCTCTACCCCTTCGTCCTGGGGCAGCCGGTGATCGTGAAACTGGCGTTTGTCGCCGATCTGGTCGCTAGCGCCGAGCCGCTCACTGAATAGCCATCAACATCAGCCTGCACGCTGCGAGCGTCGGTAATCGCGCGCACGACGACGTCGGATTCCAAGCGCGCGATACTCGAGCAGCAAGCCAAGAATCAGCCGCGAGCCACCACGAATCTGTCCAACTCGGCGCGCGCTTTGCCGAGCTCCTTCCACGGCCCTGGCACGTTCACAACAGCGAGCCCGCTGGTGGGGAACTTACTGTCCAGCTGAGCCCAGTCCGAAGATTGGGTGCGGACACAGAGGTACTCGACGAGGTCAGGGATGCCCGGAGCATGCCCGAGCACCAGCATGGTGTTGATCTCCCCGGGCGCATTGCGAATCAATTTCACGAGCTCGGGCACCCAGGCTTGGTAGATCTCGCGCCGATATTGCACCTCGCCGGCTGTGGCTCCGCCCGCCATCGCGTACTCCCAGGTCTGCCTCGTGCGCGTTGCCGTCGAGCAGTACACCAGGTCCGGACGCAGGGAGCGTTCGCCGAGGAACCTGCCGATGGCTTCAGCGTCGCGGCGCCCCCGCGCCGACAGCGGCCTCTCATGATCATCAACGTCGAGATCCCACGAGGACTTGCCGTGTCGGACGAGCACCAGCGTTCGCCGGTTGTTGGCCTCCGAGTCCATGGCGTCAGACTAGAGGTACGCGCAGTCGAGCGGCAGTGGGTAGCCCGAGACCCGCCGTGTTGTCAACTGAGCTCTGGCAACTCGGCGCGGGGAGTCAGTCCTCGTCGCCTCCGGCGTCCAGCGATTCCCAGATCTCCTGGCATTCGGGGCACACCGGGAACCTCTCGGGGTCCCGGCTCGGCACCCAGACCTTGCCGCACAGCGCGACCACCGGCGTACCCAGCACCATGGCCTCGGTCAGCTTGTCCTTCGGCACGTAGTGGGAGAATCGTTCGTGATCGCCTTCCTCAACGCGATAGTCCGGCCGCTCCTGGGTACGCTCGTCGACGATCGTTTGGGCACCAGGACTCTGTTGCTGACTCACGTTGGCCAGTCTAGACATGGGTATGAGCCAGGCACCGCACAAGCGGGAATGGACCTCGAGTCGGCTTGAAGTGATGAACTGGTGGGGATGACGACGCAGGAGACGGCAGGCGCAGCAGAGGTTGCTGCGCCCAAGGTCTCTCAGCGTGCCTTGACCATCGGGTTGTGCGCCATCGTGGTGGCGATCGCATTCGAGACGATTGCCGTTGCGACGGCGATGCCGGTGGCGGCTCGGGATCTCGATGGGCTGAAGTATTACGCCTGGGCGTTCTCAGGGTTCTTGATCGGGATGCTTTTCGCCACCGTGCTCACGGGCCGGCTCAGCGATCGGATCGGTCCCGCCAAGCCGCTGCTGGTTGGCCTGGTGATCTTCCTTGTCGGCCTGGTGATTGCCGGCTCAGCTCGCTCCATGGCTCAACTGGTCGCGGGCCGGGTGGTGCAGGGTCTGGGCAGCGGCGCGATGAATGTCGCTATCTACGTCTGTGTCGCCGTGGCTTTCAGCCCTCGGCAGCGTCCGAAGATGTTCACCTACATCTCCACCGCATGGGTATTGCCTTCATTCGTCGGCCCGCCGGTATCGGCGTGGCTGACCCAGGATTTGAGCTGGCATTGGGTGTTCTTCGCCGTAATCCCACTGGTGATCTTCGGCGGCGCGATGGCGTTCCCAAGCCTGCTGCGGATGATGCGCTCCCGTCAGCCGAACGATTCCGACAGCAGGAAACCTGCGCCATTGTGGGCTGCTGGGCTCATTGCGGTGGCTGCCGCCGCACTTCAACTGGCGGGTCAGCGGCTGGACTGGCTGGCGGTCGTTCTGGCGGTCGGAGGTGTGGTCGGCCTCCTGGTAGCGCTGCCGCCACTTATGCCACCGGGGTTCTTGAGGTTTCGGCGCGGCCTGCCCCAGGTGATTCAAACAAGGGGCTTCCTGGCCGGCGCATTCTTCGGGGCTGAAGCTTTTGTGCCGTTGATGCTGGTCGAGCAGCGAGCCGTTCCGCTGTTGCAAGCTGGGGTGGTACTAACCGTCGGCTCCATCGGCTGGACCGTCGGTTCGTGGCTACAAGCCCGACCTTGGCTCCGCCTGCGGCGGGACCGGCTGATCACGCTGGGTTGCTTGTCGGTTGCGACCGGGGGAGCGCTGGTAGGCGTGATCGCCTTGTTTCCGGCGCTTCCCTATGTTTTGGTCGCCGTGGCCTGGATCTTCTCTGGTCTTGGCATGGGACTTGCAACTTCAAGCACGTCATTGGCCGTGATGAGCCTTTCGGGCGCAGCCGAGCAAGGCCGGAACGCCTCCTCGCTCAATGTGGCCGACGCCCTGGGTTCAGGCATCTTCGTCGGCATTGCCGGCAGTATCTTCGCCGCACTGCGAGCGAGTGGAAACCTGGCGTTGACCTTCGGCGTCGTCCAGCTGTCGATGGCCGCTGTCGGGCTGTTGGCAGTTCTCACATCGCGGCGCATCGGCACTGTGCGCAACGAGTTCTCGCCCACGGTGAAGTAGCCGGTCTTTGTCACGATTCAGCGGAGCAGCAGGATCGTGACGAACATCGAGATCGCGAAGAGGGCAAGCGCGGACACGGCCAGCAAGATGTAGTAAGCCACCGGCCGGGAAGGAACGGCAACGTCCGGCGGCGAGGTCGTCAGCTGCCTCACGGCGTCGTGATCACCCGAGCCGAGATAGCTACCGGCAAATGGTTGCGAAGCGGGTTGGTAGGCAGGAGCCGAAGGGTAGGGACTCGGCGGCTCGAATCCCGACAATGTGGCGGTGTGCGGCGACGATGAGGAATATGGTCCCGGCACCGGCGGTAGATCCGGCGTGGTGATCTCGCTGGCGGTCGGCGATTGTCGCCGTGATGACGGCGAAGTCGGCGGAGTGATCACACTCCCGTCAGGCGCCCGGCTCCGTGCCCCAGTTGGTTCCATTTCGCCGGCAATCGTCTGCAGTGCCTCGGCGAGTAGCAACGCCGTCGGTGGACGGCGATTCCGGTCGGCAGCCAGCCCAGAGATCATGACCGCATCGAGGGTTGCCGGTGCGCCGACATGTCTGGCAATTGCCTCCGGAGGTTGAGAGATGTCCCGCGCCAAGATGTCGGCGATGCTGCGCACAAGGAAGGGAGGATGGCCGGTCAACATGGCGTACGTGACCGCAGTCAGGGAGTAGATGTCGACCCGCTTGTCGAGCGGGGTTACGCCCATGGCCTGTTCAGGCGCCATATAGGAGGGCGTGCCGGCCGTCATCGTTGCACCGACCGCATCCACCATCGACTTGGCGACGCCGAGGTCTGCGATGAGTACCTGGGCATCGCCGTTCGTGGTTGCGCTCAGCAGCAGGTTGCCGGGTGTGACGTCGCGATGAATGATGTCGTTCGCGTGCAGCACGTCGAGTGCGCGGCAGGCTTCGGCACAAAGCCGCAGTGCGCGTACCGGCTCGATGCCGTGCTGACGCAACTCGTTCAGCGATCCGCCGTCGATGTAGTCCATGACGAAGTACGGCCGCCCATCTTCGAGGCTGCCGATGTCGTGCACCTGGACTAGTCGTCGATCATGAATGCGGCGCATGATGCGCGCCTCAGCAAGGAAACGGTTGCGGACATCGCTGTTGGCGGCCCAATTGTCGGCTAGCACCTTGACTGCCACGGGTACGTCCAGGTCATCGTCGTGGCCGAGCCAGACGGTCGCGAACGACCCGGCGCCGATGCGCCGAACCAGCCGGTACCGCCCTATGGACTCCATCGCCACCATTCTCGCCCGCCCTCATTGCCCGCGAAGCGGGTTGCGGGGTTCAAGGGGGGTCGTCCCCCCTTGATCATCCTCGGCCATTCTCCTGCCCCTGACGCAACCTACGTTCACGTGGGCTGCCCACGGTTTGCACAGGTTGCAACCTATGCAGACCGTCAGCAATCTATGTGAACCTAGGTTGCATCACCGGCTATGTGGCAGGTAGCTAAACGGTAGTCGAACGCGTAACGAGAGCTTCCAGCGTGGCGCGAGCGCCTTCGGTGTGGAGCGAGTTCAGTGCGTTTAGGTACGGCTCGGCGAAATCCGGCTCGCTGGCTAGGTCGCCGAAAAGCTCGCGGTTCTCCACGAACGCCAGCGGGTTCTCCTGCTGCTGGGCGGCAATCTTCTGCAGCGTGTCGGCCAGCCTATCGACCACCGTGATCGGCTCGCCCTGCTCGTCTACGCCCTCCGCGTAGCGGGCCCAGCTGGCAACGACGGCTGCTGACAGGGTTACGTCGCGACCAGCCGCCAGATTCTCCCGGATCACCGGAAGCAGCCACTTGGGGATGCGATCAGAGCTTTCCCCACAGAGCCGGGCGACGGTGTCTCGCACCGCGCCATTGGAGAAGCGTTCGATGAGCTGGAGCTTGTACGCGTCCAGGTCGATGCCCGGCACCGGAGCCAGAGTCGGCGTGGCTTCTCGGTTCATATAGTCCAGCAGGAAGTTGGCGAACAACCGATCCTGCGCCACCTCGTGCACCAATCGGTAGCCCGCGAGATATCCGAAGTAGCACAGTGCCTGATGGCTGGCATTGAGCAGCCGCAGCTTCATCAGCTCGTACGGCATGACGTCGGGGACTACCTGGACTCCGACGTCGGAAAATGGAGGGCGGCCGGAGGAGAACTTGTCCTCCAGCGCCCACTGGGTGAAGGGTTCGCAGACGACGGGCCAGGCGTCCTCGACGCCGAAACGCTCGCTGATCTGGGCTCGGTCCTCATCTGTGGTGACCGGGGTGATCCGGTCGACCATCGAGTTCGGGAATTGGACGTTGCTCTCCACCCATTCGCCCAGCTCCGGGTCTCGGAGCCGGGCGAATGCGGTGAACACTTCCTGAGCCATATGACCGTTGCCCTGGATGTTGTCGCAGGACATCACCGTGAAGGGCTTGGTGCCGCGAGAGCGGCGGCGCACCAGGGCCTCGGTGATCAAGCCGAACGTGGTGGCGGGAACTGCTCCCGGAGCCAGGTCCGCCTGGACGGCAGGGTTGGTGTCGTCGAACTCACCGGTCACCGGATGGAAGTTGTATCCCCCTTCGGTGACGGTGAGCGAGACGATCCTGGTCGCGGGGTCAGCCATCTTCTCGATGACGGCCTCAGGATCGTCCGGGGCGTACAAGTACTCCACGATCGATCCGATGATCCGAGGATCCCAGCTTCCGTCAGGCGCTTTCAGGACCAGGGTGTAGAGACAATCCTGGGTCTGCATCGCCTGCTTCATCGTGAGGTCGAAAGGCATCACACCGACGCCGCAGATGCCCCAGTCCAGTGCCTTGCCCTGCTCCATGAGCTGATCGACATACATCGCCTGGTGGGCTCTGTGGAAACCACCGACGCCGAAGTGGACCATGCCGGCCGTGACCTGCGACCGGTCGTAGCTCGGCACCGGGATTGATAGGGATCGGAGGTTGACCTCGTTCAAGGCAGTCATAGGTGATATTCGCCTTACTTGACCGCACCGAGCGACAGACCCTGGACCAGCTTGTCCTGTGCAGCAAAGCCGGCGATGATCACGGGCAGCGAAACAACCGTCGCCGCAGCACACACCTTGGCCAGGAACAAACCCTGCGAGGTCACGAAACTGGTCAGGAATACCGGTGCCGTGCCTGCTATCACGCTAGTCAAGGTGTTGGCCAGCAGCAGCTCGTTCCAGGCGAAGATGAAACAGATCAGCGCGGTCGCTGCGATCCCGGGAGAGATGATCGGCACGATGATGCTGCGCAGCGTGCGGATCAGTCCAGCGCCGTCTACAGCGGCGGCTTCGAACAGCTCGACCGGAATATCGGCGAGGAAGGACCGCATCATCCAGACCGCAATTGGCAGGTTCATGGCCGTATACAAGATCAACAAGTAGTTGATGTTGTCCAGCAGGCCGAGATACTTCGCGAAGATGTAGAGCGGCAACAATCCCGCAACGGCGGGCAGCATCTTGGTGGACAGGAAGAAAAACATCGCATCCGTCCACTTCTTGATCGGCTTGACAGATAGCGCGTACGCCGCAGGGATCGCCAGCAGGATGACAATGATCGTTGAGATGATCGATGCGGTCGCCGAGTTGATCAATGGCGGCCAGGGGCTGGCTCCTGAGGATGCGCCGAAGAATTCGCGGTAACCGTCCAGGGTCAGGGGGGCAAAGAAGCTGGGCGGGTTGGTTGATGCGTTGGGTTCGGAGTGGAGGCTGGTCAGAATCATGTAGAAGACCGGGAAGACGAAGAGGATGCCGATGGCCCAGGCGGCGATGCCTGCGATGGTATTGCCCCTTCGCGAGCCGAGTCCGCGGGCCTTAGCGTTGGATTTCTTTCGCTCGGCAGCGAGCTTGCTGGGGGCGGGTGCGAGTGCGCTGGTCATCAGGACTCCTCGAACAGGGTGGATACGGTACGCAGCAGGAATGTGGCGATGGCGATGGAGAAGATAACCACGACCACACCTTGTGCGGAGGCAAGACCGTAGTCCTGCGCGCTGTAGAGGGTTTCGTAGACGGTGAAGGGCAGGTTTGCGGTGCCGAGTGAGCCGGCCGTCATGACGAACACCGTGTCGAAGGTTTGCAGGACATAGATCGAGCCCAGCAAACCGCCGAGCTCCAGGTAACGACGCATGTGCGGCATGGTGATCCAGCGGAAGGTCTGCCAGGAGTTGGCGCCGTCTACATTGGCCGCCTCGAGGACGTCACCTGGGCGGGACTGCAGCCCGGCCAGCAAGATCAGGGTCATGAACGGCGTCCAGTACCAGATCAGCTGAACCTCGATCGCAAACCGTGGAAAGTCAGTAATCCAGTCCGGCTGCGGGCCGCCGACCAAGGTGAGCAGGCCGTTGAGTAGGCCATAGACCGGGTTGTAGATCGCGTGTTTCCACAGCAGCGCCGCAGCAACCGGCACGATCAGAAAAGGAGTGATCATGAAGGTGCGGACGATGCCCCGGCCGAAGAAGTTGCGGTTCAACAACAGGGAGATGCCAAGCCCTAAGGCTAGCGAGACAATCACGACCGTGACCGTCAGCACGACGGTGAAAAACACGCTTGCCCGCAAAGCCGGGTCGGTGAAGACGGTGACGTAGTTGTTGAGCGTTCCGAAGAAGATCTCGTTGGGATAGTTGGCCTGCCAGTTCATGAACGAGATGATCAGGGTCGCCAGGAACGGGATCTGGGTCAGGATGATGGTGAAGACCAAGGCCGGCAGCAGCGGGAAGCGACGGACCCAGCCCTGCTTGTTGAGCCAGCGTTCGTTGAAGCTCGGTTTGGGCTCCTTCTTCTTGTTCTTCTTGGCTGCCTTGGCCTCGGCCTTCGTGTCGAGGGGGGTCGCCGTAGTGGTGGCCATCTGCGCCATGCCTCCTTGTCAGGTGTGAAGTGAGTCGTGCTCTGCGACAGGTTCACGCCAGCGTTGAGTTGTCGGGTTGATCGTGGACCTTCGGCAGGCTCAGCCGACCGTGATGGTGGCTGAGCCTGCCGAAGAGTCCCTCAGATCCTGCTTACTTGCCTTGGTATTTCTTGGCGACAACCTCGGCCAGCTTCTGCCCGTTGTTGAGAGCATCATCGACGCTCTTCTTTCCGGCGATCACGCCCGAGACGTCCTGACTGACCTTGGTCCCAAGGTCGGGGAACTCCGGAATATCGACGAACTGAATACCGATCGTGGGCCGCGGCTGGACACCTGGATTGACCGGGTCAGCAGCCTCAATCGCCTTCAAGGTCGGCTCGGCGAACGCTCCGGCCGCCTTCTTGTACTCAGGGTTGGAGTAGGTCGAGATGCGCTTGCCGGCCGGCACCGTGGCCCAGCCGTCCTGCGCACCAACCAACTCCTCGTACTTCTTCGACGACGCCCAGGAGATGAACTTCCAGGCGGCGTCCTGTTTCTGGCTCTTCTTCTCGATTGCCCATGACCAGGCATACAGCCAACCGGACGCCTTCGTCAGCTTGACCGGTGCCTGCGCGTAAGCCATCTTGCCCTTCACCGGGGAATCCGGTGCCTCCAGGCTGCCGGCAGCCGAGGTGGCGTCGTACCACATGGCCGCCTTGCTCTGTGTCGTCGCGGTCAGGCACTCGGCGAATCCAGCCTGTGCTGCACCCGCCTCACCATGCGCCTTGACCAGATCGGTGTAGAAGGTAGTCGCCTCTTTGAACTCCGGAGCATTCACCTTGGGCGTCCAGTCCTTCTCGAACCAGGTGCCGCCGAACGTGTTGACCACCGTGGTCAGTGGGGCGAACACCTCACCCCAACCAGGCAGACCACGCAGGCAGATGCCCTTCATCCCCGACTCGGCACCATCCAGCTTGGCGGCCGCGGCAGCCACCTCGTCCCAGGTTGGATTGTCCTTGATCGTCACGCCCGCCTTGTCCGCAACATCCTTGCGATACATCAAGAACGAGGACTCGCCATAGAACGGCTCGCCGTACAGCTTGCCATCCGGACCCTTTAACGATTCGGTCATCGACGGGAAGATGTCGGCCTGGTTGAACTCCTTGTCGTCCTTGTACGCCTGGATGTCCTCCAACGGCCAGAGCCAGTTGTTCTTCGAGTAGAGGGGGATCTCGAAGTTCGACAGCGTCGCCACGTCGAACTGGCCCGACTGGTTCGTGAACTCCTGCGCCGCCTGGTTGCGCATTTCATTCTCCGGCTTGACGGTGAAATTCACCGTGATGCCCGACTCCTTCGTGAACTCGCCGGCATGTTTCTGCAGCGCGAGCATCTGCGGGTTGTTGACCATCAAGACGTTAATCGACTGGGCGCCGCCACTGGCGCCGCCGCCACCGCCGCCTCCTCCACCGGCTCCGGCACAACCAGCGGTTGCAACCAATAACGCGGACAAGCCTGCGGCCGCCGCTACCTTGTGATTCCAGCGCATCTGGAGTAATTCCTTCCTGGTCGTCCCTATTGAGGGGTCTGTGCCTTAAAGGCTTCTGGGCCTTAATGGCCGTTCATGGGCTGGGCGTGCAGCCGGAGGAGGAACGCTGGCTGCATGCGAGGTTGCGCAGCGGCGGTGGTGATAGTCCATATCCGCCGTTGACAACTGTGGTGCTGAGTGTGATCAGATTCAGCGCAGCAAAGATTCGCTGCAGTGGGCAAGGCGTACCAGCTGGTCCCGATGGGGACACGCTGACAGGCCGACCGGCTCGACTGATGCGCCCCTGCGACGGCCCTTGCGTTCACACCTGATCTCACGCTGATCAGTAGTCCTCGCTCAGTACAACTGGCTTTGAGTGCCTTGCGTCCATGTATAACGTAAACACCCCTGGCTTGCCCACTCTTGTTGGAAGGAAGCCCGAATCATTTCGAAACTGCAACAATCGGTTGTTGTCGTTGCTTGGTTTAAGGTGTGGGAGGTCCAGCTGATCGCTGAGATTTAGCTGTTGATCATCTGTGTTTGGACCCCAAGACGGATTTCAAAGCGACACTACGATGAAGGGGTGTCCGACATCCCCGTAGGCTCTCCGCCGGCCCCGCCCGGACGTCATGCCGCCCCAAGTGGCTGGTACCCGGATCCGGTGAGCTCGGCGCAGGAACGGTACTGGGACGGCTGGCAGTGGTCCCGTAACACGCGACCCATCGAGCACCCTGCATCTGGCGGCGGCTATGGCCAGGTTTCGTACCCGCCCCATCCAAATCCCAATGTAAGAGCCGCCAACGCAAGGCCCCCGCTCGGTTATGCGGGGCCGCGTACGGCTTCGGCGCAGGCGACCATGACCGCGGACGGTGTTCCGCTCTCCTCCTGGTGGTGGCGCGCGCTCGCTGTCGTGATCGACAACGTGATCCTCAGTGTGATCATCACCATCGTCACCTTCCCGGTATGGCAATCGCTATACGCGGCGTGGTCGAGCTACTTCAACGCCGTGCTGGAAGCCCAACGGTCTGGAGTCGCACCGCCGACGATGAGCGTGACCGATCTGATCTCGGGTCGCAACCAGATGATTTTGACCATGGCGACGCTCGGCATCGGAATGCTTTACCACGTGGGCTTTCTGCGCTGGAAGTCGGCGACACCCGGAAAGCTTCTCTGCGGTCTGCGGGTGGTGCCCGTTGATCATGGCCACGCCACGGGCCCTTTGCCGTGGAGCTCAATTCTGATTCGATCCGCCATTTGGGTGCTGCCCAGCATCAACTCGTTTCTGAGCTTGATCACGGTGCTGGATGTGCTTTTCCCGCTCTGGCATCCGAAACGACAGGCGCTGCACGACCTGGCCGCCAAGACCCAGGTCATCCGCCCGCGCGAACCTGACCACGGCTGAGCCCTGTCTCAGCTCTGTGTCACGGTTCTTCGGCAAAACACCGCAACTAGCTCAACACCGCTGGGCACCTGGCTATATTGAGCCGAGGTCGGAGCGTTCGGGGCGCTCTTACCCGCAGCTTTCGTGGCGCGGGGGCCACGTCCAACGAGGTTGTCGTGCTGCGTACTCGCCGTCTTCAGCACCCAAGTGCCGCGCGCGCTGGAGTTCATCTCGCGGAGATCGTGGCGGCCGTGCTGCTCACATTGGTTGGCACGGCGCTACTGCCAGTTTCCGCGGGCGCCCAGCCAACTGACGCCACATTGACCGTCATCGTCAACCGAGACATTGATCAAAACGGCAGCTACAGCAGCGATATTGATCAACCGCAGCCCGGTATCGAGATTTCCGTGACCGATGCCAGTGGGCACAGCGTGCACGGAGTCACCGGTCGCGACGGCCGGTTCGTCCATCGGGCAAGTACCAAGCTGGCGGGCGGTCGGTATTTCGTTGTGGCCAAGGTTCCCCATTCGCTCGCCGGGCTTACCCCGGTTCCGGAGAGCAGCACATTTCAGCCATGGAGCACGACCGTCGATCTGACGTCGGAGACGCAGACAGTGCGGATGGGTGTTGCCGTAGGTCGCACGCCGGCCGAGCCTCTCCAGCCACAACCGACCAGCGTGTCGCGCGGCTCGGACCGGCCGCAGTTCGCTCGGTTCGCCGTCGGTGATCTGGTCTGGATGGACGACAACCGGTCCGGCGTACAGGATCCCGGCGAACTGCCTGCGAGCCTGATCAGCGTCCAGCTGCTCAATGTCGACGGCGAGGTCGTTGCCTCGACAGTGAGTCAGCCGTCCGGGCGTTATGTGTTCGACAATCTTGCGGCCGGCACCTATTCGGTCCGGTTTGCGGGCGTCCCCAAGGGCAAGCGACTCACCACCGCGGGCCGTGGCCAGCGCGTGAGCGACTCCGATCCGGACTTCTCCGGCGTAACTCCACCGTTTACCTTGGGCGTCGGCGAACCGAATGTCCGGCCGACCACGACGACAGATCAGGTGTCAGCGGCGTACATCGATCCAACTATCGATGCGGGCATCACCCCCCTTCGGTACGGCGTAGGCGATCATGTCTGGCTCGATCTCAATAGCGACGGTATCCAACAACCTGACGAGCCAGCGGGGTCAGCGACCGTCTCGTTGCTGACCGATGCCGGCGATGTGGTGGCGACGACAACGACCGATGCGGCCGGCAGTTACCACTTCTTCAATCTGGCCAGTGGTAGCTATCGGCTTCAGTTCGCCGGTTTGCCGGCCGATCGCGCCTTCACGCTGCGCGCCTCCGGGACCGATCCGGCCCTTGACTCTGACCCCGATCCCCGCACCGGACGGACCAACCTCTTCACACTGGCCCAAGGAGCACCCGATTTAGTACCTGCCATCGACGCTGACGCCAGCTCGACGGATTTCGAGAATCGAACACTGAATGCGGGTCTCGTTTCCGACACGACCATCAACGCCGGGCTGACGACGACGGCGAGCAACCATGTCGCATCAGGTTCCAATAGCGCCGCGGTTGACGCAGCGCTCGCATCGACTGCCGGTGTTGCTCCGCAGCTCCCATCATCGGCGCAGCGCTTGCGCTGGCCGGAGCAGGTTTTCTGGTAGTTGCTCGCCGGCGACGCAAGCTCTAGGCAACCAGCCCGGCTCAGGGTGTTGCGGGCACTCCACGTTCTGCCAGGTCGTTGATCACCTGCTTGACCCGATCGGTGCCCACTCGGCGAAGTCGGCGCCGGATTCGCGACTGGATTGACTGGTCCCAGGTGGAGACCTGTGCGGCACTCTGATCATCATCGTGGTCTGCCATAAGCAGTGCCGCATCCTCGCGGCTAGCGCCGTCCACCAGAGCGTGAATCACCGTCAGCATCGTGACCCAGTCTCCCTCGATGCGTCCGGTGACTTTGAACGGCAGATCCGCCTCGATCAAGATCGATAGCTGGTCGATGGTCTGCGAGCTGCCGCCGGCTTCGATCTTGCCGTACAGACCGGCGGCTTCGATGAGCTCAACGGCGGCTTCCCAGCCGGAGGCGTACGGCAGGACGACAAACACGGCGATCTCGGGGCCCAGCGCTGCCGCGGCGGACGCCACTCTCGCGGCGCTGCCGGCAAGATCATCAAGGTCGCGTAGCGCGGGCTCAACCGACACGATGTCGATGCCTCGAAGACCCCGTCCAGCGAGCGCGAGGAGTCCGCCAGCGCCGCCGGTGGGGATCACGCTGACTGGAAGGTCAACACCAGCGGAGAGCTGCCGGCTGACCGCTGTGAGTTGGGTATCCGGTACCACCAATGTCGCCATGGTGCTCCGGTACGCGGCCCGTAGCTTGTGATGGTCCGCGACCGCCTGGGCGATAGCAGAGTCGCGTGGCTCCCTGAGCAGCGTCTCGTCGTCGAACAGACCGTCGAACAGCTCCATGGTCAGCAGGTTACGCAGACATGCGCGAGCACCACTTATTAGTCTTTCCTGCGTGAACAGGTTTCCGACGGATGAGGTCGACGAGGCGCTCGCGAAGGTGCGTAAGGCGTGCCTGATACTGCCCGAAACCTCGGAACGGCTGAGTCATGGCGGACCCGCGTTCTTCATTCGGGGCAAGAAGTGCTTCGTGATGTTTCTGAACGACCACCATGACGACGGCCGGCTCGCAATCTGGTGTGCCGC
>Ga0307287_10000406_pt1 | contig 15404 bp, 16 predicted proteins | sample ER_DNA_141_FD_194485 | JGI IMG/M metagenome (GOLD analysis project Ga0307287, IMG submission 194485) | Bulk soil microbial communities from the East River watershed near Crested Butte, Colorado, United States - ER_DNA_141 | ecosystem: Environmental > Terrestrial > Soil > Floodplain | place...
GCCCGCGGAAGCCGCCGCGCGATCTGGAGGGTGCGCACCGCCGGCGCGCTACCGGGTGTGGTGAGCGCGCGCACCATTCCAGCCATCATTTCCGCCCGTGACCCGAACATGACCGGGGTGAAGTGCGTCGCCAGCGCTCCCTCGTCGAACAACTCGGCAGCGATCTCGGCATCGGCGGTGCACCCGGCATAGAGCAGCAGGCACGCGTAATACGTTTGCGACGCCGTTTCGGAGTCGACCCCGAGGCGTTCACAAAGACGCATCGCGAACAGCGTGCTGTGCAAGCCGTGCTCGAAGGGCAACCCCATGCCCAGGTCCGTGGCCAGACATAGCGCTGCAATCACTTCCGCGGCACGGACCTGTTCCGCGTCCGACGCTGCTTCGTTTGGCACTCGACGACAGTAACCGAGGCCTGATTTCAACAGGAAGTGGCGGGCTGTTCGTTTATGACGTATTCCCATATAGGTATATGATCCACCAATGGCACGAACAGCCACCACAGCAGACGCCTTCAACGCAGTGGCCGAGCCCCGGCGGCGGCAGATCCTGGACGTGCTCGCCGGTGGGGAACGCCCCGTGAATGACCTGGTACGTGTGCTCGGGCTGGCTCAGCCGCAGGTGTCCAAGCACCTGCGGGTGCTGAGAGAAGTCGGAGCGGTCCACGTGCGTAACGAAGGACGGCAGCGGGTGTACCACCTGAACGGCCAGGCACTGAAGCCCATCCACGACTGGGTGAAGGACTACGAACGTTCGTGGTCGGAGCGGTTCGACCAGCTGGATGTCGTGTTGGAGGACCTCAAGCGGAAGGAGGAAGGAGATGACAGTGACAAGTAGCAGGACGGCGAGGGTGACGCTCCCCACCGACGAGCAGATCCTGATCACGCGCGAGTTCGACGCGCCGAAGCATCTGGTCTACAAGGCGTACACCACGCCAGAGCTAGTCAAGCGCTGGTGGAACGCGAAGCGCGGCGAAGTGACGGTCGCCGAGATCGACCTCCGGGTCGGCGGCACTTGGCGGTCCGTGATGGTGACGGATGACGGCTTCGAGGTCGCCTTCCACGGCGAGTACCGCGAGATCGTCCCGAACGAGCGCCTCGTCTCCACCGAGCTCTACGAGGGCGTGCCCGACGGCGAGCCGACGCTGAACACGCTCACCCTCACGGAGACGGATGGGCGGACGACCCTGACGATCCTGGTCGAGGCTCCGAGCAGGGAGGTCCGCGACGCGATCATCGACTCCGGGATGGAGGCTGGCATGCAGGACGCCATGGACCTCCTGGAGGAGATCGCCGTCTCGCTTCGCTGAGGAAGTTTCAGCCGGGCCGCCGGGGCCTCGGGCTTCTCGCGCCGGGTCCCGGCGGCATATGCTCAGCGCCGCGATGGCTACCGAGCTCCGATCGAAACTCGACCAGGGGATCACGCTCCCATTCTCCTGGTTCGCCGATCCCACCGTCTTCCAGGAGGAGCAGGAGCGCATCTTCGCGAGCACGTGGCAGTACGCTGGGATCGCCGACTGGGTCGCAGAGCCGGGCCAGTACTTCACCTGTCACGCCGGCCTCGTGCCCGTAGTAGTCGTCCGCGGCCACGACGACCGGATCAGGGGCTTCGTGAACATCTGCCGGCATCGCGCCACGGAGGTCGCGAGCGGGCGAGGGAAGCGCGAGACGCTTCAGTGTCCCTACCACGCGTGGACGTACGACCTGGACGGCAGCCTTCGGAACGCACCGCGCTCCGAGCGGGAGCCGGACTTCGACGGGTCGGACTACGGCCTGCTTCCGGTCTCGGTCGACACGTGGGGCCCTCTGGTCTTCGTGAACCGGGATCCGGATCCGATGCCTCTGACTGAGCTGCTCGGGCGCCTGCCAAGCGTCTTGGCTGATGCCGGAGTGACGTTCGACGGGTTGCGGTACCGGGAGCGGAGCGAATGGGAGCTCGCCGCGAACTGGAAGACGGTCGTCGAGAACTACCTCGAGTGTTACCACTGCCCGACCGCGCACCCAGGCTTCTCGAAGCTGATCGACGTGGATCCGGACGCGTACGAACTCACCTCGGACGAGTGGTTCTCGAGCCAGGTCAGCTCGGTTCGGGCCGGCGTGCTCGACGGGAAGGGCGATCCTCCCTACCGGCCGCGCGGAGGCTCGGATGCGGCGCACTTCCACTACGTCTGGCCGACCTTCACGCTCAACGTCGCACCAGGGCCGCCGAACATCGCCGTCTTCGCGTTCGTCCCGCTCGAGCCAGGCCGGACGCTTGCCGTGACCGACTACTTCTTCGGCGAGGACGTGACCGAGAAGGAGATCGGAGAGCTGATCGAGTTCGGGAACCAGGTGGGCCTCGAGGACCAGGGCCTGGTCGAATCGATTCAGCGCGCTGCCGCCTCGGGCGGGCTTCACGAAGGGCGTCTGCTCCTGTCGAGCGAGCACCTGATCCAGCACTTCCAGCGCCTCGTCGAGCGCGCCCTGGCCTGAAGCCTGAGCGCTCTTTCGACGGCCACGCGCGCGCTACCGATCGCCTGGAACACCGAAGCTCGGCGCCGTGCAGGGCTCTAGGGCGCGCGTGACATACGTGCTCATCTCTGGCTTCCAGAGGCGCCAGAGGGCGGTCAGCTCGCCGATCGGGTCGTCGTTCCAGTCGACACGCAGGTCCGCCACGGGCCACGTGACCTCGTCGGCGAGAAGGAGCCCAGCCGCGCGAACCGGTCCTTCTTCGCCGCCCGCGACGAGCCCTGCAGCCAGCGCGGCAACGAGCCGGTCACCGAGGTGCTCGCCGGCCGAGCCCTCGAAGGCCTCGACCATCGCCTCGACGACTCCTGAATCGGCGAGGAGATTTCCTGCAGCGACTGCGCTGTCGCCCTCGGCTACGGCGTGTCGGCCGAGCGTGTTCGCCCCGGAGAACGCTGCGGTTCGACCGTGCATGTCGACGGCGGCGAGCTGGCGGTACTCGATGTTCGGCTCTTCCGCAGTGAGCCGGTCGATCGCCTCGCGCGGGGAGCTGCCGCCGGTCAGGAGATCGAGGAGCCGCGGCCCGAGACGCGGGTCGGTGATGTTCTGAGAGGCGGCGGCGCCAACTCCAGCGCGCACGAACAGGCAGCGGGCCCCGACGGCCTGGCTCGATGAGGACACGACGCATCCGACCATCCCAGTCTCCGCACACCGTCCGAGCAGAGAAAACGTCACGCGTCGGGCCGCTGATCCTCGGGAATGACGGCGATAACGTCGATCTCGACGACCCACTCGGGACGAGCCAGGCCCTTGACCACCAGACCAGTGGAGACGGGAAAGACGCCCTGCAGCCACCGGCCAATGGTGCGATAGACCTCCTCGCGGTCACGGGAATCCGTCAGGTAGACAGTGATCTTGCAAGTGTCCTCGAGCCGAGCGCCGGCTTCTTCGAGGAGCTGTTTCACGTTCGCCATCGCGCGGTCGGCCTGCGCCGCAGCGTCACCGATTCCAACCGACTCGAACGTCTCTAGATCCTGTCCGACCTGGCCTCGCAGGAAAACGAGGTTGCCTGCGACGACTGCCTGACAGAGGTCGTTGTCGAGGCTCTGGTCCGGATACGTATCTCGTGTGTTGAATTTGCGGATTCGCGTGTGGGTCATGGTCCCTCGCTCGCGACTGCCGTCGGCTCGGTCCGGGAGGTGCTGCCTGCGGACATGCCCGCTGATCGCATGACGAGCTCCATCGGACCTGAGAAGTCGTAGTTGTTGTACACGGCGAGGAGGTGCGCGAATGGGGGGGATTGGGCGAAGAGCTGGAAGGTCAGGCGATGCCCGGCGTAGTCGGAGTTCAGGAGATCGCGGGCGAACGCGAGGAGCTTTCGGCGGTCCTCTGCCTCCCAGTCTCCGATGCGGTAGTACTTGTCGAGCCAGGGTCCGGTCTCCGCGTTCCGGAAGGCGGCCGCCGCGGGCGTGACGCAGATTTGGCCTCCGCAAAGATCCCGTGCCAAGTGAATCATTGCCGGCAACTCGGAGCCGGCGAATACGCGACCCGTGTAGAGGAGCGCCTGGTTCGGCATCAGGAGCCCGCCGGGGCTCGGCTCAGCGTGCTCGACCGCGGCCGTCAGATGCGCATTGATGCCCTCGCGATAGCACACGAGTTGAGCGAGCCTCTCCCGCACCGACTGGTGCATCTTCACGCCTGTCTGGGTGACGCTCGCGTAGGCGGTTCCAACGAGGAGATCGGCATATCGCAGGTGCCTCTGTACGAACGCAAACTGGCTGTAGCGGTGAAGGGTTGATCGGATGAAACTCGCCGCACGTGTATCCCGGTAGAAGAAGATGTTCTCCCAGGGGATCTCGACGTCGTCGAACACGATCAACGTGTCGATTTCGTCGAAGCGGTTGGTGAGCGGATAGTCCTCGAACGGCCTCAGACCGGCGAAGCCCGAACGGCAGATGTGCTTGATTCCGGGAGCATCCATCTCGGCGACGAAGCCAACCGCGTAGTCGGAGAGTTCCTCATGACCCCAGTCGCCGATAGTCGGCTTCACGAAGGCCTGGTTCGCATAGGCGGCCGCGGTCTCGAACTTGGCGCCGCGGACGACGATGCCGTTATCCGTCTCGCGAACGACGTGGAGGAGCACGTCCGGGTCCTGCTCTTGCGGGCGCTTCGCCCGGTCCCCTTTGGGGTCGGTGTTGCCGGAGACGTGAAAGGGATCGAGCGCTGCCGCGCGGTGGACGTGCGCGCGGATGTGCTCGGCGAAGGCCGGCTTGATCTCCGCCAGGACGTCCTGGCCGTCGTAGAGCGACCACATCTCCCCAACGGTCTCGTCACCCACGCGGGTGACGACACCGCCGATGTCGTCGAGCACGGCGTCCACGGCACGGCGTTTCGCCTGCCAGTCCTCCTTTGAGACCGGCAGCTTGGCCCCGACAGCGCAGCGTTCGCCGGTCGAAGGATCGACATAGGACATTACGTCCTGCGTCTCGGCCTCGTGCGCCATGTCGTAAATCCGGGCGCGAACGTCGACGATCGGCTTGAACGCTGGATGGGCGGTCACATCACCGACTCGTTCGCCGTCGATCCAGACTTCGCGTCGATCGCGGATCGAGCCGCGGTACTCCTCGCCAGTGCGTATCACGTGCCCCTCCTTCGCTCTCTCTGCCGGTGGGCGTTCCCGCTCGAGACGGGCCGCCCACGACTTTCGCCGAACTTTGACACGTGCAGGTATTCGCGGCTGATTGACAGCGGGTCCGGCACGATGCCACCATCCGTGCCCCGAGAGCAAGGAGGTACACGATGAGGAGATCCCGCACGGCGCTCCTGGTCCTTCTCGCCTCGCTGGCCGTCGCGCTTGTGGCTGCCGGCTGCGGCGGGGGTGATGACGAATCGAGCGGCGGGTCGACGGCCACCTCTGGATCGAGCGCGAAGGCCGCCCCGATCAAGCTGGCATTCTCGACCTGGAACGGCTACATCGGACTCGTGATCGGGGTGAAGGAAGGCTTCTTCGAAAAGGCAGGCGTCGACGTCGAGTACACGGTCGTCGAAGATCCGGTGCAGCGGTTCAACGCTTTCAAGGCGGGCAGCCTGAATGCGATCGCGACGACGGTCGACACGTTCTCACGCACGAATGCGAACGGAGTTGCCTCGGTCATGGTGCTCGGGCTCGACGCTTCGGTCGGCGGCGACGGCATCGTCGCGAAGAAGGACATCACGAGCGTGGAGCAGCTCAAGGGGCAGACCGTTGCCGTGAGCCAGGGCTCGACCAGCCAGTGGCTCCTTGCCTACGTGCTCGACCAGCACGGCTTGTCGCTCAACGACGTCAAGCAGACCGACCTGACGTCCGGCGATGCCGGCGCCGCCTTCGTCGCGGGAAGCGTGCCCGTGGCCGTGACGTGGGAGCCCTGGCTCTCCAAGGCCGAGGAAAACCCCGACGGGCACGTCCTCGCCTCGACGAAGGAGTATCCGGACATCATCACCGACGAGGTCGCGTTCTCCCCTGATTTCGTCAAGGAGAATCCCGACTCGATCACGGCCTTTCTCAAGGGCTACGCGATGGCGGTCGACTTCCTGAAGTCGAACCCGGACGACGCCATCGCGGACGTCACGGACTATCTCGGGCAAAGCCCCGAGGACGTGAAGGCGACGATGGAGACGGTGCCGATCTGGTCGATCGAAGACAGCAAGAAGTTCTTCGGGACAGCTGACAGCCCCGGCCCCATCAACGAGATCTTCACGAAGTCGGCCGAGTTCTGGAAGGAGCTCGGTGAGACCGACACCGTCCCCGATCCGTCCGAGGCAATCGATCCGAGCTTCCTCCAGGACTTCTCGGGTTGAACACCGCCGAGCGCCGTGACGTCAAGGCGCCCGCCCCGGCCGATCGAGCGGGGGCGGGCGCCCGGCGGCGCCCAGGCTTCATGGCTCGCTACCTGACGCCGAAGGAGCCGATCCCGAGGAAAGTGGCGGCGGCGCTCGCCGTCTCGAGCTTCGTCATCGTGATCGGAATCTGGTCGATCCTCTCGTACGGAGGCTTCGTCAGGCCATACTTCCTGCCCGGTCCGTGGAAGGTCGCGACGGCCCTCTACAACATGTTTGCCCACGAAGGCTTCGCCCACGACGTCTGGGCGAGCTTCTATCGAATCGGGGTCGGGTTCCTCATCTCAGCGGCGATCGGGATCCCGCTGGGGATCGCGATTGGCTCGTTTCGGGCCATCCAGGCCTTCTTCGAGCCCATCATCGCCGCCGTCCGTTACATGCCGGCCTCTGCGTTCATCCCGCTCCTCATCATCTGGTTCGGGATCGCGAACACGGAGAAGATCGCAGTCATCTACATCGGCGTCTTCTTCCCGCTGACGCTCATGGTCGCGGATGTCTCCGCGAATATCCCCAAGGAGCTCCTGAACATCGCCTACACCCTGGGCGCGTCGCGCTGGCAGGTCTTCCGCCGTGTCCTCCTGCCGGCGTCCTGGCCGGGGGTTCTCGACAACCTGAGAATCGGCCTGGGCTGGGCCTGGACGTACTTGATCGTGGCCGAGCTCGTGGCGGCATCGACGGGAATCGGCCATGTGATCCTGACCGCAAGCCGCTTTTTCCAGACGGAGAAGATCATCGCGGGAATCATCACGATCGGGGCCCTCGGCCTTCTGACCGACGCGTTCTTCCGCTGGCTCTACCGGGTCTTGTTCCCGTACGCGGAGCGGGTGGGCCGGTGAGCTCGATCGTCGCTCGCGGGGTCTCGATGGTCTTCGAGACGCGAAACGGCGAGGTGCGGGCACTCGACGATGTGACCGTCGAGGTCGCAGACGCAGATTTCGTCTGCATCGTCGGAGCGTCCGGCTGCGGCAAGTCGACGCTCCTGAACATCATGGCCGGCCTCATCCGGCCGACTGCGGGGACGGTCGAGGTGGGCGAGCGGCCCGTCGAGGGCCCCGGCGTCGACCGAGGGATGGTGTTCCAGAGCTACACGCTCTTCCCGTGGCTGCATGTCCGCGAGAACGTCGAGTTCGGCCCGTCGCTCAAGGGCGTCTCGAAGGCGGAGCGGCGGCGGACTGCCGATCGCCTGCTCGAGGAGATGGGCCTCGTCGAGTTCGCCAACGCATATCCGCGTGAGCTTTCCGGCGGGATGAAGCAGCGGGTGGCGATCGCCCGTGCGCTCGCGAACGACCCGGAGGTGCTGCTCATGGACGAGCCTTTCGGGGCGCTCGATGCACTTACGAGGGCAGGAGCGCAGCGATTCCTCACCGAGATCTGGGAGCAGCACCGCCGGACGATCGCCTTCGTCACGCACGACATCGACGAGGCGATTTACCTCGGTGACACCGTCTACGTCATGAGCCGGAGGCCGGGCCGAATTCGCGAGATCGTGCAAGTCGACATCTCGCGCCCGCGCTCCCTCGACGACATCGGAACGCCTCGATTCGCCGAGCTCAAGCACCATATTCTTTCACTCATCTTCGAGGACGAGGATCAGGCGGGAGAGTCGGCCCCAGCGGCCTAGGCTGAGAAGGTGCTCGGTATGAGCCGGCACGTGTCTCCGCCTCCGCCAGCGCGCCGTCAACGGCGTCGCGTCGGGCTGCCGCGTCGGCAACGACCTCGAGGTCCCAACCGCGGGCCGACGCGTGCTCTTCGATTCGGCGATCTTCGTCATCGTCCCCAGTCCGGCTCGAGACGCGGCCGGTCCCGTCGAGCACGAGCGACACCCGAACCGCGACTCCGAGCACGGTGGCGGAACGACGTGACGCCACGGGAGGGTCGATCCCGAGTGCGGTCAGAACGAGATCGTCGTCGGACGGCGAGCGCACGCTGATCCGGAGCGCATCGGGGTAAGACCGAACGACCAGTCCTCGGGATTCGAGCTCCGCGGCGAGCGCTGGCGCCTCCGGCGTCCGAACGACTACGAAGCTTGCGTGCGACTCGGGAGCATCCCACCCGGCGGCGAGGAACGCCTCGCGAAAGCGTTCGCGCTCCGCGCGCACAGCCTCCGCCTCCGCCTCGGCGAACGACGGGTGGCGAAGGACACCGGCGCCGAGCGCAGCGGCGAAGTTCGAGATCGGGCCCGGCGCCCGCCGGTTCGTCAGCTCGCTTGCGGTCGACCGCGACGAAATTGCGTAGCCCACGCGAAGGCCGGCTAGACCGAAAGCCTTCGAGAGCGTGCGCACGCAGACGAGGTTGGGCCGCTCGCGGGCGTGGGACGCCGTCGTCTCGCCGGCGTACTCGAAGTAGGCCTCGTCCACACACACGACCGTTTGCGGTAGAGCGTCGGCGACCTTCGCCACGTCCGCCGCTCCGAAGAGCTCGCCGTTCGGATTCCCCGGGTTGCAAATCCAGAGGACGTGCGCGTGGTGCGCCGCTTCGGCAAGTGCCGCGAGGTCGTGAGGCGCAGCGACAACTTCAGCTCCCTCGATCCGGCTCGCGATCGCGTACACGGGATAGGTGGGCTCTTCCACCACCGCGTGGCGTCCGGCGGAGAGGAACGTGCGCGCGACGAGGCCGATCAGGCCGTCTGCGCCGGCATCGATGGCGATCTCGTCCGAATCGCAACCCGCATAGGCGGCTGCCGCCTCGCGCAGCTCTCGGTACGTGCCCTCTGGATAATCGGCGCGCTCCGAGAGCGCGGCTCGTGCACCTGGGGGCAGCGGGGCCGGGAACGCGGGGAGGTTCGAGTCGAAACGAAGGACGTGTGACGGCGAGAGGCCATGGCGCCTCGCCACCTCCTCGAGCGGAGTTGCCCAGATGTACGGCGCAAAATCCGATCCTGTGCGACGCGGTGCCGGCACGGGCACAGCCTAGAGCGACGGATACTGTCCGGCGTGGAGCCTCTTAACGTCGAGGACTACGAAGCCCTCGCGGAGGACGTCCTCGACCCTGGGCTGTTCGCCTACTACGCCGGCGGTGCGGAGGACGAACACACGATGCGGGAGAACGTCCGCGCCTGGCTACGTTGGCAGCTTCGCCCGCGTGTCCTCGTCGACGTCAGCGAAGTTCGCACGGACACGAGCATCCTGGGGACCCCTGTGGCCCTGCCCGTCCTGCTCGCACCATTGGCCCTGGAGGGGCTCGCCCACCCAGGAGGCGAGCGGGCGGCCGCGCGTGCGGCGGCCCGCTCCGGAACCGTGACCTGCCTCTCGACGCTTGCCAATGTCTCACCCGGCGACCTGGCCGCGGACGTCCCGGACGTGTCGCGGTGGTTCCAGCTCTACTGTTACCGCGACGAGGGCGTCACACGCTCGCTCGTCGAGGAAGCGGCCGCGAGCGGCTTCTCGGCAATCGTGCTCACCGTTGATGCACCCGTCGTCGCCAAACGCGAGCGCGATCTGCGGAGCGGCTTCACGATCACGCCTGACATCCCTGTTCCGAGCCTCACGGCGGCTCTCGGCGGCCAGGTCGGCGGCAGGACGGAAGATCTCTTCGCCGCCGTCAGCCCGGGCGTGACCTGGACCGACCTCGAGCATCTCTGTGCGACTGCCGGGCTCCCCGTGGTGGTCAAAGGGCTCCTCACGACGGAAGACGCGCTTCTCGCCTGCGATCACGGCGCCGCCGCCGTTGTTGTTTCGAACCACGGCGGTCGTCAACTCGACGGGGTCGCCCCAACCGCTGACGTTCTCGAAGAAGTGGCCGATGCGGTTGCGGGCCGGATCGAAGTCCTGGTGGATGGGGGAATTCGACGGGGGACGGACATCGTGCGTGCGCTCGCGCTCGGTGCCCGGGCCGTGCTCGTGGGTCGTCCGGCTCTCTGGGGGCTGGCGGTGGATGGGGAGGCCGGGATCGTCCACGTTCTCGAACTGCTCCGGGCCGAGCTAGAGGTGGCCCTTGCTCTCTGTGGATGCCAATCCCCTGCCGGGGTTACCCGCGCCCACGTCACACGGACGCGGGGCTTCTAACCTGAAATGGCGACCCGTCCCTCGCGCCGTATGAGGGCAACGAGCGAAAGCATCTCGAAGAGCGTGTTCGCCGCGAAGAGACCAGTGACCTGTCCTGGGCCGTCGTACTGCGGGGCCACTTCCACGACGTCAAAGCCCACGAACGGGATGCCGACGAGCGCGCGCAGGAACTCGAGCGCCTGGAAGCTGGTGGGTCCGCCGACTTCGGGCGTCCCGGTTCCGGGGCAAAACGCGGCGTCCACGAAGTCGACGTCAAACGTCAGAAACGTGGCGCCCTTCCCGATGCGTTGCCCCGCCTGTTCGGCGAAGCGCTGAGGCCCGAGCTCGACGAGATCGGTCCATGGGATCGTCATGACCCCCAGCTCTGCCGGAATCTGCTCATCGGCTTCGCCGTAGAGGGGCCCCCGCATGCCAGCCTGGATCGTCCGAGCCGGATCGACGATTCCTTCTTCAATCGCCCGTCTGAACATCGTTCCATGGCTGTACGGGCGCCCGTTGTAGAGATCCCAGAGGTCCGTATGCGAGTCGAGGTGAACGAGCCCCAGCGGGCCATGCACGGCGGCGACGGCTCGTAGCTCGGCAAGCGTGACCGAATGGTCGCCACCGATCCCGAGGGGGACAACACCGGCTTCGACGACTGGCGCGACAAACGTCTGGATCGAGGCGAGCGTGTCCTCGATGTAACCCGGAACTGTGGGAGCGTCTCCGTAGTCGATCGTCGAGAGGGCTCCGAAGACCTGCACCTTCTGGACAGCGTTGTACGTTCTGAGCATCGCGGACGCCGAACGGACCGCCTCGGGACCGAAGCGCGCCCCGGACCGAAACGAGGTGCCCCCATCCCACGGCATCCCGAAGACGGCGGCTTCGACATCCCCGAGCGTCTTGACGTAAGGCAGGCGAGCATAGGTGCGCGGGCCTGTGAACCGTGGAGCCTCGAGAGCGTCCCAGGGCTCGTACATGAATCCTCCCGGGTTGCATTTGGCAGGTTTCGCGCGCAGGCTATCCCCTGCCGGGCATCAGAGTCGGCGCTTCTCGCCTGGTCAACACGAGGGCATACGCGCTCGGCAGAATGAGAGTGTGGACAGGTGGGAGCGAAAGCGGGTCCTGGGTCAATGGGGCGTGCGCGATGAGGACGGGCGTGAGCGTGCCGAGCGGGAGCTCTTGGAGCGGGAGCTCGAGGGCGAGCCGTTTCGGAACTTGCGCATCCGGCCCCGGCCGAACCACTTCCGCGCGTCTGCGGAGGGCTACGCCCTCTCAAGGGGTGGGCCGCTGCCCTACATGGTTCGCCTCCGCGAGATCGAGGCCGAGACCCGTACGCAGGAGGAGGCGCTGAAGCTAGCTTGGGGGGAACTGGCCGAGGCGTGCGCGGGCGATGCTGGGGCATTCGAGCGTCGCTGGCGCCGTCGAGCAACGCGCTGGGACTTCGGCGCCGTCAACGACCTGATCGAGCGCCACAACCGGTTCTATCCGATCGAGTCGCGCCTGCCGATGGACGTCCGCCGGCGTGACTACGCGCTCGTGAACGGCCGGCCGTACCGGCGCGACCGGCTCGGTGCCGGCTGGATCCTCGAGCGTTTCCCAGCGGAGCTTGTGGCTGCGGCGCGCTCTCGCTCGGCCGCCTGATCGCCCGTCAGTAGATCGCCTGCCCGGTGTCCAGGTCGAAGAACTGAAGCCGCTCCGGCTTCACCGTCATCTCGACCTCCTGTCCGCCGCGGGCCGTGGATGCGGCATCGAAGCGCGCGACGAACGAGGCGCGCTCGACCCGTGAGCCCGACTGAAGGTCCGCGGCGACGGCCGCGTCGGCGTCCGCAGCGATCTCGAGCACTTCCTCCGTGACGACGGGCCGCGCGTCCAGCTCCAGATGTGCGAGTCGCTCGGAGCCAAGCGCCTCCATGACGAGCACTTTGGCGCGGAGCCGTGGTGCGCGATCCGGGCCGATGCTCGCGTCCTCGACGTGCTCCGGCCGGATCCCGATGCCTACGGTCTTCCCCTCGTACGCCCCCAGGCCGGGTCGGGCAGCCGCGACTTCGGCCGGCACGGCCAGCTCCTGTGGGCCGATCCGGGCGGCCAGGGAGCCGTTCCGCGCCTCGAGCGACGCCTGTAGCAGGTTCATGGACGGACTGCCGATGAAGCTCGCGACGAAGAGATTCACCGGCCGGTCGTAGAGGACCTGCGGGTCATCCGTCTGCTGGAGCACGCCCTTTCGGAGGACGGCCACACGGTCGCCCATCGTCATCGCCTCGACCTGGTCGTGCGTGACGTAGATGGTCGTCGCGTTCAGCTCGCGCTGGATCCGCGCGATCTCGGCCCGCATCTGGACCCGCAGCCGCGCGTCGAGGTTCGAGAGGGGCTCATCCATTAGGAAGACGCTCGGGTCGCGCACGATCGCGCGCCCCATTGCCACGCGCTGTCGCTGGCCGCCCGAGAGCTGGCGTGGCTTGCGCTGGAGGAGCTCGTCGAGCCCGAGCACGCGGCTGATCTCCGTGACGCGCTCGTGGATCTTGCCCTTCTTGACCTTCTGCATCCGCAGGCCGAACGAGATGTTGTCGTAGACCGACATATGCGGATAGAGCGCGTAGTTCTGGAAGACCATCGCGACGTCCCGTTCGCGGGGCTCGAGGTCGTTCACCACCCGGTCGCCGATCCGGATCTCTCCTTCCGAGATCTCCTCGAGCCCTGCGACCATCCGGAGGGCCGTGGTCTTACCGCAGCCCGACGGGCCCACGAAGACGACGAACTCGCCGTCGGCCACCTCGAGGTCGAAGTTGTCGACCGCTCGCGTACCGTCGCCGTAGACCTTGCCTACCGAGCTGAACGTGACCGTTGCCATCTACCTCGTACTCTCCTGGATCTCCGCGCGGAGCGTTGTCGCGAACTCGGCGCCCGGTTCGAGCTCAATCGCCTCGCCTGCCTCGACCGCCTGCTCGAGGTTCAGCCTGGTCACCCACGGCTCGACGCCGAGGGCGTAGGAGCCGGCGAGCGGCATCGCACGGGCACCGCCATAGGCCTGCCAGGAGATCACCCAGCGGAAGACGGCGGGATCCCACTCGAGCCGGAAGGCAAGGCCGAGTCTCGGATTCTCGACCGCAGCCCAGCCGCCAACGAGGTCGGTCAGGTAGACGTCGTCGTGGCTTTCTTCTTCCGGGCCCGGAACGACCGTGAGATCGGCCGTCCCACCTCGCCTCAGGCGGGCCTCCGGCCACGGCTCGCGCTGGCCCGGCTCGAGCCGCGCGGTGTCCTCCCACATCTCCGGAATCGTCTCGATTGTCCGGGCCGGTACGTGGAGCCGGCAGCCCGCCTCCAGAAACGGAGGGCCGACTACGCAGTGGTGGCCCCAGACCAAATGCGCCGGCTCATCACCCTCGTTTTGGACTCGTTCCTCGAGGCTGAGCGAGGCGGCCTCGAGCCGCATCACGCGCTCCAGCAGGAAGGGTGTCTCGCGGCAATGCACGGTGCATCGCAGCGAGTCGCCGTCGCGCTCGCAGTCCCAGGGCAGCGTTGCGACCTCCCCGTGGAAGGGAATCGGATGGCCTCGATACGTGCACGGATCGTTGACGCTCGGGAAGAGCTCTTGCCAGCCGCCCGCGTAAACCTCCAGGAACGCATGCCCGTCGCTTCCGTCACGCGCGGGCGAGTCGGGCGGACCGAGCCCCCAGGGCGCGTGGAAGAGCGGATCGACTCCGGAGGGCCGGTGGAGAAGCTCGACGATCTCCGCGCCCCGGTCGGGGAGGACGACCACTCGAAGCTCCTCGTTCTCGAGCGGCAGCTCCCGCCAGCCGCTCCTCACTCGGTGGGCAGTGTCTCGAGGATGTACCAGTTGGCGGTCAGGCCGCAGTCCACCGTCAGGTTGATGCCCGTGATTCCCGAGGCATCGTCGGAGGCGAGGAACACGAACGCGGCGGCGATCTCTTCGGGCTTGACGAGGCGGCGCATTGGAACCCGGTCGAAGTCGTGCAGGAGGTACTCCATCAGCTTGGGACCCACCGCCCGCTCGGTCATGTCCGTGTGGGTGAAGCCGGGGCTGACCGCGTTGACGCGAATGCCATGTGGAGCCAGCTCCACGGCCATGGTCCGGTTGAGCCCGAGGATGCCCGCCTTCGAGGCGTTGTAGCTCGCGAACGGCCCGTCCCCGCCCGAGGCGTCGATCGAGGCGTTGTGGAGAATGACGCCACCGCCCTGCTCGGCCATGACGCGGCCGACGCGCTGGGACACGACGAATGGTCCCTTCAGGTTCGTCGCGATCACCGCATCCCAGTTCTCCTCGTCCATGTCGAGGAACGGCGTCTCGTCGTCGATGCCCGCGTTGTTGACGAGCACGTCGATCCGGTCCCAGCGGTCGAGCGCAGCATCGACCACCCCGCCCGCGTCGGCGCTCACGGACACGTCCGCCGAGTGCGCAAACCCGCTTCCGCAGAGCGCGACGGTCTCTTCCAGCGGCTCGAGCGTGCGCCCGACGCACATGACGTCGGCGCCCTCCGAGGCGAAGCGCTGCGTGATCGCACGTCCGATCCCACGGCCGGCGCCGGTGACGATGACGTTTTTTCCGTCGAAGCGCCGGGCCACCGGCTATCCCTTCACCGCTCCGGCTGTCAGGCCCCGGATGAAGAAGCGCTGGCCGAAGACGTAGAGGAGGATCATCGGGATCGACGCCAGGAGCATCCCGGCCATCGTGATTGGCACGTCGAGGTTGTACCGCGAGCGAAAGACCGTGATCCCGACCATGAGCGTCTTGAGCTCGTCCTCCGGAAGAAACACGAGCGCGATCAGGAGCTCGTTCCAAACCCAGAGCGCGTTCACGACGACGAGCGTCACCAGAGCAGGCGCGGAGAGAGGGAGGATGATCTGGACGAGCACGCGGAGGTTCGTGGCGCCGTCGGTGAGCGCGGACTCGATCAGCTCGCGCGGGATCGCGCGGAAGAAGTTGGCGAGCAGATAGATCGAGAACGGGATCGTCAAACCTGCATAGATCAGGATCGTGCCCTGGTAGGTGCTCACGAGGCCGAGGTCGACGAAGAGGACGAAGAGCGGGATCAGCATCACCACCGGAGGGACGACCATGAGAGCCACGTTCAGGGAGAAGAAC
>Ga0307287_10000408_pt1 | contig 15364 bp, 19 predicted proteins | sample ER_DNA_141_FD_194485 | JGI IMG/M metagenome (GOLD analysis project Ga0307287, IMG submission 194485) | Bulk soil microbial communities from the East River watershed near Crested Butte, Colorado, United States - ER_DNA_141 | ecosystem: Environmental > Terrestrial > Soil > Floodplain | place...
GGTCGCGCCGTCGCTCGCAGCCACCTTGAGCGAGACGATGCGAGCGCCGGGAGCGGCGCCGACGAAGTAGTGATCGACCTCCTCATCCTCCTTGCCCGGCGGGATGGCGGCATCGCGTCCCGCGATCAGACCCGCCATGTGGGTGCCGTGGCCATAGGTGTCGATGTCGGTCAGGTTCGAGGCCTGCGAGTCGAACGAGAGGTCGGGGCCGTTGATCACCTGCAGGTCGATGCCCGGAACCGGGGCCACGCCCGAGTCGATCAGCGCGACGTCGACGCCTTCCCCCGTCCAACCCCGCTGCCACATCTCGTACAGCTTCGTGTTCTTCGCCACCTTCAGCCAGGAACCGGGATGCTTGTTCGGATCGATGCCGTCGACGGTGCCGAGCAACCGAACCGAGGCATCCGGGGTGACGGAGACGATCGCCGGCGATCGATTCAGTCCGGCGATCTCGGTGCTCGGAACCTCGGCGGCGAACCCGTCGATGATCGAGATGCGGCGACCCACCGTTCCGCCGGCATCCAGGACGAGGCGCTCGGCGACGTCGACCGATCCCCCCTGTCCTCGGACGATGACCGGTACGAGCTGATCCGGCGATGCCGTCGGCGACTCGGGAGGGAGGATCAGGGCGCCGAGCAGGAGCGATGCCGCCAGCGCACCCACGAGACCGGGGCGACGCATGGCGGCGCCCGTGGTGCGGCACGGTCGCGGCGTTCGCCCTCCGGACCCTTCCTCTTGCTTCCGCTGGATACCCATGGCGGCCCCCGTCGTTGGAGGTTCATCCTGGGGGACACGTCGTAGGTCGTGCATCCGACGGATAGTCGTTTCTGCTGCCGGCGGCCCTGTACGAACGGCGACCGCCGCGATGTCGGTGGGGGAGGCCTTTCGACCTAACGGCGTGTGCAGGCCCGGGGGGTCGAGGCTTCGGGGATCTAGCCCTCGGTGGGCGGGGCGGTTGGGTCGTCCGCGTGGACCACGAGCCACGGGATGATCGAGTAGGGGATCACCGTGACGAAGAGCGGCCAGCTCGAATCCACGGAGCTCGCCAAGCCGATGAGCCCGAACCCGATCAGGAACAGGACGACCATCGCGGCGAAGCGACCTCGCTCGCTCACGGCAGCATCCTAGCGGTCGCGCCACCCGATCGGATCGCGATAGGATCGCGTGCCCGCCGGGCTCGACGTGGATCGAACGAAGCAGGAGGTGGAGCAGCAGGTGGCAGCCCCGAGCGTCGCGAACAACCTCGCCAACGTGCCGATCTTCTCCGGCTGCTCCAAGCGGGAGCTCGGGATCATCGCCCGGGCCTCCAAGGAGGTCTCGCACAAGGAGGGAACCGTGATCGCCCGCGAGGGCGAGCGGGGGATCGGGCTGTTCCTGATCCTGGACGGGCAGTGCAAGGTCACGATCGGCGGCAAGACCAAGGCGCGCCTGGGGCCCGGCGACTTTTTCGGGGAGGTCGCCCTGCTGGACGGCGGTCCCCGGACCGCAACCGTGACGGCCCTCTCGCCGGTTCGCCTCGTCGGCATCACCGGCTGGGTCTTCCGCGGCCTGCTGATGGAGCACCCTGCGATCGCCCTCAGGACGCTCGAGGCCGTGGCAGGGCGCCTCCGCTCGGTCTCGAAGGAGCCCGTCTAGTCCACCCGCACGGGCGGAGGCCATGACCCAGGTCCCCGACGAGATTCGCGCGCTCGCGGCCGAACGCGACGCGCGCCGGATGGCCAAGGACTTCGCCGCCGCGGACGCGCTCCGCGATCGGATCGCAGGGCTCGGCTTCTCGGTGATCGACGGCCCGGATGGCCCTTCGCTCGAGCCGCTGGCAGTCACCGAACCCCACCGCATCGCCGCGCACGACGTCGAGAGCCTGCTCGACGAGCCTGCGACCGCCGACGTGAGCGTCCATTGGGTCGTCGAGGGTTGGCCCGAGGACGTCGGGCGGGCGCTGGCAGGCCTGCGCGCGAACCGTGGAGGCCGCGAGGTGCGCTACGTCGTCGCGGACGTCACCGACACGGAGCCCTCGTCCTACGGGGAGGAGGTCGAGGTCCTCGCGCTCGAGGCCGGGACGGGATGGGGCGCCGCCCTGAACGCCGGGCTCAAACGTTCGCGTGGCCGGTCCGTGCTCGTGATGGACGGATCGGTCGAACCTACGGGGGACGTGTTCGCGCCGCTCGAGGCCGCGCTCGAAGACCCGAGCGTCGGCGTCTGCGGGCCCTTCGGGATCTCGACCGAGGACCTGCGTGAGTTCCACGAGAGCGACGGACCCGAGGTCGACGCGATCGAGGGGTACCTGATGGCGTTCCGCAGGGACATGATCCGCGACGTCGGGTGGTTCGACGAGAGGTTCCGCTGGTACCGGACGGCCGACATCGACTACTCGTTCCGGATCAAGGACGCCGGCCTGCGCGCCCTGCGTGTCGACGCGCCGGTCGTCAGGCACGAGCACCGGATGTACCACGCGACCCCCGAGGCCGAACGCGACCGGCTCTCCAAGCGCAACTACTACCGGTTCCTCGAGCGGTTCCGGGACCGCTACGACCTGCTCGTTCGGCCGCCGGACGACGGTTAGGAGGGGCCAGGCTGCAGGACGATGTCCGGCCCCTTCGAGGCGGCCGCGGCCGCGTGGTCGTTCGCGTGGATCTTGGCCTCGAGCTCCTCCGGCGTGGGGATCGGCTTGCTCCCGTCGAAGTACGCCTGCAGGTCCGGCCCGTCGATCACCTCGTTCACGATCAGGATCTTCGAGAGCTGCTCCAGGAGCCCTCGGTATCGTGTGAGTACCTCGGTCGCGCGGTCGTGGGCCTCGTTCACGAGCCGGGCGGTCTCCTCGTCGATCAGCGCCGACAGGTCGTCCGAGAGCTCGGGTGAGCCGCCCGGGTACAGGAACCCGGCGCCGGGACGGAACCCGTCGTGGCCGAACGACACCGGGCCGATCTTCGGGCTCATGCCGTACTCGGTCACCATGGCCCGGGAAATCTCGGTGGCGCGCTCGAGGTCGTTCTGCGCTCCCGTCGAGACGACCTGGTCGAACAGGATCTCCTCCGCCGTGCGCCCACCCAGGAGCACCGCGAGTCGGTCCTTCAGCTCGGGCTCGGTGAGCAGGTATCGATCCTCGAGTGGTCGCTGCATGGTCATCCCCAGCGCCGCCGCGCCGCGCGGGATGATCGAGACCCGGTGAACCGGGTCGGCGGTCTCCGCGGTGAGGGCGACGAGCGCGTGACCCATCTCGTGGATCGCCACCCGCTCCTTGTCCTTCACGGACATGACGCGACTCTTGCGCTCCAGACCCGCGACCGTCCGATCGATCGCCTCCTCGAGCTCGACCATGGTGACCGCCTCCCGCTCCCTACGGGCGGCGAGCAGGGCCGCCTCGTTCACGACGTTGGCGAGGTCGGCCCCGGTGAATCCCGGCGTTCGGGAGGCGAGCACCCGGAGGTCGACGTGACGGTCGAGCGCGACGCCGCGGACGTGGACCTTGAGGATCTCCTCGCGACCACGCAGATCGGGCTGGTCGACGACGACCTGCCGGTCGAAGCGGCCCGGGCGCACCAGCGCGGGGTCGAGCACGTCTGGGCGGTTGGTGGCCGCCATGATGATCACGCCCTTCTGCGAGTCGAACCCGTCCATCTCGACCAGCAGCTGGTTGAGCGTCTGCTCGCGCTCGTCGTGCGCGCCGAACCCCGCCCCGAGCGCGCCGGCCCGGCCCTTGCCGATCGTGTCGATCTCGTCGAGGAACACGAGCGCGGGAGCCTTCTCCTTTGCCTGCTGGAACAGCTCGCGGACCCGGGCGGCGCCCAGGCCCACGAACATCTCGACGAACTCGGAGCCCGACATGAAGAAGAACGGCACGTTGGCCTCGCCGGCGACCGCGCGGGCGAGCAGGGTCTTCCCGCATCCCGGAGGGCCGAGGAGCAGCACCCCCTTCGGGATCCGTCCGCCGAGCCGCTGGTACTTCTTGGGGTTGCGGAGGAACTCGACGATCTCCTTGAGCTCCTCCTTCGCCTCGTCCACCCCCGCGACGTCGGCGAACGTCGTCTTCATCTCCTTGCGGTCATAGATCTTGACCTTGTTCCGGCCGAGGTTCAGCGCGGCTCCCGCCTGCGCGCCGCTTATCCGGCGCACGAGGAAGAACCAGACCAATCCGAGCAGCAGGATCGGAACGACCCACGCAAGCAGGATGGTCTGCAGGCCGCTGGGGGTCTCGCCCGTGTAGTTGATCCCGGCCGCGTCGAGCTGGTCGGTCAGCGTCGAGGTCCCCTGCAGGATGGGCGGGATCGTGGTGTTGAAGTCGACCTCGCCGGTCGAGTCCTTGTACCGCCCGGAGACCGTGGTCTGGCTGATCTCGAGCGTCCCGACGATCTGGCCGTCCTCGACCCGTCCGAGGAAGTTCGAGTAGTCGATCGTGTGCGGGCGAGGGGACGTGAGGAACTGGAACGTGATCAGGATCAGGACGAAGACCACCGCCCAGACCCACGGCGACGAGCGCACCCGACGAGGTCCGCTGGGCGTTCCACCTCCCAGATCGAATCCCTGCCAGCGTCCGCGTTTGCCGTCGTTGTTCGCCACTGGCCTCCCATCTTCCCATCGATGTTCGCCGAACGACATGCGGAGGGTTGGAGGTCCCGGTCGATACGGGATACTGAGGGTCCCCTCGGCGACCGAGCCGGGGATGACGCGGCCAAGGGAGCAGGAAGGAGGATCGGCGGTGGCGCGGAGCCCGGTGGCGCCTCCGGAGGATCCAGCGCTTCGTGAGCGGTTCGAGCGCGAGGTCCTCCCGCTGCTGCCGAACCTGTACGGGGCCGCCCTGCGGATGACCCGGAACCCTCAGGACGCCGAGGATCTCGTTCAGGAAACGTATCTCCGCGCCTACCGGGGCTTCGCCGGCTTCCGAGAGGGCACGAACCTGCGTGCCTGGGTCTACAGGATCTTGACCAATACGTTCATCAACTCCTACCGCAAGAAGCAGCGCGAGCCCCTCACCGTGCCCGACGACGACACGTCGGACTGGTACCTGTACGACAAGCTCGGGGCCTCGAACGTCGAGGCGTCGGCGGAGTCCGAGGTGCTCGAGAAGATCCCCGACGAGGACGTGCAGCGAGCGCTGGAGGACCTGCCCGAGGGGTTCCGGATGGCCGTGCTGCTCGCGGACGTCGAGGGGTTCAGCTACAAGGAGATCGCGGAGATCATGGACGTCCCGATCGGGACCGTGATGTCCCGTCTGCACCGGGGAAGGAAAGCCCTGCAGAAGGCGTTGTGGGAAACGGTACGGGAGCGAGGCCTTGTCACCGACTGACTGTGAACACGTGCTGAAGCAGATCGAGCTCTACCTCGACGGGGAGCTCCTTGCTTCGATGCGCGTCGAGATCGAGCACCACCTGGGCGGCTGCGATTCCTGCAGCGGTCATGCCGAGTTCCAGCGCCGGCTCACGGAGGTCCTGCGGTCCAAGTGCGGATGCGACCAGGTGCCACCCGAGCTTGTCGACCGGCTGCGGGCGCTGCTCGATCAACCCCACGCCCACCCTTCCTAGCCCTCCGGTCGCTCACCCCGGCGTCTCCAGGGACCGCCTGATCGGGGGACCGAACCTCTCACGCGCGAGCGTCGAATCCGGAACGTGACCAAGGGATCCCGGCCCGGCAACCTGCCCTCCCCGTCCAAGACCCTCGAGAGCGGGCGGGTCTGCGGGCACGAGGGATGCCGGACGTCGCTCTCGGTCTACAACGAGGGCGCGTTCTGCTGGCAGCACGCCGACGTCGTCTTCCCGAACTACCGCGGCAAGCGATTGCGGAACGACCGCGCCTGACGCGCGGTCGCACGAGGCATCCCGCGCACCCTCCCTCGCGTGGGATCGGAGAACGGTCCGGTTCCCGGACCGTTCTCCTGTATCCATCTCCATTCGTGTGCCCGCGACGCTAGGATGCATCGCCGGGAACGGCGCCCGCGACCGTGATCTGGACCGCCGTGTGGCGAGGCGGGCGCCAGGGGGGATGATGGACGAGCTCGGGAACATCCTCGGCGTGTGGGCGCACCCCGACGACGAGGCGTACCTCACGGCGGGCATCATGGCTCGCGCCGTTCGGAACGGCTCGCGCGTCGTCTGCGTGACCGCGACCCGAGGCGAGGGCGGGTCGATGGACGAGGAGAGGTGGCCTCCCGAGTCCATGAGCGAGGTCCGGACCAAGGAGCTCGAGCTGAGCCTGCAGATCCTGGGTGTCGACGAGCACGTCTGGCTCGATATGCGCGACGTCGACATGGACACGGGTCTGCCCGACGAGGGCTACGGCCGGATCCGCGAGATCGTCGCCGACGTCCACCCGGACACGATCCTCACGTTCGGACCCGACGGGATGACCGGGCACGCCGCCCACAAGGACGTATCGGCCTGGGCGACCAAGGCGCTGCACGAGGTCGGCAAGCCGGGTTCGAAGGTGCTGTACGCGACGGTCACGCCGGAGTTCGCGTCCGAGATCCTCCCGGTCTGGGAGCCGTTCAACGTGTTCCGACCGGGAACCCCACCGATCACCCCGCGCGACGAGCTTGCCGTCTACTACGAGATGTCCGGAGATGTCCTGGCGCTGAAGGTGAACGCGATCAACGCGCACGTGAGCCAGGTCGAGGCGATCGTGGAGGCGGTCGGGCCAGAGCTGTGGTGGAGACAGATGTCGGTCGAGGCGTTCCGACCGGGGGAGGAGCGAACGTGAGCGAGATCTCGCTCGGGTTCCTCGGCTCCGGCGAGTTCGACCCGTGGTCCGAGCCCGTCGAGCGGTGGTTGCTCGCGCGGTCCCGGACCCCCGACGGCCCCGTGCAGGTGTGCGCGACCGCGTCCGCGCACGAGGGCGACGCGTCGTACGACGGCTGGGCCAACAAGGGTCTCGAGCACTACGGCTCGCTCGGGATCGCGGCCGAGGTCCTCCCGCTCAAGACCCGCGAGGACGCGCATCGCGAGGAGGTGGCCGCGAAGCTGGACGGCGCCTCGGCGATCTTCTTCTCGGGCGGTAACCCGGCGCGGCTCGCCCAGGTGGTGGTCGGGACGCCGTTCTGGGTCGCCCTGCAGGCCGCGATCCGCGCCGGATTGCCGTACGCGGGGTGCAGCGCGGGCGTGGCGTGCCTCACCGAAAAGACGTACGACTCGGACAGCCAGGACTTCGACTCGATCTGGGCCCCGGGCATCGGGTACGTGCGCGACACGCTGTTCGGGCCGCACTGGGACATCGTGGAGACCTGGATCCCCGGCGCGACGGACTTCATCGCGGGATCGGTGGAGCCCGGCGACACGTTCATCGGGCTGGACGAGGACACCGCGATGGTGGGCGACGGCCGGATCTGGGAGGTCATCGGTCGGGCCAAGGTCCACGTCCTGCGCGATGGTGAGTGGACGCGATACGCCGAGGGCGACGAGATCGACCTGCCGCTGCCGCTGGCCGACGAGGCGGCGTGAGCGCGCGGAAGCCGTCGAAGGGGCTCGGGCGAGACGCGCCGATCGAGGAACGCGCCCCGCAGATCATCCGCATCCTGTCCGAGACCTACCCCGATGCCAAGGTCGCCCTGAACTTCTCGAGCCCGCTCGAGATGCTCGTCGCCACGATCCTGTCGGCTCAGTGCACCGACGAGAAGGTCAACGAGGTGACGGAGACCCTCTTCCAGAAGTACCGAACCGCGGAGGACTACCTGAAGGTGCCCGAGGACGAGCTGAAGGCCGACATCAAGCCCACCGGCTTCTTCAACCAGAAGGCCACGTCGCTCCGCGAGGCGTGCCGGAGGATCGTCGAGGTGTACGGCGGGCAGGTGCCGGACACCATGGAGGACCTGATCACCCTGCGAGGGGTAGCGCGCAAGACCGCCAACATCGTGTTGGGCAACGCGTTCGGCAAGGTCGAGGGCATCGCCGTCGACACCCACGTCAAGCGGCTGGCGAACCGGCTCGGGTTCAGCCAGGAGTCCGATCCCGACAAGATCGAGCAGGACCTGATGCGACGGATCCCGCGGGAGCGGTGGTTCGACTTCACCTACGTCCTGATCGACCACGGCCGGGCGGTCTGCGTGGCGCGCAAGCCCAGGTGCGAGGTCTGCCCCGTGAACCACCTCTGCCCCTCGAGCCTCGTCTGAATGGCGCGGAGCCATCGCTTCCCCGACGACGCGTTCCCGATCGTGGTGGCACATCGCGGTGCCTCGTCGACCCGGCCGGAGAACACCATCCCGTCGTTCGAGGAGGCGATCCGGCTCGGCGCCGGCATCGTCGAGTTCGACGTCCGGCTGTCGCGCGACGGCGTGCCGGTCGTGATCCACGACCCCGCGGTCGACCGGACGACCGACGGGAGGGGCCTGGTCCACGAGCTCGGCGTGGACGAGCTCTCCTCGCTGAACGCCGGCACCGAGGCAGCTCCCACACCCGTGCCGACGCTGGCCGAGGTCCTGCGGTGCGTGAGCGGTCGGGCGGCGATCGCGGTGGAGATCAAGAACATCCCGGGCGAGCCGGCGTTCGAGCCGACCCGCGAGCCGATCGTGGAGGCGGCCCACGCCGAGCTCGAGCGTCAGGGGTTCGACGGAGCGGTCCTCGTAGTCTCGTTCAACCCGTCCTCGATCGCCACCTCGAAGCTCGTCGCCCCGGACGTCCCGACCGGGTTCCTGACCACCGATCTCGTCCCACCGCGGGAGGCGCTCGCCCATGCGGTCTCCGCCGGGCACGACATGGTCTTGCCCGGCACGCGGGCCTCGATCCCGGCGGGACCGTCGTTCGTCGACGAGGTGCACGCGGCGGGTCTTCGTCTGGGGACGTGGACGGTGGACGACCCCGAGACGGTTCGGATGCTGCTGGATCGTGGGTTCGACGCGGTTGCGTCCAACGACCCCAGGATGGCGCTCGCCGTGCTCGCCGACCACGCCGGTTCGTGAGCCTGCGTCGCCGACGGTTGCCGGAACACCTCGAGGGGCCCGCGAGGGCGTTCGATGACCTCCTGCCCCCGCTCGAACGCGCCAGGGCCGCCCTCACCGGGTCGGTGCCCGGCACACGTCTGCCGGGCCGTCCGCTCGCGGAGACGCTGTCGGAGTTCGAGGACGGGCTCCGCGAGGTTCGCGAGGGGATGGATGCCTGGCGTTCGCCGGACCTCGAGCCCGAGTGGGAGGCGTGTTCGCGGCGTCTCGACGAGGCGCTCGAGTTCGCCGACGGGGTGCGGACCGAGGGCGTCCATCCGGATGGGTTCGAAGGGCTGATCGGTCTGATCGGGGACCTGCTCGCGCCGCTCGACGCGTTCGAACGGGCGGCGGCGCGCTTCCGGGAGCTGCGCGGATGAGCGCTCGGGACCTCGAGCGGATCGGTGGAGAGATCGTCGGCTGTCGTTCGTGTCCCCGGCTGGTCGAGTGGCGCGAGCGTGTCGCGCGCGAGAAGACGGTCCGCTTCGCCGACCAGACGTACTGGGGTCGGCCGGTCCCGGGGTTCGGCGATCCGGCCGCGAGGATCTTGGTCGTTGGGCTCGCGCCGGCCGCGCACGGCGGGAACCGGACGGGCCGGATCTTCACGGGCGACCGCTCGGGCGACTTCCTGTTCGGATCGCTGTATCGCGTCGGCCTGTCGAACCAACCCACGTCGGCGTCCCGGGACGACGGGCTCCGCTTGATCCGCGCGTACCTGTCCGCCGTCAACCGATGCGCCCCGCCGGGCAACAAGCCGACACCGGCCGAGCGCGACACCTGCCTGCCGTTCCTCGAACGCGAGATCGCCGCGCTCGAGCCGCTCCGCGTGCTCGTCGCGCTCGGGGCGTTCGCGTGGGACGGGGCGCTCCGTGCGCTGTCCGCGCTCGGGCATCCGACGAGGCCGCGGCCTCGGTTCGGCCACGCGGCCGAGGCGTTGGTGGGGCCGTTCGTGCTGCTGGGCTCGTACCACCCGAGCCAGCAGAACACCTTCACCGGCAAGCTGACGCCGCCGATGCTCGACGCCGTGTTCGAACGCGCGGCCGAGCTCGCCGGCTGATCGGTCGTCGGCGTCGAGCGAGGATGAACGGCGCCGCCACGGGAATACCATGTCGCGGACGCGTCTTATCCTTGTGGCCATGGTGATGCACGGCAGGTATATGCGCGCCCCGGCGCAGGAAGACGACCGGCCGATCCGAGCCAAGACCGTCCGGCGCGTGATCGGAACCTTCAGGCCCTACCGCCGGAAGGTGGCCTGGGTCGGGCTGGCCATCGTGGTGACGTCCGGCCTGGGTGTCGTGAACCCCTTGCTGATCAAGTGGATCTTCGACAACGGGCTGTTCGGCAACCCGCCCAACTCCTGCGCCGACCAGACGTGTCCACAGCTCCACACCGTGTACATCGGCGTCGCGCTGATGATCGCGATCCCCATCGTCACCGGCGTGATCGGCGTGGGACAGACCTACCTCGCGAACTGGGTGGGCCTGCGCGTCATGCAGGACCTCCGGAACGCGCTCTATTCGCACCTGCAGTTCATGCCGCTTCGGTTCTTCACCACGACCCGCACCGGCGAGATCCAGTCGCGGATCGCGAACGACGTCGGCGGGGTGCAGGCGGTGTTCACCGACACGGTGTCCAACATCCTTTCGAACGTCGTCGTGATCGCGAGCACGCTGGTCGCGATGCTGCTCCTCTCGTGGCAGCTCACCGTGCTGTCGTTGTTCATGCTCCCGTTCTTCCTCTGGCTCACGGTGAAGGTCGGTCGCGCCCGTCGCGAGGTCGCCACGAGCACGGCCAAGACGTACGCGGACCTCACCGCGGTCACCGAGGAGACCCTGTCGGTCTCGGGGATCTTGCTGTCGAAGTCCTTCGGACGCCAGCGTCACGAGATCGGCCGCTTCCAAGACGAGAACGAGCGGCTGACCGGGCTGCAGATGCGCCAGACGATGATCGGGCGATCGTTCTTCGCGATCGTGGGCACGTTCTTCTCGATCACGCCGGCGCTCGTCTACCTGGTGGCGGCCTGGGTGATGAGCCGGGACCCGACGGGGAGCACGATCACCGCGGGAACGATCGTGGCGTTCACGACGCTGCAGTCGCGCCTGTTCTTCCCGATCGGGTCCATGCTGCAGGTCTCGACCGAGGTCCACTCGTCGATGGCCTTGTTCGACCGCATCTTCGAGTACCTGGATCTCGATCACGAGATCGAGGATTCACCCGATGCGGTCGCGATCCCCCCCGACCAGGTGCTCGGTCGGGTCGAGCTGGACGGCGTGTGGTTCCGGTACGAGACCCCGGCGGGTGAGCGGGCCGGACCGGTCTCCCCGAGCGACCTCGAGCTCGCCAACGAGGCGCCGAGGGAATGGACGCTGGAGGACGTCACCCTCACGATCGAACCGGGCCAGCTCGCGGCGTTGGTCGGGCCGTCGGGAGCGGGCAAGACCACGATGACCTACCTCGTACCTCGCCTGTACGACGTGCAGCGCGGTGCGGTGAAGATCGACGGGGTCGACGTGCGCAACCTCAAGCTCGAGTCGCTCGGCGACCTGATCGGCGTCGTCACGCAGGAGACCTACTTGTTCCACACGACGATCCGTAGGAACCTCCTGTACGGACGGCCGGACGCCACGGAGGAAGAGCTCGACGCGGCCGCGCGCGCCGCGAACATCTACGAGCGGATCGCGGAGCTCCCGGAGGGCTACGACACCATCGTCGGCGAGCGCGGGTACAAGCTCTCGGGCGGCGAGAAGCAACGGCTCGCGATCGCCCGCGTGATCCTGAAGGACCCGAGGATCCTGATCCTGGACGAGGCCACCTCGTCGCTGGACACGACGTCGGAGCGGTTGGTGCAGGCCGCACTGGTGCCGCTGATGCACGGCCGGACGACGATCGCGATCGCCCACCGGCTCTCGACGATCCTGTCGGCGGACGTGATCTTCGTGGCCGATCGCGGCCGGATCGTGGAACGCGGGACGCACGCCGAGCTGCTCCGGCGCGGCGGTGTGTACGCCCGACTGTACGAGCAGCAGTTCCGCGGCGGTCTGGTCGAGGCGGTCACCGAGGACGGCGTGATCATGGCGACGGGCGAGGTCGTCCGGACCGGGAGCGACTAGGGCTCGCGCGTTTCGGGCTCGATGGCCTTCTCGTATGTCAGCAGCACGAAGCCGTCGGGGAACGTTCGGTCGGGAAGCCTCTCGAACCCCATCGCCTCGTACATCGCCTGCGCCACCTTCATCCGTTGCGTGGTGTGCAGGAGCATCCGTGTCTTGCCGGCCTTCGCCGCCCATGCGAAGCAGGCGTCCATGAGCGCCTTCGCCACGCCACGCCCTCGCCGATCGGGGTCGACGCCGAGCATCCGGATCTCCGCTTGCTCCGGCGCGAGGACCGGCTCGTCGTCCTCGATCCGTTGGTCGAGCTCCAGGGTGGCGCTCCCGAGGACCCGGGCGTCCTCGAACGCCGCGAGGACGAGGGCGATGTCCGCGCGGGCGCCGACGTCCGCGATCAACTCGAGGTACCGGTCCCACGAGTCGCTGTCGGCGAACTCGCTATACGCGAGCGCCGTCACCCGGCCCGTCTCCTCGTACTCGTCGGGACGGGCGGGACGGACCTCGATCGTCATCGAGGCAGCGTACCGCCGAGCGGCGGTCAATGAGATTGACGTTCGCCCGACGGCGGGTGACGATGCCCGCGTGGGCGAGCCGGATCTGTCCCGATTGCTGCTCGAGGCCTCGCGCGTGCTCGGCGCCGAGATCGTCTCCGGCCTGCAGGAGCGCGGGTTCCCCGACGCCCGTCCGGGTCACGCGGCGCTGTTCATGCACATCGACCGTCGATGGGGGACGCGTCTGACCGATCTCGCGCGCCGCGCGCGCATGACCAAACAGGGGATGATGCTGCTCGTGGACGATCTCGAGACGCGTGGGTACGTACGGCGCGTTCCGGATACGGACGATTCGCGAGCGAAGATGGTGCGGCTCACGGCTCGGGGCCGGCGGTTCGTGGCGGAGGCGCGCAGGGCCGTCGCCGCGGTCGAGGCCCGCGCGCGGCGCGAGCTCGGCGAGCGCCGGTACGAGGCGCTCCGCGACTCGCTCGAGTTCCTCGTGGGCGGGGGAGAAGGGTTCGAGGAGGCATGAGCCCCGCCCCGAACCGCGTCCTCGAGGTCTTGCCCGACGCCGAGGCCGTCGCGCGGCGTGCGGCCGACGTCGTCGCCGCGGCGGCGCGCGAGGCGATCGCCGCACGCGGGCGGTTCACCTTCGCGTTGAGCGGTGGCCGGTCCCCGTGGACGATGTTCCGAGACTTGGAAGGCGAGGACGTGCCGTGGGAGGAGGTCGGCATCTGGCAGGTGGACGAGCGCGTGGCCCCAGACGGCGACCCCGACCGGAACCTCACGGACCTCGAGCCGGTGATCCCGTCCGGGGCGGACCTGCGGCCGATGCCCGTGACGGAACCCGACCTGGAGGCGGCGGCCGGCCGTTACGCGGCGTCGCTGCCGGAGGCGTTCGAGCTCGTCCACCTCGGGATGGGCGACGACGGCCACACCGCGTCGCTCGTGCCGGGCGATCCGGTCCTCGACGTGACCGACCGCGACGTCGCGGTGACCGGCGAGTACCGCGGTCGCCGGCGGATGACCGTGACCTATCCCGTCCTCGACCGAGCCGGCCTGGCCCTCTGGTTGATCACCGGGAGCGACAAGGCGCCCATGGTGCCGAGGTTGCTCGGGGGCGACCGTTCGATCCCCGCGGGCCGGGTCGCGACCGCAGAGCAGCTCGTCGTCGTCGACGCCGCCGCGGCGGCCGAGGTCGCGCCTAGCTGAGCACTCCGACGTGGAGCGCCGTGCCGACGAGGTACGTGACGCCGGCGGCCGCGGAACCCACGGCGAGCATCCGGGATCCCGACAGGAGCCACGGACGTCCGGTCAGGTACGACATCGCCGCCCCGACGCCGAACAGCGAGATGCCGGACAGGATCGCGGAGGCGACGACCGCCGGCGTGCCCGATGACACGAGGAACGGCAGGAGCGGGACGAACGCGCCCAGCGAGAACGTCACGAAGGACGAGCCCGCCGCCGCGAACGGCGACCCGAGGCCCTCGCGCGGATCGAGACCCAGCTCCTCGCGGGCGTGGGTCTCGAGCGCCACCTCGGGGTCCTTCATGAGCTCGGTCGCAAGCCGGTCGGAGAGGTCCCTCGGCAGGCCCTTGCGCACGTAGAGCTCGGCCAGCTCCAGCCGTTCGGCCTCCGGGTCCGAGCCGATCTCGTGCGCCTCGAGGTGGATCAGCCGCTCGTAGACCTCGCGCTGCACCCGTACCGAGATGTACTCGCCCGCCGCCATCGAGAAGGCGCCCGCCAGCAAGCCCGCGACGCCCGCCACGATCACGAAGGAGTTGTCGACGCCCGCGCCCGAGACGCCGAAGATCAGCGAGAGGTTCGAGACCAGTCCGTCGTTCACGCCGAAGATCGCCGCCCGGAGCGCGCCCGACGTGCCGCCCGCCACGTGCTGCTCGCCGCCGATCGGGCCGGGATGGGGGACGACCCGCCACTGTCGTCCGCGGAGCCGCCGGACGGCCTGCGTGAGGATGTCCAGGCGATCCTTCGTGGTGCGGTCTTGCTCCGAGAGCTCGTCGGGTGGAGTCATCGCGGCCAGGAATACCCGTTGGAGATGGCATTGTCGAACCCGACCTCCCTCGACGGCCGAGGAGGTCGTAGTACCGTTCGCGCGTGGAGGGCGAACACGAACGTACCGACGACGCCTTCACCGCCGAGGAGGCGCGCTGGGCCGATCGCTACGGTCTGCTGTTCCTGCTCATCCTGCTCGCGCTCGTCCTCACGGCCGCGAACACGACCTGGCTGAAGATCGCGGCGGTCCTCGTGCAGGGCGGCGTCGTGCTGTTCGCGTTCCTCGCCGCCCGAGCCGGGCGGCGCGCCTGGCGCGTCGCCATCGTCCTGGTGCCGCTCGCCGTGATCCTCGGCATCGCCGGACGGTTCGGCGATTCGAGGCCGGCCGATACCGTGGCCGCCATCATCAACCTCGTCCTCCCCGCGGCCGCGATCGTCGCGCTCGCCCGTCGCATCGTCGTGGAGCCGTTCGTGAGCAGCCGGACGATCCTCGGGTTGCTCTGCGTGTACCTGCTGATCGGGATGACGTTCGCCGCGACGTACATCACGATCGCGGTCGTGAGCGGCGAACCGTTTTTCGTTCAGACTCACCAAGCCCAGCCGGTGGACTTCACGTACTTCAGCCTCGTCACGCTCGCCACCGTCGGCTACGGCGACTTCACCGCGGCCAACCCGATGCCGCGGATGCTCGCCGCGATCGAGGGCCTGACCGGCCAGCTCTACCTGGTCACGGTCGTGGCGGTGGCGGTGTCGCGGGTTCGGACGAGGCGGGATCGGTCGCCCGAGGGCTGACGCTCGCTCAGGTCTCCGGGCGCCGCCATCGTGCGGAGATGCGGCCGAACATCCCTCCCTCCTTG
>Ga0307287_10000409_pt1 | contig 15353 bp, 14 predicted proteins | sample ER_DNA_141_FD_194485 | JGI IMG/M metagenome (GOLD analysis project Ga0307287, IMG submission 194485) | Bulk soil microbial communities from the East River watershed near Crested Butte, Colorado, United States - ER_DNA_141 | ecosystem: Environmental > Terrestrial > Soil > Floodplain | place...
CGAGTCCCAGGGCTTCGTCGTCGACGTGCAGGAGGAGTTCTCCGACCAGGTCGACAAGGGCGCCGTGATCTCGCAGGCGCCCGAGAAGGGCGCCGACCTTCAGCCGGGCGAGACCGTCACGATCGTCGTCTCGAAGGGACCCCCGGAGTTCCCGATGCCGAACGTCGTGGGGATGGAGCGGGACGCGGCCGTCGCGAGGCTCCGGAGCCTCGGCCTGCTGGTGGACGTCGCGATCGTGCCCGGGCACGGCGGCTCTCGCGTCGTGTTCCAGGAGCCGGCGAGCGGCACCACGGTCCGCACCGGCGACCTCGTCCACATCTACGTGGCGTGAGGGTCGGCGCCCATCTGCGGAGCGGACTCCGCACCGCGATCCCGCTCGCCCGCGAGACCGGCGCCGAGGTCGTCCAGCTCTTCATCTCGAACCCCCGTGCGTGGTCCGGGCCGCGCCTGGAGACCGCGCAGGCGTTCGGCGCCGAGTGGCGCGAGGCCGCGATCGGACCGCTGTTCGTGCACGCGCCGTACCTGGCGAACATCGCGTCTCCGAACCCGGAGTTCCTCTCGAAGTCGATCGAGCTCTGTCGCCGTTCGGTGGCGGCGTGCGGGGTGCTGGAGGCGGGCGGGTTCGTCGTCCACGCCGGCTCGGGCGGCGAGGCGGAGGTCGCGGAGGCGCGCGACCGGTCCGCCACCGTGCTCCAGGCCACCCTCACCGAGACGCCGGACGAGACCCAGCTCCTGGTCGAGCTGATGGCCGGGACGAGCGGCGCCGTGGCCTCGACGCTGGGCGAGGCGCGGGCGCTGTTCGACGCCGTCGACGACGATCGGCTCGGGCTCGTTCTCGACACGTGTCACCTGTTCGCGACCGGCTACGCGCTCGACGAGCCGAAGGGCGTCGACGCGCTGTTCGAGGAGCTGCGCCGGCTCGGCCTCGCAGAGCGTCTGCGCCTGATCCATATGAACGACGCGAAGTTCGAGCGTGGCTCCAAGCGCGACCGGCACGAGATCGTGGGCGAGGGAGGCATCGGCCTCGAGGGGTTCAGCGCGATCGTCCGACAACCCGAGGTGCGCGAGCTGTCGGTCGTCGTCGAGACGCCGTCCTCCGGCGAACGCCGCCGCCTCGAGCTCGAGACGATCCGCTCCCTCGCCGCCTGACCTGCCTCGACGTATCGTGGCCCGATGAACGCGGCCACGACGACCGTCGTCATCGAGATCCCCGGCGGTTCACGGAACAAGTACGAGCTCGACCACGAGACCGGTGAGATCTACCTCGATCGGATGCTGTTCACGGCGACCCGGTACCCGGCCGACTACGGGTTCATCGAGGGCACGCTCGGGGGCGACGGCGACCCGCTCGACGCCCTCGTGTTCGTCGGCGAGCCGACGTTCCCCGGCTGCCGGATCCAGGTACGCCCGGTCGGGGTCTTCGTGATGCGCGACGCCAAGGGGATGGACGAGAAGGTGCTCTGCGTGCCGCTGCGCGACCCCGCCTGGTCGCACGTGCAGGATCTCTCCGACCTCCTGCCGACGCTCCTGGCCGAGATCGAGCACTTCTTCGCCGTGTACAAGGACCTGGACGACGAGGTCACCGAGACCGACGGCTTCCGAGATCGTGAGACCGCCCTGACGATCATCCAGGAAGCGCGGGAACGAGCGGCCGCGCAGGCGTAGCCGCGACGCTCGTTACGGCTCGAGCTCGGCCCGCGGACCCTCCTGGTAGGAGTAGCGCTCCTCCGCCCAGGGTTCGGCGTGGATGTGGTACCCCCGCACCTCCCAGAAGCCGCGCTTGTTCTGCGCGGAGAACTCGAGCCCCCGGAGCCACTTCGCGCTCTTCCACGCGTAGCGCTTGGGCACGACGAGGCGGAGTGGGAAGCCGTGCTCGCCCGTGAGCGGCTCGCCGCCGTGGGCCCAAGCGACGAGCACGTCGTCGTCCAGCATGGCCTGGAGCGAGAGGTCCGACGTGTAGCCGTAGTCGCAGTGCGCGATCACCCACTTGGCGTCATCTTGCACCCCGGCCTTCTCGGCCAGGGTTCGGAACGGAACGCCGGTCCACGTGTTGTCGAGCGTCGACCAGCCGGTGACGCAGTGCATGTCCGCCTGGACGTCGACCGGACCGAGCGCCTCGAGCTCGGCGTACGTGAGCGAGTAGGGGTTGTCCACGAGGCCGTTCACCTCGAGGTTCCACGTCGGCTCGTCGAAGTCCGGGATCGGGCCGAAGTGCAGCACCGGCCACGTCTTGACGAGCCGCTGGCCGGGGGGGATGCGCTTCGCGATCTCCTCCGGGTACCTCGGGCCGAACAGCTTCACGGCTGAACCTCCTGTCGGGCGGCAACGGCCCGCCAGGCCGCGATCGCCATCTCGACGTCCTCGTCGGCGATGTCGACGTGCGTGACCATCCGGACCTTGCCCGAAACGACACTCGCGCCGACGCCATGATCCTCGAGCCGGTTCGCGACCTCGAGGGGCGCCATCGCCATCGATGCTTCCGTATCGGCGAAGACCATGTTCGTTTCAACATCCGCGGGATCCAGGCTGCCGGGGACGATCTCGGCCACGGCCTCACCCAGGCGGCGTGCCCGGTCGTGGTCTTCGTGCAGACGTTGCGGGCCCTCCTCGAGCGCCACCAGCCCGGCAGCCGCGACGACCCCGGCCTGCCGCCAGGCCCCACCGAACAGGATCTTGATCCGGCGACCCTCCCGCATCTGCTCGGCCGAGCCGCAGACGAGCGAGCCGATCGGCGCACCGAGCCCCTTCGAGACGCAGAACATAAGCGTGTCGACCTCGGCGGCGTACTCGGCGACGTCCACGCCGGAGGCTACGCTCGCGTTGAAGATCCTCGCGCCGTCCAGATGGACCGCGACGCCCGCCTCCTCCGCCACCTTGCGGATCGCCCGGAAGTCCTCGACGTCCATCACCGTCCCCCCCGCGTGCCCGCTCGTGTTCTCCAGGCAGACGAGGTCGACGATCTCGACGTCGTACGGCTCGTCGGGCTCGAGGGCCGCCCGGACCTGATCCGCGCTGATCCGCCCCCGGCCGTCGCCGTGGACGGTCCGGTACGCGATCCCGGACAGCGCCGCCGCGCTCATCACCTCGGTCGAGGCGACGTGCGAGAGGGGTTCGGCTACCACGAGGCGCCCGGGGCCGGAGAACTGCAGGCGGAGCGCGATCTGGTTGGCCATCGTGCCGCTGGGGACGTACAGGGCGGCCTCCTTGCCGGTGAGCTCGGCGGCGCGCTCCTGGAGGCGATTGACCGTAGGGTCGTCCCCGAACCAGTCGTCGCCCACCTCGGCCTCGGCCATCGCCTTGCGCATCGCGGCCGAGGGTTTGGTCACGGTGTCCGAACGTAGATCGACCCGGAAGCTCTTCATGGGCACCGAGTATATGGACCGCCCACCGGAGCCTCAGTACAGGAACATCGGCTTGCCGTCGACGTGGCGGATCTTGGGACGGTAGGCCTCCACGTCGTACAGCGCCCCCACGTCCACGCGCTTGACGCCCTGACGGACGACGGGGAGCGGCACGTTCGTGTAGTTGCCGTTGCGGAGCGCGACCAGGCGACCGAACTGGCGCTCGATCACGAGGTCTGCGGCCATCACGGCGTAGTTGATCGCCACCATGAGGTCGAGCGAGTCCGGCGAGCCCGAGCGCATCAGGTAGCCGACCTGCTGGTAGATGATCCCCTCGCCGGTGATCTCGCGCAGCGCCTCGCCGGTCACCTGTCCGATACCCCCGAGCTTGAGATGCCCGTAGGCATCGGCCATGCCCGCGTGTACGGTCTCGCCGCCGACCATCGTCGCGCCCTCGGAGATCGTCATCATCGCGTAGCCGCTCGGGTTCGCGCGCTTGTCCTGCATCAGCTTGGTCGCGAGCTTCTCGACGTCGAACGGCACCTCGCTGATCACCGCGCGCTCGACACCCGATAGGTACGCCGACACCAGGGACGTCTCGCCGCTGTACCGCCCGAACACCTCGACGACCGCCAGCCGCTCGTGGGAGCCGGCGCTGGTCCGCAGCTGGTGGATGAAGATCACCGTGCGCGTGATCGCCGTCGAGAACCCGATGCAGTAGTCGCTCCCGTGGACGTCGTTGTCCATCGTCTTGGGGATCGCGACGACCGGGACGCCCTCCTCGTGGAGGCGGAGCGCGAACGAGAGCGTGTCGTCGCCACCGATCGGGATCAGCGCGTCGATGCCGAGGCGTTCGAGCACGCTGAGGACGTGCGGTGTGTGGTCGGCCGGCCCCTCGTGCTCCGCCGAGCGCAGAAACTCGGGCTCCTCTGAGGGTCGGACCCGCGCGGGGTTCGTCCGTGAGGTGTGCAGGATCGTTCCGCCGCTCCGGTCGATCGTGCGCACGGCCGACGCGTCCAGGTCGACGATGTTGGAGGCTACCGAGGCTGCGTCGTCCGGATCGCATTCGAGGAGCCCGCCCCACCCGCGGCGGATCCCGACGACCCGATGGCCCTCCTCGGTTGCCCGGACCGTGGCCGCCTTGATGCATGCGTTCAGGCCCGGGACGTCGCCGCCGCCCGTGAGGATGCCGATCTTCACGGGCGCCTGCGCTCCTCGAACAAGAGCTCCGCGACGGCCACGAGCTCCTCAGGAACCGGCCGGACCTTCGCCGCCTCGGCGAGCGGCACCTCGCCGATGCGATCGCCGTGCAACGCCACCATCTGGCCGAACCCGCCCCCCGCGATCAGGTCCGTCGCCGCGGCCCCGAACCGGGTCGCGACGATCCGGTCCGCGGCGACCGGCGAGCCACCGCGCTGAACATGACCGAGCACCGTCACCCGAGTCTCCCAACCGGTCAGCTCCTCGAGCCTGGGCGCGATCCCGTACGCGATCCCGCCGAAGCGCGGCGCCCCACGGGGATCCTTCGGGTAGTCCGGCACCGGCATCGTGCGCTCGACCGGCATCGCGCCCTCCGCAACGATCACGATCGAGAACGAGTGGCCCGTCAGGTGTCGGCGCCGGAGCGCGGAGGCCACCTCGTCGAGATCGAACGGGCGCTCGGGCAGCAGGATCGTATCGGCGCCCCCTGCGATCCCCGACGAGAGCGCGATCCACCCCGCGCTGCGACCCATCACCTCGACCACCATCACGCGGTCGTGGCTCTCGGCGGTGGTGTGCAGCCGGTCGATCGCATCGGTGGCCACCTGCACGGCGGTCGCGAACCCGATGCACGCGTCGGTTCCCGACAGGTCGTTGTCGATCGTCTTCGGGATCCCGACCACCGGCACGCCCTCGGACGACATCTGCGCCGCGGCGCCCATCGTGCCCTCACCGCCGATCGTGACCAGGGCGTCGACCCCCAGGTCCACGAAGGTGCGACGAACCCGCTCCACCCCTTGGTCGTGGTACGGGTCTGCGCCCGAGGAGCCGAGGATGGTCCCGCCGCGGTGCAAGATCCCCTGCACCGACGACGACGTGAGCTCGATGACGTCCCCCTCCATGACCCCGCGCCAACCCCTGCGGAACCCGAGGACCTCGAACCCGTGCGCGCCGATCGCGGTTCGCACGACCGCGCGGATCGCCGCGTTCAGCCCGGGCGCGTCTCCGCCCGCCGTGAGGACACCGATGCGTGTGGTCATCCGTCGAGCTCCTGTCGGGCGTGCCTGCGGTCACGATCCGGTCGCCGCGGGTGTCGGGAACCTGGATTGTACGGACCGGCCGGCCGGCCGGTCCCCCGGGCCACGACCTCACCGGCTCGCGCCGACGCTCGGGTAGCATGGCGTCGTGCTCGCCGCGTGGGGTCTCCTCGAGTGGACGTTCGTCCTCCTGTTGGTCGGCTTGACGGGAGCGGTCGGACTCGCGTTCCTGTACATGGTCTGGACGCTGTTCGTGAATCCCGGCCGGCGCAAGCGCTCGGTGTGACCCGCGCCCGCGGGGCGACGGGCTAGCTCTCGGCCGCGCGCGACCCGAGCTCGCGATCGAGCAGCAGCAGCGGCGCCGGCTCGCCCCCGAGGGTCTTGAGCGTCTGGACGATCCCGGCCGCGGTGCGCTCCTCCTCGACCTGCTCGGTCACGAACCACTGCAGGAAGACCTGGCTCGCGTAGTCGCCGTGCTGTACGGCCATGCCGTAGAGCCCGTCGATCATCATCGTGACGTTCATCTCGTGCGCGAGCGCCTGCTCGAACGCCCCCTGCGGCGAGCCGAAGTCCGACTGGGGCGCGTCGATGCCCGTGAGCATCACGCGGCCGCCCCGATCCACCACGTGCCGGAGGAACTTGAGGGCGTGCTCGCGCTCCTCATCCGACTGGAGCTTGAACCAGTGCGCGAACCCCGGCAGCGCCTGCTCCTCGCAGTAGGCGGACATCGCGAGGTACAGCTGGGACGAGTAGAGCTCGGCGGCGATCTGCGTGTTCATCGCGTTCTCGATGTCGGGTGAGAGCATCGCCGGTCCTCCTTTGGGAGCGATAGTCCAGCCTACTCCTGGCCGGGCAGCGTCAGCTCGGCGACGAGCGGTCGGTGGTCCGACGCCTCGCGCGCGTCGGGGCCGGGCGGGACCAGGACCCGTTCGACCACGACGCCGTCGGAGACAAACAAGTAGTCGATCCGGGCCGTCGGTTCGTCGGCGGGGAAGGTCTCGCCCTCCGCGTCGCCGCCGAGGAGCCACGCGTCTCGGAACCGCTCGGACAGGAACCCCACGGCCCGGCCGTCCGGCTTCTCGTTCAGGTCGCCGCCGGCGATGATCGGGGCGTCGACCCCGTCGACCAGCGAGGCGACCACCCTCGCGTGCGCGAGCCGCTCACGTGGATGCAGCCCCAGATGCATCGAGATCGCGCAGAGTCTCGCGTCACCGAGTTCGAGCTCGGCGACGAGCGCGCCGCGCGGATAGAGCCACGGCCCTCCGTCGAAGCGGTGCTGCCGGTGCCCGACGATCCTCCACGGCGGCCGGACGAGCACGGCATCTTTCACGCGCCGGCGAAACGGGGACCAGGGGTCCGCGGCGAGATCCATGCCGAGGGCCTTCGCGAACCGCCGGAGACGCCACCTGCCTCCGGTCTCGTTCAGCAGGAGCACATCGGGCCGGAAGTGTCCGACCAGCCGCACCACCCGCTCGGAACCGTCCCGGAAGCCCCGGACGTTGTAGACGGCGACGCGCACGCGCATCCGAACGCTGCCTACGCGGAGACGATGTTCGTCCCGGACTCCCCGGACAGGACCGCGACCGCCGAGTCGAGGTCTCCGATCGCCGAGCGTCCGCCGCCCTGCTCGACGAACCGAACCGCAGCCTCGACCTTCGGGCCCATCGAGCCGACACCGAACTCCCCCGCCTCGAGGAGCTCGCGCGCATCCTCGGCGGTCATCCGCTCGATCGGCTCGGCGCGCTCGGTCCCGAACCCCCGTTGCACGGCCTGCACGTCGGTGAGGATGAGCAGTGTCGAGGCCTCGACGTCGCGCGCGAGGATCGCCGCGGCCAGGTCCTTGTCGACCACGCCCTCGCGGCCGATCAGCCTGGGGCCGTCCTCGACCACGGGGATCCCACCCCCGCCCGAGGCGATCACGATCGTGCCGTCGGCGACCAGGGTTCGGATCACGGGCGCCTCGACGATGGAGTACGGATCCGGCGAGGGCACGACGCGGCGGAACCCACCGTGCGGGTCAGGCATCAACACCCAGTCCCGGTCGGCCTCGAGCTGCCTCGCCTCGACCTCCTCGTAGAACGGTCCGATCGGCTTGGTGGGGTTCGCGAACGCCGGGTCGTCCGGTCGCACACGCGTGAGGGTGAGGACCGTTGCGACCGGCCGCTCCATCCCGCGCTCGAAGAAGACGTCGCCGATCGTCACCTGCAGCAGGTACCCGATCAGCCCCTGGCTCTCGGCGCCGCACACGTCGAGCGGCATCGGGTGCACCCATCGCTTCGCGGCCTCCTGCTGCAGGAGGATCCGGCCGACCTGCGGGCCGTTGCCGTGCGTGACCACGACCTCCCACCCCGCCGCCGCGATACTGGCGATCCCATCGGCCGCCGAACGCGCCGACGCGTACAGGTTCTCGAACGTGTCGTCCTGCCCGCGGCGCAGCAGCGCGTTCCCGCCGAGCGCGACGACGACGCGTTCCATCTGACGCCCTACCCGAGGACCGGCTTCAGCACGTCGACCAGGCTCGGCGAGTCCGGGAGCACCTCGAGGTCGTACCGGACGCGGACCGCGGGCTTGCGGATCTCGATCACTCGGCGCAGGTCGATCGGCGTACCGATCACCACGACGTCCGCCTCGGCCGAGTCGATGATCTTCTCCATCTCGGCGAGCTGGCCGTCCGAATACCCCATCGCCGGCAGCACCGGCCCGACGTCGTACTTGCGGAAGGTCTCGTCGATCGTCCCGATCGCCCACGGCCGCGGGTCGACGATCTCGGCGGCGCCGTGGGCCCGCGCGGCGACGACCCCCGCGCCGAACTTCATCTCGCCGTGCGTCAGGGTCGGGCCGTCCTCGACGACCAGGACGCGCTTGCCCCCGATCGCCTGGGGCTCGTCCACCGTCACGCGGCTGTTGGCCTTGACGACCGTCGCGGATGGGTTCACGCGGCGGATCGTGTCCATCAGCGCGTTCACCTGTTCGATCGACGCCGAGTCCATCTTGTTGATCACCACGACGTGGGCCATGCGCAGGTTGGCCTCGCCGGGGTGGTAGCGGGTCTCGTGACCGGCGCGGAGCGGGTCGGCGACCACCACGTGGACGTCCGGCACGTAGAAGGGGAGATCGTTGTTCCCCCCGTCCCACAACAGCACGTCGCATTCGGCCTGCGCCTGCTTGAGGATGTCGCCGTAGTCGACGCCGGCGTAGATGATCGTGCCCGAGGTGATGTGGGGCTCGTACTCCTCGCGCTCCTCGATCGTGGTGTCGTAGCGGTCGAGGTCCTCGAGCGTCGCGTATCGCTGCACCCGCTGCGCCTCGAGGTTGCCGTACGGCATCGGATGCCGAACCGCCACGACGCGCTTCCCGGCGCCCTTGAGCGTCTGGGCGATCGCGCGTGTGGTCTGGCTCTTGCCCGAACCAGTCCGCACGGCGCAGACGGCCACCACGGGAACGGTGGCCGTCAGCATCGTCTCGCGCGGGCCGAGCAGCTGGAAGTTCGCGCCTGCGGCAAGGACCTCGCTGGCCTTGTGCATCACGTACTCGTGGCTCACGTCCGAGTAGCTGAAGACGACGTCGTCGATCCGCTCGTCCTTGATCAGCTGCGTGAGCTCGCTCTCGTCGTGGATCGCGATCCCGTTCGGGTAGCGCTCGCCGGCGAGGCTCGCCGGATACCTCCGATCGTCGATGAACGGGATCTGCGTCGCGGTGAAGGCGACGACCTCGTAGCGGCGATCGCCGCGGTAGGCGACGTTGAAGTTGTGGAAGTCGCGCCCGGCGGCTCCCATGATGAGGACACGACGCGACATGGCCGGGGTCCTTTCCGAGGGTCCGATGGTTTGATGCGCGGGAGAACCTCGCCGGCTCGCGCACAGCGGGACCCCGGCGAGGCCCGCTCTTCAGGGACGAATCTACCCCTGAGGGGACGCTTCCGGCATCAGCCCTTCGGCGGCAGCTCCTCGACCCACCCGGACGCGCCCACCAGCCCGAAGGGGCGGGCGAAGTGGCTCACCGCGACGGTCCAGCCCTCGGCCCGGGCCCGTTCCACGAGATGGATGCGCGAACGGCACGCCTCGGCCGCGTCGACGTCGTGGTTCGAGGTGTGGTCCGGCCTCGACACCTGGATCGGGGTGTGCAGGAGATCGCCGGTGAACAACATCGACCGGTCATCTTCGTCGAGCACCACCGATCGGTGGCCGGGCGTATGACCCGGCGCGTGCACCACACGCACCCCCGGCCACACCTCGTGGTCCTCGCCGGCCAGGTCGACCATCCCGAGCTCGAACAGCCGCTGCATCGCGCCTCGCGCCCAGTTCGGATGGTCCTGCCCAGCGTCCCGCGACCAGTCAGCGGGGTGCACGACATGGACGGCGTTCGGGTAGCGGGGCTCCCCGACCACGACGGCGCCGCCCGCGTGATCCGCGTGCAGGTGCGTGTGAACGACGACACGGACGTCCGCGGGGTCCACCTCCGCCTGCCCGAGCGCCTCCTCGAGCGGGGTGTGCTCGGCCCAGGGCCGAACCGGCGGGAACGGGCTCACCCCCGCGTCGACCATTACCAGGCCGGTGGGCGTCCGCAGCGCGAACGCGTGGACGTGCCACGGCCACGCGTCCTCGCCGACGAACGCCCACGAGTAGCGGGCGCGCTCCGCGTCCCAGTCGACTTCGGCGCCCGGCATCTCGTCGGAGAGCTCGAGCGGCGCGTACCCCTCGCAGACAACCGAAACCTCGACGCGTCCGATCTGGATCGGCCCGTGCATCGCCTCGACCCTACCGCTCAACCTCAGCCGTCGAGATCGGACGGCGCGTCGACGTCGAACAGGGTTCGGCGCTCGGGGTCGAGCGCCACCCAGGTCGGCTCGTCGATCACGGCGAGCCGAAGCGCGTCGAGCAGGTCTCGGAGCGCCCGGCGACCGTCGTGCAGCAGCGCGTGGGCGACCTCGACCGCCCTCGTGGTTCGAACGACGCTCGGGAGTGGCCGGAACCCCTCGCCGTCCTGCAGCGCCACGGCCTCGACGTCGGCCTCCCCCGCCAGCTGCAGCATCTCGAGCAGGACCCGGGTCTGCAGGTCCGGCATGTCGCCGCCGGTGACCAGGGCGAACTCGGTCCCGACGGCGAGCAACCCGGCGTGCACCCCGGCGAGCGGGCCCTCGCCCTCGATCGGGTCGCGCGCGAATCGGGCCGGGGCGCCGATCGGCATCGGGGGCTCGGGGGCGTCGGGAGCGAGGACGACGATGACCTCCGAACACACCTCGCCCAGACGCAGCACGGCGTGCTGCAGCATCGGCATCCCGCGGTACGGCTCGGCGAGCTTGTCGCGGCCGAACCGCGTCGAGCGCCCGCCCGCCAGGACGACGCCCGCGACCTCAGGCAGGCCGGTCCCCCGTCGGGCTTTCGGGCGCCCGGTTCTGAACGAACTGGAACCCGAACCGTCCCTTGATGCACAGGTGGCCGCTGGTCACGTCGTTGTCCGATGGCGAGGTCACCTTCACGATCGAGTTGTCCTGCACGTGGACCTCGAGATCGCAGCCGACGCCGCAGTAGGGGCAGATCGTCTCCGTGACCACCTGCCGCGACTCGTCCCAGGTGCCGGCCTCGCGCATCTCGTGCTCGCTCGTGAACATCAGCGCGCCCGTCGGGCACACGCCGATGCAGTTCCCGCAGTACACGCACGCGGAATCCGGCAGCCCGACGTCGAACTCGGTCGAGATCCGCGCGTCGAACCCCCGACCCGCCACTGAGATCGCGAACGTGTTCTGCGCGTCGACGCCGCAGGCCTCGACGCACTTGTAGCAGAGGATGCATTTCGAGTAGTCGCGGACGTAGAGCTCGTTGTCCACCTTGACCGGCTGCCGGACGGTCTCGGCCGTGGTGCCCTCCGGCTCGTGGTGGTGGCCGGCGTGTCGCCCGTCGCGCTCGCCCGCGGCCGCGGGCTCGGCCGGGGGGCCGTAGCGGGAGGGATCGGCGCCGTAGTCGGTCTGCCACCGTTCGACGTCCGGACCGGTGAGACCGACGTCCACGCTCGAACCGAGGAACTCGAGCACCATCCTGCGCGAAAGGCGGACGCGTTCGGAGTCAGTCTTGACCTTCATTCCCGCCTCGGCCTTACGGGCGCACGAGGGCACGAGCACGCGCGAGCCCTCGAGCTCGACGACGCACACCCGGCACGCGTTCACCGGCGTGAGGTTTTCGGCGAAGCACAGCGTCGGCGTGTCGACGCCCTCGCCGCGGAGCGCGTCCAGGATCGTCGAGCCCTCGGGGATGCGGACGGCCTTCCCGTCGACCTCGAGCTCGATCAGTCGGGTGGGCGGGGCGAGCGGGACGACCGTCACGCGGCGCCCCCGTCAAAGATCCTGAGGCGGTGGATCGCCGAGTCGACGGCGTTCGCGGCCAGCTGCCCGAGACCGCAGATCGACGCGTCCCGCATGACCTGCCCGATCTCGTCGATCAGCGCGAGCTCGTCGGTGAGCGAGCCGTTCGCGCGACCCTTGATGAGCCGGGCGAGCGCCTCCTCTTGCCGGACGGTCCCGACCCGGCACGGGACGCACTGCCCGCACGACTCGTCGCGGAAGAACGACGCGATCCGCAGAACGATGTCGGTCAGGTCCACGTCCTCGTCGAACACCATCACGACGCCCGACCCGAGCGTGACCCCCGCGGCACGGGAGTCCTCGAACGTGAGCCGCAGATCCAGATCGTCCGACGTCACGAACGATCCCGCCGCGCCGCCGAGCAGGATCGCCTTCAGCGCCTTGCCGTCCCTGACGCCGCCGGCCATCTCGAGCAGCTCCCGGAGTGTAATGCCGTGCTCCACCTCGTACACCCCGGGGTGCTCGACGCACCCGGAGAGACAGAACAGCCGGGGCCCCGTCGAGTCGGGCGTGCCGATCCGCGCGTAGGCCTCGCCGCCGAGCGTGAGCACCTCGAGCACGTTCACGAGCGTCTCGACGTTGTTGATCCCGGTCGGCTTGCCGAACACCCCGCGCTCGACCGGGAACGGCGGCTTGTTCCGAGGCTCGCCGCGCTTGCCCTCGATCGAGTTGAACAGCGAGGTCTCCTCGCCGCAGATGTAGGCCCCGGCGCCTCGCCGGAGCTCGACGTCGAACGCGAACCCCTCGCCCATCACGTCGGCCCCGAGGAACCCGTGCGCGTACGCCCGATCGATCGCCTGCTCGAGCCTCGAGGTCGCGCCCGGGTACTCGCCGCGGATGTAGATGAAGCCCTTCTCGGAACCCGTCGCGTACCCGGCGATCGTGAGCGACTCCAAGACGGCGAAGGGGTCGTGCTCCATCAGGATCCGGTCCTTGAACGTGCCGGGCTCGGATTCGTCGGCGTTGCAGATGAAGTAGTGGGGTCGGACCGACTGCTTCGCGACCGCCTCCCACTTCACGCCGGCGGGGAACGCGGCGCCGCCACGCCCCTGGAGCTTCGAGTCCTTGAGCTCGGCGATCACGCTCTCGCGACCGAGCTCGACCGCCCGTCGGAGCGCCTCGTACCCACCGTGCGCCCGATAATCGTCGAGCGACGTCGGATCGACGACGCCCACCCGGCGGAGCAACCGGAGCTCCTCGCGCGTGCCGTCGGTCTGCGGCGCGACGTCCATGACCTCCGCGCCGCTCATCATCGTCCAGGGGCCGCCGTGCAGGAACGGGTCGAGCCGTTCGATCGAGACCGGGCCGAACGCCACGTCCCTCGAGCCGGAGCCCTGCAGGAGCGCCGCCGGTGCCCGCTCGCACATCCCGAGGCAGGGGCTCCGAAGGACCTGCTCCGAACCCACCTGCCGGATCACCTCGTCGATCAAGTCCTCCGCACCTGCCACCCTGCACGCGATGTCGTCGCACAGGTGCAGGACCGTCGTCGGTCGCGGTTCGACCGAGAACATCGCGTAGAACGTCGCGACGCCGTAGGCTTCGGCGGGCGGGACCGTGAGGCGCTCGCAGGCGTACCGGAGACCACCAGGACTGATCCAGCCCGCGCTCGACTGCAGCGCATGCAGCACGGGAAGCAGCAGGTGACGCTGCTCCCGCGCCTCGTGCCCGCCCCGAGCCACACGCCCGTCCGCCTCGGTCCGTTCCCCACCCGCCCAGCCCGAGCTCGCCGCGCCGAGCACCGCGTCCACGGCGGCGCGTTCGTCGTCGCTGGCGAGCGCATCGGGCATCACGAGATCCATGGGGGCGTTACGCCCCCACCGATTCGGCGATCTTCTCGATCCGGACCGCGGTCGCCTTGAACTCGGCGGTCCCCGACTTCGGATCGGTGGCGTCGATCGTGAGGATGTTCGTGTCGACCTGGTCGGGGAAGTGCAGCGTCATGAAGACGAGCCCCGGGCGCAGGCCTGGATCGACCCGCGCCGGGACCTCGAGCGAACCCCGTCGAGACGTCACGCGGACGACCTCACCCCCCGAAACGCCGAGCCGATCGGCGTCCTCCGGGGACAGGTCGATCGTCTCGCCGCGTCGGAGGGGAGACGTGTACCCGCCGGTCTGGACACCGGTGTTGTACGAGTCGAGCCGGCGTCCGGTCGTGAGGCGGAGCGGGAACTCCTCGGTCAGCTCGTCCACCGGGGGTTCGAACGGGGTGACGCTGAACGGCGCCTTGGGGCCGCGCTTGTCCCGCTCCTCCTCCCACAGCCGGGCGTGCAGGAACAATGTCCCCTCGTGCTCCTCGTCGTAGCACGGCCACTGGATCCCCTCGAGCGCCTCGAGACGTTCGTAGGTCATCCCGGCGTGCATCGGCGAGACCGCCCGGAGCTCGTCCCAGGCCGACCGAGGCGTGACCTCGCCCCAGTCCAACCCGAGCCGCTTCGCGAGCTGCGCGATGATCCAGATGTCGTCCTTCGCCTCGCCCGGTGGTTCGAGCACCTTGCGAACGCGCTGGACCCGCCGCTCGCTGTTGGTAACGGTGCCCTCGGACTCGAACGCCGAGTTGGAGGCGGGCAGGACGACGTCCGCCATCTTCGCGGTCTTCGTCATGAACAGGTCCTGGACGATCAGCGTGTCGAGGTTGCCGATGAGCTTGCGCGCGCGGCCGACGTCGGCCTCCGAGGATGCCGGGTTCTCGCCGATCACGTAGAGCGCGGTCAGCACCCCGTCCTCCATCCCATCGAACATCTGCGTCAGGTTCCGGCCGTACTTGCGGATCACCGGGACGCCGCACACCTGCTCGTACCGCGCGCAGGCCTCGGGATCGTTCTCGATGTCCTGGAACCCCGGCAGCTTGTTGGGGATCGCACCCATGTCGCCCCCGCCCTGGACGTTGTTCTGACCGCGAAGCGGGTTCAGGCCGCTCCCGTACCGGCCTACGTGCCCGCAGAGCAACCCGAGGTTGATCAGCGCGAGGACGTTGTCGGTGGCGTTGTGGTGTTCGGTGATGCCGAGGGTCCAGCAGATCTCCGCCCGGTCGGCCTTCGCGTAGGTGTGCGCGAACTCGCGGATCACCTCGGCGGGGATCCCGGTCGCCTGCTCGCCGCGCTCCAGGGTCCACTCCATCACCGAGTCCCGGTAGGCGCGGTACCGCATCGTCGCTCGCTTGACGAACGTCTCGTTCACGAGATCCGAGACGATGATCTCGCGCGCCATCGCGTTGGAGAGCGCGATGTCCGACCCCACGTCGATCCCGAGCCACAGGTCGGCCCACTGGGCCGAGCTCGTCCGGCGCGGGTCGATGACAACGAGCCGGGCACCCTTGCGGATCCCCTTCAGCACGTGGTGGAAGAAGATCGGATGCGTCTCGCGCGCATTCGACCCCCACAGCACGATGAGATCGGTGTTCTCGATCTCCTCGTACGA
>Ga0307287_10000413_pt1 | contig 15319 bp, 14 predicted proteins | sample ER_DNA_141_FD_194485 | JGI IMG/M metagenome (GOLD analysis project Ga0307287, IMG submission 194485) | Bulk soil microbial communities from the East River watershed near Crested Butte, Colorado, United States - ER_DNA_141 | ecosystem: Environmental > Terrestrial > Soil > Floodplain | place...
GACCCTCGAACTCGCCCGACATCTCGGCGATCCCCTGCGCGTTGTCCGACACCGGCCCGTAGGTGTCCATCGACACGATCACGCCCACCGTCGTGAGCATCCCCATGCCGGTCAGCGAGATGAAGTAGAGCGCCTCGAGGGTGCCGTCCCCGAGGACGTAGGCGGCGGAGATGACCGCGGCGATGATCAACAGGCTCCAGACGGTCGACTCCATGCCGATGGAGAAGCCGGACAGGATCGTCGTCGCCGGGCCCGTCTGCGTGGACTCGGCGATCTCCTGCACGGGCTTGTACTTGGTGTCGGTGAAGTACTGCGTGAGGACCTGGATCAGGCTCGCGAGGATCAGGCCGAACAGCACGGCGACGGCGGGCCGCAGGTCGTCCATGTACACACCGCTGATCACGAAGACGGCGGCGGCCGAGATCGCGGCCGAGATGAAGAAGCCGCGGTTGATGGCCCGCATCCCGTGCTCCTCCTCGCTTCGAGGCGTCACGGCGAGGATCCCGATGATCGACGTGATCACCCCGACGGCGCGAACGAACAGCGGGAACATCACGCCGGCGATCGCCCCCACCTCGGAGCCGGCGAACGCGGCGGCGCCCAGGATCAGCGATGCGACTAGCGTCACCTCGTACGACTCGAACAGGTCTGCCGCCATCCCCGCGCAGTCGCCGACGTTGTCGCCCACGTTGTCGGCGATCGTCGCGGCGTTGCGCGGGTCGTCCTCGGGAATCCCGACTTCGACCTTGCCCACGAGGTCCGCACCCACGTCCGCCGCCTTGGTGAAGATGCCGCCGCCGACCCGCATGAACATCGCCAGCAGCGCCCCGCCGAACCCGAACCCCACCAGGACGGCCGTCGCATCCTGCTGGTAGATGAGCAGGATCACGGTGGCGCCCAGGAGCCCGAGCCCGACCGTGAACATCCCCGCCACCCCGCCTGCGCGGAACGCGATCCGCAGGGCTCGTCGCAGGCCCGACTCCTTGGCCGCGTTCGCGGTGCGCACGTTGGCGCGGACCGCGAGCCACATCCCCGTGTACCCGGTGATCGCGCTGAACGCGGCCCCGAGGATGAACGCGACCGAGCGGCCGAACCGCAGCGCGAACTCGCTGTGGGCGGCGTTCTCGGGCACCGGCAGTGCGAAGAACAGCAGGACCGTGAGCACGGCCATGAAGACCGCGACGGTGCGGAACTGCCGGTTCAGGTAGGCCTTCGCGCCGATCTGGATCGAACGGGCGATCTCCCGCATCTTCGGGCTGCCCTCGGGGGCGGCCAGCACCTCGCGGACCAGGTAGTACGCAAACGCCAGGGCGACGAGCGAGATGAGCAGGATCACCCACAAGGCCTTGGTCTCGAACGAACCGAAGACGGCGCCGATCGGGCCGCCTTCCTGGGCCAGGACACCGTGCAGCACGTTGCGATCCTCCTCGGGTTTCGGGGCGCTCGGACCGGTTGGGGCGGCCAGGGCCCGGCAAGTATAGGGAGTCGACCGTCAGCTGACCTGCGACGAAGAGTCCTCCGGCGCCGGCTCCGCGCGTCGACCGATCCGCCGCAGGAGGACGAACCCGAGCAGGCCGGTCGCGGCGGCGGCGAGCATGATCGCGACCGTCGCCGGCTCGACGAGCCGGGGAGGGAGCGCCAGCTCGGCGACGAAGAGCGAGACGGTGAACGGGATCCCGGCCACCACGCCGGCGACCACGACGTGGCCCCGGTCGACCCCCGCCGGGAGGCTCCCCAGACCCCATCGCAGGGCGAGGAGCACCGCGATCGTGATCCCCAGGGGCTTCCCGAGGATCCTGGACGCGAGGATGCCGAGCCCCAGACGGCCGGTGGCGGCCTCGGCGATCGCGTGCCCCGACAGTCGGACACCGGCGTTGGCGAGCGCGAAGATCGGGACGACCACGTAGCTGGACCAGGGCAACAGGAGCGCCTCGGCTCGGGCGAGCGGCGAGACCGCCTCCCGCGACAGGCGGGCGAGGTCCAACCATTGCGCGGCATCGGCGTCCGGCGGATCCGGCTCGTCGACGGTCAGGTCGGCGACCCGATGTGCCTCGATGCTCACATGCCGCGGACGCTGGAACGCAACCGCGGGCGTCAGGAACGCGATGACCACGCCGGCGATCGTCGGCGACACGCCGGATGCGTCGAGCGCCACCCAGGCGCCGACCCCCAGGGCCACATACACGACGACGGCCCTGACCCCGATCCGCCAGAAGAGCGCGTACGCGACGAGGATGGCCAGCGCGCTCACGAGCGCCGCCGCCTGGATGTCCTCGGAGTAGAACGCGGCAACCACCACGATGCTCCCGAGATCGTCCACGATGGCCAGGGCCAGCAGGAGCGCCTTCAGCCCGGGAGAGGCGGTCCTTGCCAGGGACAGGACGGCGAGGACGAAGACGATGTCGGTCGGCATCGCGATCCCGAACCCGTCGGCCGCCGCGCTCCCCCAGGTGATCGCGAGGTAGACGCCGGCGGGCACCAGCATGCCCCCGAGCGCGGCGATCACGGGCATCGAGGCCCGCCCGCGTTGCCGGAGCTCCCCCGTCACGAGCTCCCGCTTGATCTCCAGACCCACGACCAGGAAGAACAGGGTCATCAGCCCGTCGGACACCCAGCTCCGCAGGTCGCCGGTCAACGCTCGAGTGCCGAGACGGATCGTGAGCTCCGTGCCCCAGACGCGCTGGTAGGAGTCGCCCGGCAGATTCGCCCAGACGAGCGCGACGGCGGCCGCGGCGAGCACGAGGATCGCCGAGGAGGTCTCCGTCTGCAGGAACGCCTGCAGGGGCTGCACGACCGTGCGGGGGAAGCGTCGACCCGAGCGAGACCACGTCGGCCGGAGACCGTCGGGTGGGCCGGGATCGTCGTGGCGTTCGGTCCGGTCGGTCATGCGGAACCCTCCGCCGACCAGTCTTCCCGGCGCACCTTCAGAACATCTCCATCCTAACTGTGTTGCGAGGGGTCCCGGGCACGGGTAGCCTTCACGCGTTTTGACCACCAGCACCGAACCCCCTTCCGTGACCCCCAACCGGGTCGAGCGTGGCTCGAACAAGAAGCGCCGAGTGCCGCTCGCGTTGCTCATCGTGCCGGTCGTGCTCGTCGCGATCGGTGTGGCGATCCTGCTCGCGCTGCGGGGCGGGGATGGCGCGATCATCGGCGGGGGCGACGAGCCCGCGCCGCCCTTCGACTTCATCGTCAAGCCCGCAACGGCGGTCCCGACCGCACCCGACGCGGACAAGGCCTCGCTCTCGGCGAGCGCCGAAGAGGTGGCGCAAGAGATCACGCCGATGATCGACGACCTGTACACGAACGCCTACCTGGACCCGAGCAACTGGCGCCACGATGACTACGAGGAGGTCTTCACGGCGTTCGCTCCCGACGCGGCCGCGACCGCCGAGCAGAGCCTTGAGACCCTGACGCTGGGCGCCACCGCCGGCGATGTCTTCGACACCGTCGACCCGGGCAAGAGCAAGCTCTCCTACCAGGTGCTGTTCGACCCCGACGGCGAGCCGGACACCGCCGTCGTGTCCGTGATCTTCCGGGCCACCGCGGAACGCAAGAACGGCACCTACCTGGCGATCGTGAGCGAGGGGGAGTTCTTCCTCGGCCAGATCGACGGGTGGAGGATCACCGCGTTCGACGTGACGCGGGAAGATCACGAGACGCATCCGCCCTCGCCCTCGGCCTCGACCTCGGCCTCTCCCTCCGCATGAGCGTGCTCCCAGCCCGCCGCCGAGCCGCGCTCCTCGTCGCCCTCGTGGCGGCCTGGGTCGCCGGCTCCGCGCTCGGCGCGACCCAACCGGCCAGGCGCGCCTCCGCGGCGCCGCTGTTCCAACTCGAGCCGGCCCACGCCGAGTACGTCCCCGTCCTCGATGGGACCAAGCCCATCTACGTCCTCATCATCGGCTCGGACGCCCGGCCCGACCAGGCGGTCGAGAGCCAGCGCGCGGACTCGATCCACATCCTGTCCATCAACCCCGCCGAGCACCGGGCGGCGATCGTGGGGATCCCCCGCGACGCCTACGTCGAGATCCCGGGCGTCGGACAGAACAAGATCAACACCGCCCTGTTCTACGGGGGCCCCGACCTGGTCGTGCAGACGGTGGAGCAGCTCACCGACCTGAAGATGGACTACTGGGCGATGACCGGGTTCGCGAGCTTCGAGCAGATGGTCGACGACGTCGACGGGCTGGTGGTCGACGTGCCGTTCGCGATGAACGATGAGGCCTCGAGGGCGTTCTTCGACCCGGGCGTGCAGCGGCTCGACGGCGACAACGCCCTGGCGTTCGCGAGGAACCGGCACGATCTGCCGGCCGGCGACTTCGGGCGCTCGGAGAACCAGGGCCGGCTGATGGTCGCGGCGCTGGCCCAGCTCAAGAAGGAGTTCAACAAGGACCCGGCCAGGATGCTGATCTGGGCGGCGTCGTTCGTGCGCAACGGCACGACCACGCTCGCGCTGGACGAGGTGCTCGACCTCGCCTTCACCGGCACCGCGATCAACGCGAACAAGGTCGAGAACGCCGTCTTCCCCGGCGGCACGGGGATGGTCGGCGGCCTGTCCGTCGTGACCCTCACCCAGGAAACGCTCGAGAAGATCTCGAAGGATCTCGCCGACGACGGCCTCCTGAAGAAGGCGAACGTGCCGCCGTCGCCGAACGAGCCGCTGCTCGGCGGCTAGCGCCCCGACCCGCGCGAGCTCACCGCGTGACGACGTAGACGACGTAGCCCGCGAAGAAGGCACCCTGCAGGAGCAGCAGCGGCGCCGAGAAACGCCGACGGAACCGGATCGTCATCCACAGCACGCCACCGGCCACGAGCGCGATCACGGCCGCCACGAGCGCCTCGTGCGCCAGGTGCCAGGGCGTGAGCAGCAGCCCGACCGTGACCGGGAAGGATGACTGGAAGACCATCGCACCCGTCATGTTGCCGAGCGCCAGGGTGTCCTTGCCACGGCGGACCCACAGCACGCTGTTGAACTTCTCCGGGAGTTCGGTGGCCACGGGCGCCACCAGCAGGGCGAAGACGAGATGCGACACCCCGAGGTTCCCGGCGATCGTGTTGACGCCCGACACGAACATCCTGGCGCCGCCCACGATCAGCAGGAGCGAGAGACCGGTCTGGACGAACATCGGCCAGTCCGGCGACGCCGACGACCACGGGGCCAGCGACGGTCGCGCCCGGCGGAGCCAGCCCCAGAGATAGAGGGGGTGGATCTCGCTGCGCGCCTCGTCCTCGAGCTCGCGCTCCCCGGGCGCCCGCAGGTGGCGCCGGACGTAGAAGACGTACCCGATCACCAGCACGAGCGCGAGGGCCCAGTGCAGCGCTCGGATGTGCACGAGTCCGGCGCCGGCCGCCAGCGCGTACATGCACAGGAAGTACCCGAGGTCCTGTCGGAGGACCCCCGGGTCCGCGTCCAGGTCGGTCGATCGCCGCCCGCCGCGTGCGAACAGGAGCACCGCCGCGCCGACGACGAACATCGCGAGCGTCGTCAGCATGAACGGCGCCCCGAGGATCGCGCCGATGCCGATCTCCTCGCCGCCCGCCTGTCCGGAGACGATCGCCACGAGCGGCAGGATCGTCTCGGGGAGCGCGGTACCGACCGCGGCCAGCACGCTGCCGACCACGCCCTCGGACAGGCCGAAACCCTCCCCGATCCATTCGACCCCGTTCGTGAACAGCTCGGCGCCACCGAGGATCACGAGCAGCGACGAGCCGAGCAGCGCCCACTCCATCGGGCGTGCATCCTGTCACACCGCCGAACGCAGGGACGTCCCGACGGGCTGCTAGGCTCCGTCGCGAAGGGGAGTAGTCCACAAGCGGATCCGCCGTCATGACGGTCGCGCGTCGCGGCCCGGTAGATCCCTCGCGCGGCGAGGACGAGACCTTCGGCCGAGGGGGAACGGGCCGTGGGTTCCGATCGCGAGTCGCAGACCGTCGCTCAACTCGACGGCGACGCACCGGCCGGACGATCCCTGTCCTCGCTGCTCATCGCGGTGGCCCTCACGATCCCGGCGATCGTGCTCCGCTTCTCGGACGCGTCCCTCGCGAACGCCGTCCAGGCGCTGCTGTTCGGGCTCGCGATCGTCGGCGCGGCCTTCATCCTGTCGTGGGCGGCCGAGGTAGCGCAGCTCGACATCTCGGCGGGTCTCGCCATCGCCGTCCTCGCGTTCATCGCGGTCCTGCCCGAGTACGCCGTGGACATGGTGCTCGCGTGGAAGGGCGGGAACGCGTTCGAAGAGTTCGGGCAGGCGTGCAAGGCGGCCAACGACACGAGGGAGAGCGCGTGCTCGCTCGCCCTCGCCAACATGACGGGCGCGAACCGGCTGCTGATCGGCATCGGCTGGTCGATGGTCGTGTTCATCGCGGCGTACCGCTCACGCAAGAGCCCTCCGGTCCTGCGCGAGGTCCGGCTGGACCGGCCGCACTCGGTCGAGGTCGCGTTCCTTGGGCTCGCGACCGTCTACTCGCTCACGCTGCCCCTGAAGTCCCAGATCACGCTGGTGGACTCCGTCATCCTCGTGTCGATCTTCGCCGCGTACACCTGGCGGATCTCGAAGGCCCCCGCCGAGGAACCGCACCTGGTCGGGCCGGCGCGATGGATCGGGACCTTTCGGACCCCCCGGCGCCGGGCCAGCGTGATCGCGATGTTCGTGTTCGCGGCCGTGGTGATCCTGCTCTCCGCCGAGCACTTCGCCGAGGCGCTCGTCGCAACCGGCGAGCAGTTCAACATCAACGAATTCCTACTGATCCAGTGGCTCGCGCCGCTCGCATCCGAGGCGCCCGAGCTCCTCGTGGCGGGTCTGTACGCATGGCGCCTGAACACCAACGCGGCCCTCGGGACGCTGGTGTCCTCGAAGGTGAACCAGTGGACCCTGCTCGTCGGCACCCTGCCGATCGTGTTCGCGATCGCGGCTGGCGGGCTGCACGGGTTGCCGGTCGACGCCCACCAGCGCGAGGAGCTGTTCCTCACGGCGGCGCAGTCGTTCTTCGCCGTGGCGGTGCTCGTCACGCTCTCGATCAGCGTGCGCGAGGCCTGGATGCTGTTCGCGCTGTTCTGGGCGCAGTTCATCGTCGGGGCGATCGTCCCCGAGTCGTTCATGGGGATCGAGCGCATCCTGGTGGCGGGCGTGTACATGGTGCTCGGCATCGTCATCTTCACCCGCCAGCGGGTCCTGATCCGCCCACTGATCCGGGATGGCTTCAAGACGTCCTACCGGGACCTGAACCGCCGCGAGATCTCCGGCGAGTAGCCGGGGCGGTCTCGACGGCCGCGGCTACCATCGCCGCGTGGACCCGCACGCGCTCCTGGCCTCCCTGAACGCCGACGACGAGCTCGTCCACGTGCGGGACCTGCCGGCTCGTGCGAACGAGCCCGGCCCGTTCCCCGAAGACGTCCCCGAGCTGATCCGCCAGCGGCTCGCCCTCGTCGGGGTGACCGGCCTCTACGAGCACCAGCGGGAGGCGTTCGAGATCGCGCGGTCCGGTCGCAACGTGATCGTCGCGACGGGCACGGCGTCGGGCAAGACGCTCGTGTACAACCTCGCGTTCGCGACGGCCGCGGTGCCGGACCCCAAGCGCACCGCGCTGTACCTGTTCCCCACCAAGGCGCTGGCGCGCGACCAGCTCCGTCAGGTCCGCGAGCTCAGGCTGCCCCAGCTCCGAGCGGGGGTCTACGACGGCGACACGCCGCGGGCCGACCGGCCCCTGATCCGAAAGAACGCGAACCTGGTCATGACGAACCCGGACATGCTCCACGCGGGGATCCTGCCGGATCATCCGCGCTGGGCCGACTTCTTCCTGCGCCTCTCGCACGTCGTGGTCGACGAGACCCACGTGTTCCGAGGCGTGTTCGGGTCGCACGTCGCGCACGTCCTGCGGCGGCTCCGTCGGCTGGTGGCGCACTACGGCGGCGACCCCGCCTTCGTGCTCGCGTCCGCGACCGTCGGCAATCCGGTGGAGCTCGCCGAACGGCTCGTCGGGGAACCGTTCGAGGCCGTCGTGGACGACTGCTCGCCGAGCGGTGGCAAGACCTTCGCGCTGTGGAACCCGCCGATCGTGGACGAGGAGTCGGGCGCTCGCCGGAGCGCGCTCACGGACACCTCGTTCCTGATGGCCCGGCTCGCCGAGGAGGGCGTGAAGTCGATCGGGTTCACGCGGTCCCGGCGGGCGGCGGAGCTGCTGGCCGAGTTCACACGGCGCGAGCTGGACGCCGAGCTCCGTCCGCGGGTCAAGGCGTACCGCGCCGGCTACCTGCCCGAGGATCGACGCGAGCTCGAACGGCGGCTCGCGAACGACGAGCTGATCGCCGTCGCCTCGACGAACGCGCTCGAGCTCGGTATCGACATCGGGTCGTTGGACGCGGCGCTGCTGGTGGGCTACCCCGGGACCCGTGCGTCGATGTGGCAGCAGGCCGGACGCGCGGGCCGGCGTTCGGACGGATCGCTCGCAGTGCTGGTGGCACAGGACGAACCGCTCGACCAGTACCTGGTCACCCACCCCGCGGACCTGTTCGACAAGCCCTCGGAGGCCGCGGTGATCGATCCGACGAACCCGTACGTCCTCATCCCCCATCTGCTGTGCGCCGCCCGCGAGCAGCCACTGTCCGACGAGGAGGTCGCCACCTATTGGCCGGACGCGTCGGAGACCGTCCTTGGTCTCGAGGCGACCGGCGAGCTCCGGCGCCGCGGCTCTGTCCTGCACCACGCGGGTCACGAGGCGCCCCACCGGAAGGTGGACATCCGCAGCACCGGCGGGCGCCGGATCCAGATCGTCATCGAGGAGACCGGGGAGCTGCTCGGCACGGTCGACGGTTCGCGCGCCTACTGGCAGGTCCACCCGGGCGCCGTGTACCTGCATCAAGGAGAGCAGTTCGAGGTACGGGTGCTGGATCTGGAGGCGAACGTCGCGATCGTGACCCGGTCCGACCCCGACTACTACACGCAGTCGCGCGACACCACCGACATCGAGGTCGTGATCGAGCAGGAGCGGCGACGGCTCTCCGCCGAGACCGAGACGTGCTATGGGACGGTGCGGGTCACGAACCAGGTCGTGGCGTTCGCCCGCAAGCACGTGGCCACCGGCGAGGTGCTCGAGATCGTGCCGCTCGACCTCCCGCCCGTGCCGCTCGAGACGCGCGCCGTGTGGTGGGGCATCCCGGAGACGGTGCTCGATCGGGCCGAGCTCCGGCCCTCGGCGATCCCGGGGGCGGCCCACGCGGCCGAACACGCGGCGATCGGGCTGCTCCCGCTCGTGGCCACGTGCGACCGATGGGACGTCGGCGGCGTGTCGACCGCGTACCATCCCGACACCGGGTCGTGTGCGATCTTCGTGTACGACGGGTACCAGGGTGGTGCCGGCATCGCCGAACGGGGGTTCTCCTCCGCCCGGCGATGGCTGGAGGCGACGCTCGAGACCGTGTCGAGGTGTCCGTGTCCGCACGGGTGCCCCTCGTGCGTGCAGTCGCCCAAGTGCGGGAACGGGAACGAGCCGCTGGACAAGGCGGGCGCCGTGTCGCTGCTGGAGGCGATGCTGGGTTGATGGCGAGGACGTGAGGGTGACGCGAGAGGTCTACATCGCGGTGGTGGGTCCGTCGGCGGGGACGCCGGCCGAGCTCGCGATCGGCGAGGCCGTCGGGCGCGGGGTCGCCGAGGCGGGCGGCGTCCTGGTCTGCGGTGGCATGGGAGGCGTCATGGAGGCGGCGGCGGGCGGCTGCGCCGACGCGGGTGGTCGTTCGGTGGGGATCCTGCCGAGCGACTCCAGGCTCGACGCCAACCCGTATCTGACGATCGCGGTCGCGACGGGGATCGGCGAGGCGCGCAACGCGATCGTCGTGCGGACCGCCGACGTCGTGATCGCGGTGCACGGCGAGTTCGGGACGCTGTCGGAGATCGCCCTCGCGCTGAAGATGGGCAAGCCGGTCGTCGGCATCGGGACCTGGGAGCTCGGCAAGGATGGCGAACCGGTCGACGCGATCGTCCGGGCGGCCGACGCCAAGGACGCCGTGTCGCAGGCGCTCCGGCTGGCCGGCCGCCTCTAGACTCCTCGCGATCACCGTCGCCCGGCGCCGGACCAACCCTTCCTCCGCGTGCGGTCCGGGTTCGCCGTCGGAGACAAGGGGACGCATGACCGACCACGAGGAGCACGAGGAGACCGCGCCCGCCTCGGCGACGGACCCGCGCTCGGACGCCGAGCTCGACGCGATCGCGGAGGCCGAGGTCGAGGGTCTGCCGGTATCGACCGACGCGGCGCTCCGAACGAAACCGGGTGCCGGCGGCAGGTTCCAGGGGGCGATCGATGCCGTCCTTCCGCGGGGACGGTTCGGCGACCAGCGGGACATCCTCGGCGGCGCCGGGCAGAACGTGATCGGCCTGGCGGCCGGCGTGCTCACGACCTTCGCCACGCAGGTGATCATGACGCGCGGCCTGGGCCCCGCGCTCTTCGGCGTCGTGACCCTCACCACACAGTTCGCGTTCATCGCGAGCACCGCCACGCGGTTCGGCATGGACGTGGCGAACGTCCGTCTCGTGGCGATCCTGGTCGGTCGCGGCGAGTCCGGGCGGACGCGCCCGCTCGTACGGACGAGCGCGATCATCGCGGGCGTCATCTCGGTCCTGGTGGGCGTGGCGGTCATCCTGCTCGCGGACCGGCTCTCGACCGCGTTCGTCTCCCCGACGTACCACGACCAGGGCGTGGTCGCCTTCGATGCAGCCGGCGTCGCGATCCCCTTCGCGGCGCTCACCTGGGTCTACCTGGGCGCGACGCGCGGCCTCAAGATCATGCGCCACACCCTGTACATCTTCTGGATCGGCCAGCCGCTCGGGTGGATCGCCATCGCCGTCGTGGGCTGGATCTTCGCCAAGACCGCCGGCGTGACCGCGTTCGCGTACGCGGCGTCCTGGGCGATCGCGTGCGGCTTCGCGTGGTGGGCATGGGAACGCGAGACCCGGGGGTTCGATGCTCGGACCGAGGGCGCCGGCATCCCCGAGGAGCGCACGGGGGCGCTGATGAAGTTCGGGGTGCTCCGCGCCCCGGCGACGCTGTTCGCCCAGCTGCTGTTCTGGATCGACACGTTCGTGCTGGCCGCGTACAAGAGCTCCGCGGAGGTCGGGGTCTACGGCGCCACCGTGCGGACGGGTCAGTCGCTGCTGCTGTTCCTCACGTCACTCTCGCTGGTGTTCAGCCCGTTCGTCGCCGACCTGCACTACCGCGGCGAGAAGGACAAGCTCGATGCGCTGTACAAGAACGTGACCAGGTGGGGCCTTGCGACGACGCTGCCGATCCTGCTCGCGCTCGCGATCCTGCCGGGGACGATCATGCGCGTGTACGGCCCGCGGTTCGTCCTCGGCGCCTCCGCGCTCGAGATCCTGATCATCGGCCTGATCGTCCCGGTCATCGTCGGCACCGTCGGGTTCATCCTGATCATGGTCGGCCGTACCGGCTGGGACCTGCTCGTCTACGTCGCCTCGTTCGTCGTCGCGGTGGGGGTCGCGGTGTTGCTCGTGCCCACATACGGCATGCGGGGGGCCGCGATAGCCGAGGCCGTGACCCTGACCCTGTCCGCGTTCGCCCGGCTCCTGCTGGTCAAGCGGTTCGTCGACATCTGGCCGTTCGACCGCTGGTTCCTGCGGTTGATCCCGCCCGCGCTGGCGGGCGCCGTCGTCATGTGGGCGGTGCACGCGGTCCTCGCGGGACCGAAGTGGCTGATCGACCTGACGCTCTCGATCTCGGCCGGCACGCTCGCGTACGGCGTGGTCCTGCTCTGGATCGGCCTCAAGCCCGGCGAGCGGGCGACCGCGCTCGCCCTGATCCGCAGGCTGCTCGGCCGCACGCCGAACCCACCCGGACCGGTCGCCGCCGGCTGACCGCGCGGCGCCGCGACCTTCCCCTCGAGCGCCCGGGGCCGCGTGACGGTAGCGTCGGCCGGATCGAACGATCCCGAACGAAGGAGGCGAGCCATGACCGACCCGGGCCGGCTGGAGCGCGGCCGAGACAAGCTCAGCGAGGTGCACGGAGAACGGGCGCTGGCCACCGTCGAGTCGCTCGGCGACCTCGGGCGACTGATCGTCGAGGTGGCGTACGGCGACGTCTACTCCCGACCCGGGCTCTCGCTCCGCGAGCGCCAGATCGCCTCGGTCGCGGCGCTCGTCGCGACCGGTCGGTCCTCGCAGCTGCCGGTGCACCTGCGCTCCTCCCTGAAGGCCGGGCTCACACCCGAGGAGCTGCAGGAGGTGATCATCCAGACGGCCACGATCGCGGGCTTCCCGCCCGCGATGAACGCCTGGTCGACGCTGAAGACGATCGTCGCGGAGACGGAGGACTGATGGACGCCCTCCACGCCGCCCGGAGCTGGGCAGATGCATGGGCCCATGCCTGGCGAACGCATGACCCCGACCTCGTCGGTTCGCTCTACGCAAACGGTGCCTCGTTCCGATCTCAGCCGTTCCGAGAGCTCGACCACCCGGCCGGCTACGCGCGGTGGGCGTTCGACGAGGAGGCCGGGGCCGAATGCCGGTTCGCCGAACCCGCCCTGTCGAGCCGCGACGGCGCCGCCGTCGAGTATTGGGCGGTCAGCACCGCTCGCGACGGGACGGTCGAGACGATCGCGGGGGTCGCGCTGCTGCGGTTCGGGGCCGACGGCCTCGTGGTCGGCGAGCGCGACTACTGGAACCTCGCCGATGGCCGGGTCGATCCCTACGACGGCTGGGGACCGGTTCGAGCCTGACCGAGAGCTCGCGCCCGGAGCAACCAGGCCTCGCACCGAGCGGAAGCCGTATCTTCCAGCGGTGCGTCGTCCCGTCCTCCTCCCGCTCGTGGCCCTCGCGGTGTCCCTCGCGGCGTGCGGGTACCAGCCCGAGATCGAACGGCCCGGGGCGGCCACCGGGGTCTCGTCGGCGCCGGCGCCGGTCGCGACCACAGGACCGATCTCGACCGCGCCGACCTTCACCCCGGACGGGTGCCCCGTCGGTGACCCCGCGTTCTGCGAACAGGCGGCGTTCCTGGCCAACGCCCTGGTCGTATCCGACGCCGACGCCGTCTTCGACCTCAGCCGCCGCGTGTCGATGAACTGCGCGGATCTCGAACGGGACGTGTTCCCCCAGTGCGAGGACCGGGGCACGCTCAAGGGCTACGTGGTCGGCGACCATCAGGGGCACCTCTTCGTGAACGGGCCCGCCGACTACCGGCGGACCCTCGGCTTCTTCGTCGAGGCCGTCGACGACGAGTACTCGGACGAGTTCGGCGGCGCGCAGATGCAGATCCTCGGCGTCTCCACGTGCGGCAAGGGTTCGGACACGAGCTACCACCTGGTGTACCTCGTCGGGCTCGGCGACCCGACCAGCACGCTGCCCGGCGCTCGCTTCCTGGGGACCTACGAGCTCACGAAGGACGGCTCGTGGGCCATCGGGGCGACGTACGTCGGGCTCTACACGGACTGGCAGCTCGTGCTGGACGACCCGTTGACCCAGATCGCCTGCGGCGACATCCAGCCGTGGGTCGGCTCGGCCCCGAACCTCAACCCAGCCCAGTCCGAGAGCCAGCCGACCCCGATCCCCGCCACCGGCTCCACGTAGGCCGGCCACGTCCACGCGGTCGCGGACGGCGTGGCACGTTCTGGGCGGCCCCACACGGAGGACGAGACCGAACGGGGCGGCGCCAGCCGGTGTACGAGACCTTCTCGGTGATGTGGAGCCGGATCAGGCCTGCTTCCGGGCCCTGCCGAAGACGGAGCTCTCGATCACCCAGAACAGCGCGAAGGCACCGTAGAGGATCACGCTGGCGGTGGGATCGACGAGCGCGGTCAGGGTCATCGCGAGGTAGATCCACGGGGCCGGCAGGTAGCTTCTGGAGATCCCCTTGACCGCCGCGGGATCGTGATCGGGACGGAGCAGCCTCCCGCCGACCGATGCGTAGAACCAGACGGCGTTGAACATGGCGGCGGTCGCGGTGAGCGTGATCCCGTAGGTGAGCGCGGCCGCGGTCGCCCCCTCGTGCTGGATGTGCTCGGCCACCAGGCGCGTTGGGAACGGGATGAACGCGACGACGAGCAGGAACCCGACGTTCAGGAACAGGAAGATGCGGTCGGCGCGTTCGACCTGCTCCATGATCGTGTGGTGGTTCACCCAGATGATGCCGATCGTGATGAAGCTCACCGCGTACGCCGCGTACGACGGCCAGATCTCGAGCAGGCGATCGCCGAGATCCGCGACGTGCTCCCCCACCTGCGTGTCGACGTTGAGGATCAGCAGGGTCGCGGCGATCGCGAGGACACCGTCCGCGAACGTCTCCAGCCGATCGGTCCTCACGAGCGGTCCCCGAGCCCCGGCTTGGGCTCCGCCCTCCAGCCCGAGATCCGATCGATGTCGATCGCGACGACCGGACCCGGCGGGGGTTCGCTCGCGTACTGCTGGTACTTGGACGCGAGCGCATCGAGCGCGGCGGCGTGTTCGGACGAGGCGTCGTCGACCACGCGCCCGGTCCCCGAGGCCCGCACCCACCACAACGCGCGCCAGTCCTCGTCGTAGCCGTCTACGACGAACTCGGCTGCGGGGTTGCCCTCGAGGTTCCGGAGCCGTTGCAGCCGCTCGCTGCGCTTGGGCTTGCGATCGACGGCCCAGTACGCGAGGACGTCCCGGTCGCGTTCGACGAGCGCGAAGACGAACGGCACGACGTGCGGACGCGCGTCGGCCGTGACGGTCGCGAGCCGCCCGACCCGGGCCGAACGCAGCCGCGCGATCGCCTCTCCCCGGTCCATCGGCACACCCCCCCGGTCTGGACGGCCCACAGGCTATCCTCGGAACCGTGCCCACGGCCGCGACCACGCGTGGATGACGCGCCCGCGCCACCGTTCGAACAGCTCGACTTCCTCTACACGCCGTCGACCGACGTTCCCCGCGACCTGAAGTACTTCACCGAGGTGCTCGGCGGCCGGCCGGTCTTCGCGATCGACGCGATGGGCACCAAGGTCGCGGCGGTCGAGCTGACCGAGGGGCCGCCGGTCGTGCTCCTCACCGACCACGTCGAGGGCGAACGCCCGATCCTCGTCTACCGCGTGGGCAGCCTCGCGACGGCGCTCGAGGACCTCACGGGTCGCGGGTGGGAGCGAGAGAGCACGTTCGAGATCCCGCACGGGCCGTGCTGCTCGTTCCGCACCCCGGGCGGTCACCGCGTCGCGCTGTACGAGCTCGTCCGGCCCGAGGTGGCCGAGCACTTCGCGGGCCGCTTCGACTTCTGAGCGCTACGACGGCGGCGTGTACGAGACCAGCCGAGACACCTCCTGGCCGCCGCGGAGCACGCGTTCGAGCACCACGCCGATCCCCTGCGCGTA
>Ga0307287_10000418_pt1 | contig 15244 bp, 16 predicted proteins | sample ER_DNA_141_FD_194485 | JGI IMG/M metagenome (GOLD analysis project Ga0307287, IMG submission 194485) | Bulk soil microbial communities from the East River watershed near Crested Butte, Colorado, United States - ER_DNA_141 | ecosystem: Environmental > Terrestrial > Soil > Floodplain | place...
CCGTCGGTCCCGACGAGCCAGAGGGTCGGGTCGAGCTGGTGGAGCGTCTCCCAGAGCGGAGCGATGCTCGCTCCGCCGGCGCCGGCGTAGACGACGGCCTCAATCTCGAGGATATCGGCTCGCTCGGGAGGATCGTCCCACACCGGCCCGCTGCGAACGGCAAGTCCGCGGGCAGCGGCAGCCTCGACACACATGGCGCCCACAGGCATTCCGTATCCCTCGTCGTGGTCGTGGACGACGAGCAGCGAGCGGACGTGCATTTCGTCGAGCCAGGCTGCGATTGCACGCGCACCCGCCGCGTCGTTCGGCATGAGCCGGACGAGTGTCGGGCCGCCTAGGCCGACGTATGTCGCCACCGGAGTGATCTGCAGGAGTCCGGCGTCTCCGAGAATCGGCGCGGTCTCGAGTACCTGCGAGGAATGGAAGTCGCCTATGTAGGCGACCGCCGAATCGTCGCCGGCCGCCCGGCGCGCATGCGCGACGGCTACCTCGTCCCGGTCCGGCCCGAAAGAGTCCAGGACGACCAGTTCGACCGAGGTCCAACGCTCGAGGGCAAGCTGAACGCCGAGGAGAACGTCTCGTCCATCCGCTGCGGTTGGGCCGCTGAGCGGAAGGCTCGCGTAGACCCGACGCAACGCGGCGAGCTAGGCGGCTGCGGGAGTCGCTTCGAGGTGCTGGTGCGAGGGGCAGTACTCGCGCTCGGGGAGCGGCGTGCGCTGGCACGGCTTGCCCTTGCGCGTCGTCGCGCGGCAGCGGGCAACGCCGCCGTCGAACGCGCCTGCCTCGATCTGCGCCTCGATGAACTCGACCGCGGCGCCGATCCCCTCGGTCACGGCCCAGGCGACCTGCGCCTGCTGCGTGATGGGAAAGTAGCGGCGGATGTCCTGGAAGAGCGTCTTGTCAGGGCTCGAGAAGTAGCGCGGATCCTTGGCGAGCCGCTCGACGCAGTCCTCGCATGCGGCGAGGACGTCACGGCGGTACTCGAGCTGCTTCTCGACGCCGACGTACGGGTCGATCAGGTCCTTGATGCTGCGGTAAATGGCTCTCGAGTACTGATACATACGCGCCGGAAGTTGTCCTCTCCCTTGGTGACCGAGCTTACCTAGCTGCCTTCCAAAAAGCCTGCAAATTTCTGTTAACCGCAGATTAAGTGCGTCAGATTTCGCCCTAGGCGCGCATCCTAACGCGGCCCTCGAGGCTGTTACAAACTTCCCGGCTCGCGCTGCTACAAACGTCGCGCGCTAGTTCGATACTTCGCGCACGTACGCAGTCGGGAATCCTTTCGACCGCGCGTTGGGAAGGGCGGCGTTCGCCTGGGACTCCGTGTCGTAGATCCCGGTGAACGTGACGTAGTAGCCAGGGTTCAGGCTCGAGAAGTCGGAGGAGTTGAGGATCCCGACCTGGGAGAGCCCGTTGGTGCGCGCCTTGTCGGCCGAGGCCTCGGCCTGAGAGCGGCCGTTGCTCGTCGGCACCGACTTGAGGACGACCGTGAAGCCATCCTTGTTCGGCGGCCAGGTGACGTTGCTGCCGGTGGTGGTCGTCCCGAACGTCGTCGTGCCGAAGGTCGTGGTCGAGAACGTCGTCGTCCCGAGCGTCGTCGTGGGCGGAGTGATCGTGATCGTGGACGGTGTGACGGCGACGGTGCTCGTCGTGGAGGGAGCGGTGGAGACGACGGGGATGGACGTCGCCGGCCCACTCGACTTCCCGTCGTCGGTCGCAGCCAGCGCGACCACCGCGCCCGAGACGAGGGCGACGAGCAGGAGCGCAGCGAGAGCCGCCCAGAGCCAGATCGGGGAGTCGCGCCGCCAGACCTCGGCATAGCGTCCGCCGATGAAGGCGCCGGGGAGGCGCCTTCCACACTCCAGGCAGTACTCCTGGTAGACGTCGTGCGGCGCGCCGCAGTTGGGGCAGCGGCCGGGCTCGGGAGGCGGGGGAGGAGGTGCCGCCTCGGGGGGCGGAGGTGGAGGCGGGGGCTCGACCACGCTAGTCCTCCTCGCCGGTCGACCAGCGGCGAATCAGCGTCTGGTCGAGATCCTCGGTCTCGGGAGAAAACTCGTCCGCAGCGACGGAATGGCCGCAGGCCGGGCAGAAGTTCGTGTCGGCGGGGAGCGGCCCCGCGCAATGAGAGCAGGCGGAGAGAGCCCTCGTCCCGGTGGCAGGGCGGCCGCAGTGCGAGCAGAAGTGGGCTCCCGGTAGCAGCGGCGCGCCGCAGGCGCAGAGCTGCACCGCGCGCGTCCCGCGCGGCACTGCGCTCGCCGCGACCATGAGCCCGTCGAGCTCGAGCATCCGCTCCTCGATGGCGAGGACGTCGCTCGCGCGCTCGACAAGGAGCTCCGGGCGAAACCGGTCGCGACGAACCATCTCGACCGTGAGGCCGCCCACGTCCCGGATCTCCGTCTCGCGTCGACCTGCGAGCCAACGCCGTTCGCGCCGCATCCGCCCAGGAGGCGGCAGCGGAGTGGCTCCGGGCGGGCCTCCGGGCCCAGGCGGAGGCGGAGGCTCTTCGACGCCGGGCTCGACCTGCGGGCCGCGGCGAAGTCTTCGGACCCAGGGCATCTGGCTGCCGAGTCTAACGCCCGCGAACGACGAGTTCGACCGCTAGAGCGCCAGAACGACGAGTCGTTCTTCGGTCATCTCCCGCACGGCGTAGTGCGGGCCTTCCTTCGTGTTGCCCGACTCCTTGACGCCTCCGTACGGCATCTGGTCGGCGCGGAAGGTCGGGGCCTCGTTCACGGTCACGCCGCCGAACTCGAGCGCGGCTGCTGCTGCGAGCGCAGTCTTCAGGTTGGCCGTGAAGATGCCTGCCTGGAGCCCGTACTCGGTCGCGTTGGCGAGCTCGAACGCCTCCTCGGAGGAGGAGTAGGGCGAAACCGTGCAGAGCGGGCCGAAGACCTCCTGGCAGGAGACCTTCATCTCCTGGGTGACATCGGCGAGCACCGTTGGCTGCAGCAGGCCGCCCACGACCTCGCCCCCCGCCAACACAGTTGCTCCGGCGGACTTCGCCTCCTCGACCCAGGAGACGATGCGGTCGCGGGCGTCCTCGTCGATGACCGGGCCCACGTCGGTGTCCTCCTCGCCCGGGTCGCCGACCTTGAGCGCCTGCACCTTCGGGACGAAACGCGAGACGAAGTCGTCGTACGCCTCGCGCTTGACGTAGATCCGCTGGACGGAGATGCAGCTCTGGCCGGCGAAGGAGAACGCGTTCGCGGCGAGCTTCGTCGCCGCTTCCTCGATGTCGGCATCCGCTTCGACGACCACCGGGGTCGCGTTGCCGAGCTCGAGGTTCACACGCTTCTTCACCGCCCGCTCGCGGATCTTCCAACCGACGCCCGAGGAGCCGGTGAACGTGATCAGCTTCACGCGCTCGTCCTCGACGATGACGTCGCCGATCTCGGCGGAGGGCCCGACGAGGACGTTGAGCCAGCCGGGAGGGAGCCCGGCCTCGGTCTCGAGCTCGCCCAGCAGGAGCGCGGAGAGCGGCGTGTGGCCGGCGGGCTTCAGCACGACGGCACAGCCCGCGGCGAGTGCGGGGGCGACCTTGTGTGCGACGAGGTTGAGCGGGAAGTTGAAGGGGGTGATGGCGCCGACGATCCCGATCGGCACGCGCATCGTGTAGGCGACCTTGCCGACCCCGGCGGCGGAGGCGTCCATCGGGACGACCTCTCCGGCGAGACGGCGCGCCTCGACCGCGGCCATCGTGTACGTGGACACGGCGCGTTCAGCCTCGACCCGGGCGGCCTTCATCGGCTTGCCGGCCTCGGCGGAGATGGTCTGCGCGACCTCGTCGTGCCGCTCCTGCAGAAGCGCGGCGACGCGGTCGAGGATCGCGGCGCGCTCGTGGGCGGGAAGGGGGGAGCTCATCGCACGCTCCGCCGCATCGAGCGCCTTCCGTGCGTGCTCCGCGCCCGCCCGCGCCACGCGCGCGACCGTTTCTCCCGAATAGGGCGAGTCGACGTCCTGCCACTCGCCGGTCTCGATCCACTCGCCGTCGAGGAGGAGCTTCCGTTCCTGAACCGTCACAGCCATAGGAGATCTATTCAACCATTACGCTGCGGCGCGTGGCGACCGAGATTCAGCGGGTCGGCGTGGTCGGGCTCGGGACGATGGGCGCGGGCATCGCGCAGGTCTGCGTGCAGGCCGGCGTCGAGACCGTCGGGCGCGAAGTGACCGAGGACCTCGGCGAGCGCGCGCGGGAGCGCATCGCCCACTACCTCGGCCGCGGCGTCGAGAAGGGCCGGCTCACCGCCGAGGAGCGGGACGCGGCGCTCGGACGGCTGACGACGACCACGGAGCTGGCGGATCTCGAGGGCTGCGACCTCGTGATCGAAGCCGTCGTCGAGGAGCTCGGCGCGAAGCGCAAGATCTTCGCGGAGCTCGACCGGCTGCTTCCGTCGGCGGTGCTGGCGACCAACACCTCCGCCTTGCCCGTGGGGGAGATCGCCGCGGCGACCGAGCGGCCTGAGCGCGTCGTCGGCATGCACTTCTTCAACCCGGCGCCGGTCTTGCCGCTCGTCGAGGTCGTGCAGGCGGAGGCCTCCTCGGACGAGGCCGTCGAGACAGCCCTCGCGTTCGCCGAGCGGATAGGGAAACGCCCGATCCGGTGCCGGGACACGCCCGGCTTCGTCGTCAACCGCATCCTCATCCCGCTCCTGAACGACTGCGTGCGTGTCCTCGAGGAGGCCTCGGTCACGCCGGATGACCTCGACACGGCCATGACCGCCGGCGTCAACTGGCCAATCGGGCCGTGCGCGCTCATCGACCTGATCGGCGTGGACGTCCACCTGCACGCGTCGGAGGCGCTCTACGACGCGCTCCGCGAGGAGCGGATGCGCCCGCCCCAGCGGCTCGTCGAGATGCAGGAGAGCGGCAGGCTCGGGCGCAAGACCGGCGAGGGCTTCTTCCGCTACGGCTAGACGTCCGGCCCCGGGCCTAGGATCAAAGCCCGGTGACGATGTGCGCGGTGTGCCGGAGAAACCTGCTCGCGGGCGAGAGCTTCCGCTACTGGCAGGTGCGCCGGCACGAGGGGCCGGGCGGGCGGATCGTGTGCCTGCTCTGCGAGAGCGAGGCCGCGCGCGAGGGGTGGCAGCGAAGCGGCGACCCACTGCGCCACGAGAACGCGACCGGGCTACGCGGATCCGTACGACGCGTCGCGTAGACGGCCTACGCCGCGAGGCGCGGGCCCGAACGGCACCAGCCCGCATCCGGATGGCGCTTCGCCACTTCGGCCCAGATCGAATCGGCCTCGGCGGACGAGAGGAGATCGAGGTCGATCGCGTGCCGTGTCGCGGCCACCGCCGCCAGGATGTGGTGGCGGTACATGCGCTCTCCGCCCGGAACGCGTATCGAAGCGACCGCAAGCGCATCGAGTCGGGCTGCGAGAAGGCGAACGGTGCGGTCGTGGCGGAGGTTCTCGTCCATGAGGGTTGCCTCGGAAGCGGCGGATCGTAGTACGCCGGCTGGACGGCGACTCCTTCCCGAGCCGGCGAACTGTGCTTACAAACTCATGAAGAAAGATTCACCGCGGTTAGCGATATTTCGTCTCGAGCAGATGCGGCGTTTTGCGGTTCTTCTCGTGGCGGTGGCGGTCGCGGCCTCGATGGGCGGGGCTGCGCATGGCACGGTGGCGAAAACCACCGGAGGCGTGTACCTCCAACTCTCCGAGGGCGCCGGCTTCGCCAAGGTCCGAAATCGCGGGACCTTCATCGGGCGAGTGAAGCGGGGGAGGATCGTCGCGACCCCGAACGTGAACGTGAACGGCTGCGAGTCGAGAAGCGACACGAACGACAACATGACCCGCTGCAAGGGCCGGGAGATCACGTTCAACACCATGGGTGCCGGCAGGTGGCGGCTCAAGCTGCGGGGCCGGGGGATCTACGGCTCCGGATTCGTGCACGGCTGTCTCGTGCTCGACGGCCGCGACACGGGGGAGACCGGAACTTTCCGCCGGGGTCTCGACGGCGAGGAGCAGCTATGGCCGCGCCTCCGCAGGCGATTCACGCTCGGCAGCGGCAGCTGCTGACCCTTCCTCCGCGGACCACCCGGCGCGTTTGACAGGATACTGCGACGTGACTCGAGCTCAAGGCCACTCCATCCTCGTCGTCGAGGATGAGCCGAGCATCGCGTCCTTCGTGAGCATGTATCTCGAGAAGGCGGGCTTCGCCGTGCGCAAGGCGGAGACCGGCGCCGGGGCGATCGAGCAAGCCGATGCGGAGGCGCCGTCGCTCGTCATCCTCGACCTCATGCTTCCCGACCTGGACGGGATCGATGTCTGCCGGCGGATCCGGCAGCGCTCTGACGTGCCGATCCTGATGCTCACCGCCCGTGACGACGACATCGACAAGATCATCGGGCTCGAGGTCGGCGCCGACGACTACCTCACGAAGCCCTTCAACCCGGGCGAGCTCGTCGCCCGCGTGAAGTCGGTGCTGCGCCGGGCGAACCCGGAACGGCGTGAGCTCCAGACCGCGTCGCTTCAGCACGGCGACCTGAAGATCGACGCGGGGCGGCGCGAGGTCACCGTCGCGGGCGAGGAGATCCAGCTGGCTCCGAAGGAGTTCGACCTCCTCTGGGAGCTGCTCGACCACCGCGGGCTGGTCCTCACGCGCGACCAGCTGCTCGAGCGGGTCTGGGGGTACACGTTCGCAGGTGACACCCGGACGGTGGACGTGCACGTGAGGCAGCTGCGGCGCAAGCTCGGCGACGCCTCGCCGATCGTCACCGTGTGGGGCGTGGGCTACAAGGTCTCGGTAGAGCCCAAGGTCGCCCAAGCCTCGTAGGCGCCGGTGCGCTCGCTGCGCTACCGCATTCCGGCCCTCTTTCTCGTCGGAGTGCTGGTCGCCTCCGCCGTGGCCGCCGTGCTCGCGGTGCGGCTGTTCCAGGACTACACGCGGGACCGCACCCTCGCCGAGCTTCGGCGCCAGGCGCAGGGCCTCGCGCAGCTCTACCAGGAGCAGGCGATCAGAAGCGTCGACGAGGCGCGCGCGGCTCCCGGGTTCGCGGCGCCGATCCTCGAGCAGGCGACGGGCTCGCGCATCTACTACGCCGGCGTCGAGATCTTCCCCGGCGAGAAGTCCGGGCTCGGCCGTCTTCCGCTCTCGCTCCTCGATCAGTCGCGGCTCGATGCCGGCCAGGTACAGACCTTCGAGTTCACGCCGCCGGGGACGGACCGCAAATACTTTGCGGCCGCCTACCCGATCACCCTCGGGGGCGACACCTTCGGCGCGCTCGTCGTGGCGAAGCCACGCGCGGAGCTTCAGGAGCGCTGGGTCGTCCTCCTCGGGCGCATGGCGATCGCTCTGCTCGTCGGCCTCGGTGTCGCGGGCGGCCTCGTCTGGTACCTCTCGCGGCGGCTGACGAAGCCCGTGCTCGCTCTCTCACGCGCGGCTGACGAGGTCGCTGCCGGCCGCTATGACGGGAACCTTCCGGAGGCACGCTCGAAGGACGAGATCGGCCACCTCACAGAGCGATTCGCCGAGATGACCGACAAGCTCGCCGAATCGCAGCGGCGCGAGCGCAACTTCCTCATGGTCGTCTCCCACGAGCTGCGGACCCCGCTCACCGCGATCCGGGGGCACGTCGAGGCGCTGCGCGAGGGGATCGCGCAGGACGAGGAGACGCAGGAGGCGTCGCTCCGGGTGATCGGCGCGGAGACGGACCGGCTCACGCGCCTCGTCGGCGACGTCCTCGACCTTGCGCGGATGGAGGCGCATCAGTTCACCCTCGAGGAGGAGGAGGTCGAGCTCCGGCGTCTGCTCGAGCAGGCGTACGAGAGCTTCGGCGAGGAGGCGCGGCGCCGCGGGATCGAGTACGAGTGCTCGCTCGAGGCAGATCCGGTCCTCGACACGGACGGGGACCGGGTGCTGCAGATCGTGTCCAACCTCCTCGACAACGCCTTCGCGTGGACACCCGACGGCGGACGCATCGACCTCGGCCTGAGCGCGACGAACGGGACGATCTCGATCTCGGTGGCGGACTCGGGGCCGGGCATCGGGCCGGAGGAGCGCGAGCGGATCTTCCGCCCGTTCTGGTCGCGGGCCGGTGAGGGAACAGGCCTTGGGCTGCCGATCGCGCGCGAGCTCGCGCAGGCGCTCGGAGGCGAGCTCATGCTCGAGTCGCAGCTCGGGAAGGGGTCCCGCTTCGAACTCCGGTTACCGGCCTAGCCCGGCAGGCGAGCTAGGCGCCGGGGTTCGTGCGCTGGATGGGGTGGACGGACGCGGCGCTCTCGGCGCGCTCGTCCAGTGCGCGCTCGACGCGGTCGAGCACGCGCTCCATCCGGTCGAGGCGCTTCTCGACGCCGCGCCAGCCCGACGTGATCAGGTCGACGAGGAGCGCGAGGTCCTCCACGCGTGCCTGGCGCTCGGACGCCATGTCCGTCTGCAGGCGCTCCAGCCGGCGGATGGTCTGGCCCGACAGGCCGCGTACCTCGGCGAGGTGTCGCGCCACGGGCAGCACCTCTTCGCGGAGGCCCCTTTGCAGCGAGGTCTCGAGCCTTTCGGGAATCCCCGTCTCGAGCTCGGCGGCGGTCAGTGCGAGCGCTTCGAGGCCTGCACGCGCGCGCTCCAGGAGCGCCTGCAGGGCGGCATCGTCGGGGCGCTCCTCGCCGCTTCGGGCGAGCCGCATCCGAGCTCTTTCGATGGCATCGCGGTCCACGGACATGACTCTAACCTTCAATTCGGATGTCGGCATGAGGACGTCTGAGCTTGACTACGAGCTCCCCCCGGAGCTCATCGCGCAGCGTCCTCTGAAGCGCCGGGACGAGTCGCGGCTGCTCGTCTTCGACCGCGCGAACGGAGCGGTCGAGCACCGGCGATTCCGCGACCTCAGGTCGCTCGTGGCGTCCGCGACGCTCGTCGTCGTGAACGACACGCGCGTCCTTCCTGCCCGCCTCATACTCGAGCGGCCGACCGGCGGCCGCACCGAAGTCCTGCTGCTCGAACGGATCGAGGGCGATATGTGGGAGGCGCTTGCTCGACCCAGCAGGCGGCTTCGCGAGGGCATGAAGCTCGGCCCCGTCGAGCTCCTGGAGTCGCTCGGCGAGGGCCGCTGGCGCCTCCGCCTCTCGGGTGAGCCCGACGGCGAAGCGCCGCTTCCGCCCTACATCACTGAGCCGCTCGCGGATGCGGAGCGCTACCAGACCGTCTACGCGGAGGAGAGCGGCTCGGCGGCCGCGCCCACGGCCGGGCTCCACTTCACGCCCGAGCTCTTGGCCTCGCTCGACGTCGAGCGGGTGACGCTCCACGTCGGTCTCGACACGTTCAGGCCCGTCACCGCCGAGACGCTGGCGGAGCACCGGCTTCACAGCGAGCGCTATGAGGTGGGCGAGTGGGCGTGGGGGCGGATCGCGGCGGCGCCGCACGTGACCGCGGTGGGGACGACGACCGTGCGGGTGCTGGAGTCGGTCGCCCGGGGGGCACCGCTCGTGGGGCGCACCAACCTCTTCGTCACGCCCGGGTTCGAGTTCCGGCGGGTGGACTCGCTTGTCACGAACTTCCACCTGCCGCGGTCGTCGCTCCTCGCGCTCGTGATGGCGTTCGCGGGGGTGGAGGAGACGCGGCGGCTCTACGAGATCGCGATCGAGGAGCGGTATCGCTTCTACTCGTTCGGCGACGCGATGCTGATTTTGTGAGGGGCCACCCCGTGCCTCCACCCGCTTCGAGCGTAGCCAGCCAAGATGCATACGTGGCGCGCGAAGTGGAACAAGATCGAAAGAGGTGCTCCGCATGAGCTTCGACCTCGTCGCGACCGAGGGCGAGGTGCGCGCGGGCATCCTGCACACCGCGCACGGCGACGTCCCAACGCCGGCCTTCATGCCCGTCGGGACGAAGGGCACCGTGAAGGGGCTCGACCCCGAGCGCCTGCGCGAGCTCGGCACGGCGATCCTTCTCGGGAACACCTACCACCTCCACTTCCGCCCGGGCGAGGAGCTGGTCGAGGCGATGGGCGGCCTCCACCGCTTCATGGCCTGGGACGGCCCGATCCTCACGGACTCGGGCGGCTTTCAGGTCTTCTCCCTGCGGGACACGATCACGGCCGTCGACGAGGAGGGGGTCACCTTCCGGTCGGTCTACGACGGCCGCGAGGCGCGATTTACGCCCGAGCTCGTCGCCGACGTCCAGCGGCGCCTCGGCTCGGACATCGCCATGTGCCTGGACGTCTGCCCGCCGCCCGATGTGCCGCGTGAAGAGCTCGAGGCTGCGACGGCGCTCACGACGCGCTGGGCGATGCGCCAGCTCGCTGCGCCGAGAGCGCCCGGACAGCTCGTCTTCGGAATCGGCCAGGGCGGTACCGACCCCGAGCTCCGCCGCCGCTCCACGGAGGAGATCGCCGCTCTCGGCTTCGACGGCCACGCCCTCGGCGGCCTGAGCGTGGGGGAGGACCGGGACCTCATGCTCGAGACGGTCGGCTGGGCGGCGCCCCTCCTGCCGGCCGAGCGGCCGCGCTACTTCATGGGGATCGGAGATCCGGCCGGGATCCTGGAGGTCGTCGAGCGCGGGATCGACATGTTCGACTGCGTGCTGCCCACGCGGCTCGGCCGCACGGGCTCGGCGATTACGTGGGAGGGGCGGCTCAATCTCAAGAACGCGCGGTTCGCCCGGGACGAGCGTCCGCTCGACGAAAGCTGCTCCTGCTCTGCGTGCCGGCGCTTCACGCGCGCCTATCTCCGCCATCTCATCAACCAACAGGAGCTGCTCGGCTTGATACTTTTGTCCGAGCACAACGTCAGATTTCTGCTCGATTTGACCGCCGGGGCGCGGGCTTCCATCGAGCGCGGCGAGTTCGGCTCCTACAAGGCGGCCGCGCTCGAGCGCCTCGACTCGGCGGCCATCGCGCCAGGCGAGGAGGTCTCTCGGTGAATGGTGGTTTCTTAGTTCTTCTTCTTGCGATGTTCGGCTTCATGTACTTCCTGCTGATCAGGCCGCAGCGCCAGCAGCAGAGAAAGCACACGGAGCTCCTGTCATCGCTCAAGCCCGGCGACGAGGTCGTCACCGCAGGCGGCATCTACGGCGAGGTCGTCCAGCTCGACGCGGAGCGCGTGATGCTCGAGATCGACGAGGACGTGCGGATCGCCGTCGCCCGGCGCTCAATTGCGTCCATTATCCCGCCCGACGAGCTCGAGCGCCTCGAGGAGGACGAGGCGGTCGATGCCGAATCGGCCGAGCCTCTCACTGCGGAAGAGCCGATGACCGCCGAGGAGCGGGACGCAGCCCGCAGCTAGCCGGCAGGGTCTTCACGAGTGCGCCGCTACCTCCTCATCCTCGCCGCGGTTCTGGCCGCCGTCGCCGGGGTCGTCGTGCTCGCGCTCTTCCGCTCGCCGACGCTCGGCCTCGACCTCCAGGGCGGGCTCGAAGTCATCCTCCAGGCGAAGGCGCCGCAGGGCAGGGAGATCACGCAGGAGGATCTCGACCGCTCGATCGAGATCATGCGCCAGCGCATCGACAAGCTCGGCGTCTCCGAGCCGGTCATCACGCGCCAGGGAACCGATCAGATCTCGGTTCAGCTCGCAGGCGTCCACGATTCCGGCCGCGCGGCCGAGATCATCGGCCAGACCGCGCAGCTCCAGTTCTTCGACCTCCAGGCCGACGCGTTGCCGCCGACGGCGGGCGCGGGCGGCGTGATCAACCCCTCGACTCGACTCCTGCCGCTCCTGTCCGGGCAGCAGGAGGCGGCGAAGGCGGGCACTCCGACGCAGTGGTACCTCTATTCGAAGGACAAGACGCGCCTCGCCGGGCCGAGTGAGACGAAGGAAGACATCCTCAGGCAGTTCGGCGGCGAGCAGCCGGAGGGCTCCAAGCTCTACGCGGTCCCCGAGGGCAAGATCGTCCTCACCTGCACCGACACGGCGACGCTCTGTCCCGGCGTCGGGGTGCCGGCTCCGGGGGCGACCTACTACTACCTCTACAAGTACGAGCCGAACAACGCGACCAAGCCGGTGCCCGAGCTGACGGGGAAGGATCTCAACGCGGACGGAACGGACTGGACGTTCGGCTCCGGCAACGAGCCCATCGTCGAGCTCGACTTCACGAATAGCGGCGGTGACAAGTTCCACCAGATCACGCGCGACCTCTACGAGCGCGGGCAGAACCTGGCGAACCTCGCGGGCCAGCCCGGCAACTCCGACTTCTCGCAGAGCTTCGCGATCGTCCTCGACGGCGAAATCCGCTCGTTCCCCCGGATCGACATCGCCGACTCTACGCTGAGCGACGGAATCGCCGGCGGACGCGCCCAGATCACGGGCCTCGACTCCATTCAGGAGGCGAAGGACCTCGCGCTCGTCCTCCAGACCGGCGCGCTGCCGGTCGAGTTCGTGCAGGTGCAGCGGGAGGACATCTCGGCGACGCTCGGCGAGGACTCGCTCCACCAGGCGCTCATCGCCGGCATCGGCGGCCTCCTCGCGGTCGCGTTCTTCCTGCTCCTCTTCTACCGATTCCTCGGCGTCATCGCGATCATCGGCCTCGGGATCTACGGCGTGCTCCTCTACGGCGCGATGCTCCTCTTCGGGGTGACGCTCACGCTGCCCGGCTTCGCCGGCCTCGTTCTCACGATCGGTGTCGCGGCAGACGCGAACGTCGTCATCTTCGAGCGCATCAAGGAAGAGGTGAGAGCGGGCAAATCGGTGCGCGCCGCCATCTCGAGCGGCTACCGCAAGGGCTTCAACACGATCGTCGACGCGAACGTCGTCACGATCATCACCGCGTTCGTCCTCTTCGCGGTCGCGACCGGCGGCGTGAAGGGCTTCGCCCTCATGCTCATCATCGGAACGCTGATCTCGATGGTGACGGCCGTTGCCGTGACGCGCGCCCTTCTCGGTGTCCTCGCCGGCTTCCGCTGGTTCAACAACCCGGCGTTCATGGGCGCGAGCGCCCAGAAGATCCCCGCCTGGCAGCGCGTCGACTTCATCGGGCGGACGAAGTACTGGTTCGCCGTCTCGGGTGCCGTGCTCCTGATCGGGATCGTGTCGCTCGCGGTCCAGGGGCTGAACCTCGGCATCGACTTCAAGGGCGGCAGCCAGTTCTCGTTCAAGACGCCGCAGGCGCATCAGATCCAGGACATCCGAGCGCAGACGACGGCGTTGGGGATCGGCGACGCGGTGATCCAGGGGCGCGGCCCGGTCGAGAACGGGGCCTACAAGTCGTTCCAGGTGCGGACGCCGTCGCTCGGGCAGCAGGAGCAGACGGACCTCTCCGCGGCTCTGAGCTCGAACCTCGAAGCCACGTCCGTCGGGGTGAAGAACGTCTCGGCGAGCTTCAGCCGGCAGATCCTGAAGGGCGCGTTCCTCGCGATCATCGTCTCCCTCGCGCTGATCGTCATCTACGTGACGCTTCGGTTCGAGTTCAAGTTCGCCGTGCCCGTGCTCATCGCCCTCGTGCACGACATCTTCATCACGCTCGGCATCTACTCGCTGACGCAGCGGGAGGTGACCAGCGCCACCGTCGCGGCGATCCTGACGATCCTCGGCTACTCGATCTACGACACCATCATCATCTTCGACCGTGTGCGCGAGAACATCCCGCTCATGCGGCGGTCGAGCTTCGCGGCGATCGCGAACCAGTCGCTCTGGGAGACGATCCGCCGTTCGCTCGCGACGACGTTCATCACGCTCCTCCCGGTCACGTCGCTCTTCCTCTTCGGCGGCGACACGCTCAAGGACTTCGCGTTCGCGCTCATGGTCGGAATCCTGTCCGGTGCGTACTCGACGATCTTCATCGCGACGCCGTTCCTCGTCGTCCTGAAGGAGCGCGAGCCCGAGTTCGCCAAGCGCAAGAGTGCAGGGCTCCGCGAGAAGGTCGAGGAGGTCGACCTTCCGGGGGAGGCCGAGGCCGAGCCGGAGACCGTCCCGGTCGAGGAGGCGCCCGTCGCTGCGGCGGTTCCCGTCGAAGGACCGGCCGAGCCGGGCGACGGCGCAACGGCCAGCGCGGCTGCGAGGCGAGAGGCGCGCCGCAAGCGAAGGCGGACGAGGCCCCATGGACGAGCCCGGTAGCGGAAACCAGGATTCGAAGTCGCTCCGCGGGCTCGCCGAGGAGGCGCTCCTCGCCGGCGTCGGAGCCGTCGCGCTGACGAAGGACCGTGCCGACGAGCTCGTTCAGGAGCTGGCCGGCCGCGGGAAGATGACCGGCGACGACGCCCGCGAGCTCGTCGACGACGTCATGGGCCGGTGGCGTGGAGACGCGGTGCGCATGAGCGAGCGCGCCGGCTCGACGCTTTCCACGGTCTTCCGCGAGCTCGGGCTCATCACTCGGCGCGAGTACGAGGAGCTCGAGCTCCGCCTGGCGCAGGTCGAGCATCGGCTGCGCCTCGTCGAGAAGAAGGACCAGTGAGCTCCCGGCCGGCTGTCCGCCAGCTCGGCCGCCTCTCCGAGATCTCCCAGGTCGCAGCCAAGCACGGCTTCGGCTACTTCTTCGACACGCACCGGCCGCACGGGCCGGGTTCCCGCCGCGCCCGCGAAGTCGACGTCTCGGCCGACGGGTCGAACCGCGGCCTCCGCGTCCGGCAGATGCTGGACGAGCTCGGGCCGACCTTCGTCAAGTTCGGCCAGCTCCTCTCTACGCGCCCGGACATCGTTCCGCCGGACATCGTCTTCGAGCTGAAGGCGCTGCAGGACGATGTCACCCCGGTCGCCTATACCGACGTCGAGCGCGTGATCCAGGAGGAGCTCGAGCTCACCATCGAGCAGCTCTTCCTCGACTTCGAGGAGAAGCCTGTCGCCGCGGCGTCGATCGGCCAGGTGCACAGGGCGACGCTCCCAAACGGGCGCCGAGTCGCCGTCAAGGTGCAGCGGCCAGACGCGCCGCGCCAGATCGAAGCCGACCTCGAGCTCATGTATCAGGCCGCGCGCCTCGTTCGCGACCGCGTGAAGGCGCTCGAGTTCATCGACACCGTCTCGCTCGTCGACGAGTTCGCCCGCACCATCCGCCAGGAGCTCGACTACCGGATGGAGGCGCGGAACGCCGAGCAGTTCCACCGTAACTTCGCCGGGCACCCGCACGTGCGCGTGCCCCGGGTCTTCTGGAGCTACTCGCGCTCGCGGGTTCTCACGCTTGAGCTGCTCGAGGGCGTTCAGCTCCGGGATCTCGACACGGACACGTATTCCATCGAGGAGCGGCAGCGGCTCTCGTACCTGATCGCCGAGGCGTGGATGCACATGATCTTCCGCCACGGCTTCTTCCATGCCGACCCGCACCCCTCGAACATCATGGTGCTCGAGGCGACGGAGCAGATCGGTCTCGTCGACTTCGGCATGGTCGGG
>Ga0307287_10000422_pt1 | contig 15149 bp, 17 predicted proteins | sample ER_DNA_141_FD_194485 | JGI IMG/M metagenome (GOLD analysis project Ga0307287, IMG submission 194485) | Bulk soil microbial communities from the East River watershed near Crested Butte, Colorado, United States - ER_DNA_141 | ecosystem: Environmental > Terrestrial > Soil > Floodplain | place...
CGACCGTGTCGGTGGCCGAACCCACGGTGTTGTTGACCGTGTCGGTGGCCGAACCAGCCGTGTTGCCCACCGTGTCGGTGGCCGAACCCACGGTGTTGTTGACCGTGTCGGTGGCCGAACCCACGGAGTTGTCTACCGCGTCTGACGTCGACGTAGCGGTGTCGGTCGCGGATCCGACGGCATCGCCGATCGGATTGTCGGCCATGGCGACCGGGGAGGCGAACAACCAGAGCGCGAGAACTCCGGGAAGCAAGAGAAGGAGTACCCGGAGCGGGCGGATACGTCGCTGCTGAAGCCGTGGATAAACACAAACTTCCTGCATCGCTCGACCCCCTTCTGTCTAGGCACAACGTCGCTACCCGCGCCTCGAGGCCGAAAAACGGCCTACCGGAAGACCCACGCGTGCCGAGACGTCGAATTACGTCGCGCGACGTACGTCGCCTAGTGCCAGCTCGAGACTTCGCTAACCGAGAACTCGCGGGCTGAGGGAACCGCCGCGACAGGTAAAGAGGCCACCACCGCGGTCCGCGCCCCGGATCGTCGACGAAGCGGTCGCCATCAAGCGCCGACTACAGGAGCGTCTCGCGCCATCGGTCGCGCCCCCCCGTGCCGAGCTCCTCCACGTCCTCATGCTGCCCGACTTCGACCGGGCCGACCGGATCGGAGAGTTCTGGGGCACCCGGAGAGTCGCGCCTTCGCCGAGCTACTGATCGACTGCGAGGAGGACTGGATCCTTGGGGCGGTGCTCGTCGGGATGCTCCGGGAGGCTGAGCGCTGACGACCGGCCGCACCGCGAGCCCGCGCTCACTGCGTCCACGCCATATCCATCTTGCCCGGGAGCCACTTATGTGCTTCGCTCGGCCCCTGGTCTTGGGAGTCCGATGGGGGATGCGACGGGTCGTGATTGGCGGAGCGGCCTCACTCCTTCAACGTGGCACCAACAGTGCGACTTCAGCCCCCCCGTGGCCGGCGACTACACCTGCACCGTGACGGCCGCCAACCAGGCCGGGTCGACCTCGCTGACAAGTGCTGTGAAGAAGGTCAAGGTCAAGTAGGTCAAGGTCAGCAGGACGAAGAACCTCGATAGGAAAGGCCGTAGCACGAAGGGCCGGTCTTCGGATCGGCCCTTCTGCTGTCCGCGAGCCAATTACCAGTGACCCAGATGCGTTACCCGAGGGAATCGTTAACGTAGCTGGTCTCTAAGCCGAAGCCGAGACCGCGAGCCCGAGCAGTCCATCCCGCCGCCACGCCGGGAGCCGGCGCCGCACGGCGAGCCACGGTCTAGGTCGCTCCCTTGTAAGCCGGAGGACGGCCTACAAGTAATACGCTGATTGAGGGATGCGGCAGTCGCTGAGACGTGCCTAGGGTCAAAGCGTCTGCTGGCAAAAGGAGGCTTCCGCATGCTGCGCCATCAACTCCGCACGAGACTCGGGCCTGCATTCATTCTCATGGTGGTCGCGTTCCTAGCCGGGCCCGCAACGGCGCAAACGGGAGATGCCGAGGTCAGCGTCGGAAGTCCCGACACACCGTTTTCGCAGAACAAACAAAACGAGCCAGCGCTCGCCGTCGATGCGGCGCATCCGAACATCCTCGTCGGGGGCGCGAACGACAACATCGACCTCGAGGGTTGCAATGCCGGCGACGACACGACGTGTCCGTTCACGGCAGGCGTCGGGACGACCGGGGTCTACTTCTCGTTCGATGGCGGCACGACCTGGAACCAGCCGACGTATACGGGATACAGCGCACGCACGTGCGTGGGGACACCCGGCGTGTCAGATGATCCGTGCGTCCCGCTGACTCCTCAGCAGGGCGGCAACATTGGGACCCTGCCCTGGTACTACGAGAGCGGCCTTGTTTCGGACGGTGATCCCGCCGTGGCGTTCGGCCCAGCACCCGATGCAGACGGGTCGTTCGATTGGTTGAACGGCTCGCGTCTCTATTTCGCGAACCTCACATCGAACTTCGCAGCCAAGCGCACCGACTTCGCGTTGAAGGGAGTGGAAGGCATCGGTGTCTCAAGGCTCGACATCCCCCCGGCCGGGATCTCTTCCCTTCCCGCCAAGGAAGACTGGCTTACGCCGGTCGTCATCGCGGCTGGAGGTGGCGCCGGGTTCGCCGACAAGGAGCAGGTCTGGGCCGACAACGCCGAGTCGAGTCCGCACTTCGGGAACGCGTACGTCTGCTTCGGCGACTACCGAGGCGGTCCGAGCGCGGGGTCCAACAGTGTTCGCGAGACGATCGCCACATCAACCGACGGGGGTGACAGCTGGCAGACGCAGGTCGTGCAGAAGAACACCTCGTCGTCCTCTGGCTCGTTCTCGCTCATCAGTGGCACGAGCGGCTGCACGATCCGTACCGACAGCGACGGCAACGTTTACGCCTTCTGGGTGGGGTTCAGCCAGAAGACGAAGCAGCAGGGCCTGTACATGACCCGTTCGTTCGACGGTGGTACCACGTGGGAGGTCGGGCGTCTGCTCTTCCCCGTCGTCGCCACGGGAACGTTGGACCCGGTGCAGGGCCGCAACGTCATGGACGGCGTCGCCGGCGCTCGTGCCGACCTGTCCGTCGCACCGAGCGTGGACATCGCGAACGATTCCCCGACGGGCGGAGCCGCGACCGATCAGATCGTTATGGCGTGGGTCGATGGATCGGACGGTCTGAACCACGAGCACCTGATGTTCTCGACGTCGACGAACGTCGGCGAGGACTGGACCGATCCCATAAGCATCGAGGTTTCGGGTGACCGGCCCTTCTACACGGCGCCCGCGATCTCTCCCGACGCGACTGATGTGTACGTCGTGTACAACGCGTTCCTCGAACCGTTCCAGGAGACGACATCGACGCCGAGACCGTTGATCGGTGTCCTACTTCACGCGAGCGTGTCCGGCGGTGACGTCGGCTCGTTCAGCGAGATCTTCAGCAGCCGAGGCACGCCGGGGGATGCGAGGGCGTCGTCGGCGAATGCGCTTAGCAGCGAGTTCCTCGGCGACTACGTGTATGCGGTCGCCCGGAACAACTACGGGGCGGCGGTGTGGAACGACACCCGCGACGGCGCGAATTGTCCGGCAATCGATGCGTGGCGGCAGTCGCTCCAGGATGGAACCACCGTGCCGCAACCGGCGCCGATGATCGATTGCCCGACACCTGGTGGCAGAGTGTTCGGGAACTCGAGCATCTACGGCGTCGCCGTGTCTGACCCCAGCTAGGGCGCGGCCTGTTCGACCTCCGGGGGCGCCGCTCGCGCTCCCAGAGGTCACGGGCGTTCAGAGGCGTAGTGCGGAAGCTGCCATGAGCCTTCGCAACCGGCGCACGTCACCCAGTTGTAGCCAGGAGCAAGGCCGGGCTTGACCGTCAGCAGGATCTTGAGCACGGCGGGGTCGGCGTCGTCGATGTACTCGCACTGCGGCAAGTGCCTGGCGGTCGCTGGGTCGTACGGGCTAAGCCGAACACGGTCGTCGGTGGGGGGCTCTCGATAGGTTTCAATCCCGCACTGGCACTCCGCCTTCCAAAACCCGCGTTCCACCTCCTGCCATTCGGGCAAGAAGCTCGGGTCGGCCTGGAGAAGCTTGCAGCCTTCCTGATGAGTGAACGCCCTGTTGGGTCCCTTCTTCCTACGGATTCTCATCCGCTTTCTCCTTTCTACTCACTGCTGCCGACGTCGCTGCGCCGCCCGCTTCACGCCCGCATGGCCCTCGGCCGTCGTCTTCGTGTTGTGATGACGCCGGCACAGACTCTGCAGGTTGTTCGCGTCCAGGTCCGCGCCGCCTTGAGAGATGGGGATGATGTGATCGACGGCGATGGCCTTCTCGCCGCAGATCCGGCAGTTGGGCTCCCGGCGCAGCTGCTGCAGACGTGCCCACCGCCAGGCATTGGACTTGTAGAGCGCTTGCCGTTCGGGGTATTTCGCGGTGTATCGGGCCCAGTTTGACCGGCCTTGGCTGCCATCTGGGTTGAAGGACCGGCGCTTGGGCTTCACGGCAGCCTCAACTCAGCGGCTCCCCGGGGGGGCGTTTTTCTCGCGAAGCCTGCGGATTGCACTGGGGAGACGCGACCGGGAAAAAACGGCCGATCCGATCCGCCGATCACGACGCCGACCTCATGCCAGACCAGTTCGAGACGTGGGCACCGATGTGATCCGGTCGCGTTCTTCCTGGTGACCTCCATCGGTGCTCCCTTCTACTCGGCCTGGGGATCGATCGCGCCGAGTTCGCGCTTCAGAAGATCGAGTGCGGCCGCCTCGTCGGTCTCGGGTTCCTCGCCGGCCTCCCGCTGGACGCGCCGCCAACCCGGTTCAGGGTCGGTCTCGGCTTCCCCCTCTGATGCTCCTCCTGTCGGTGTCTCACCGGTTCAGCAAGTGCGCGGATGCCATCGGGCTCGGCGACGTCCGGTTCCATGATCTGCGCCATGCCGACGCCACCCGGCTGCTCGAGCGTGGAGTGCATCCGAAGGTCGTCAGCGAGGCCCTGGGCCACTCCTCGATCTCGATCACCATGGACACCTACAGCCACGTCATGCCGAGCATGTCGCAGGCGGCGGCCGACGCCATCGACGCGGTGCTCGGCGGGTAATGGCGGCAACTTGGCGGCAACGGAACGCCTCCGGTCGAACTGCCGGGCGCGTTTCCGCTGCTAGATTGCACTCGGCCCTCGTAGCTCAGTGGAGAGAGCAGCGGTTTCCTAAACCGCGAGTCGCAGGTTCGATTCCTGCCGGGGGCACTACCAGCTGGGCACGACCAACAACTCAGGGCGATACTCATCCCGTGCGTGGGCGAGAAGAGCTGTGGACATGACCGGGATGTGGCCGGAAGTTCGTCGGCCAGAACATGTGGCACGCCTGCCGGGGACTACTCGGTCGAAGGGTTCCTGGAGGGCAAGGGGAATCGAGCCCGCGAGCTGTTCGACGGTTTCGAGCGGCTCATCGCCGCCTGCGGACCCTATGAAGTAGCTCCCGCGACGACACGCGTGGCCTTCATGGGCCGGGTCAGCTTCGCGGGAGTGAATGCAATCAGCGACCGAGGCATGACCATCGCCTTCGGCCTTCCTCGCCCCATGCGGCACCCGAGGGTCCGCAAGATCGAGACTTCGGCGGCGGATGGTACGGGCACTGGGTGCGCATCAGCTCGCCGGAGGAGCTCGACGACGAGCTGCTCGGCTGGCTGCGCGAGTTCCTATCACCAGATGGGGATGCAGGAGCGGCTGGCGAGGCATTGAGCCCTAGCGTGACGTCCATTGTTTTTGCGGCCTCATACCCAGAGAAGGACTACGGATGCCACGATGAGGAGCGCGAGCACCACGGCCACGATGCCGCGGCGACGATCGTCCTCGACGAGCCGGCCGAGCGCGGCGCCGCCCACCGCCCAGATCGCGGAGGAGACTGCAGCGAGCACGACGATGGCCGCCGTGACGATGGCGACGCCGACGACGCGGTGGACATCGGCGGGCACGAACGTGCCGACGACGGCGAGGACGAACACCCACGCCTTCGGGTTGATCCACTGGAACGCGAACCCCTGCCACAGCGTCGGCGGCTCGGCCACCGACGCCCGCCCGACGCCACCGCCGCGCAGCACGAGGAACGCGATGAACAGCAGGTAGGCCGAACCGATGACCTTCAGCCCGGTCTCGATCCCGGGCACGGCGTCGATCAGCACGCCGATCCCCGAGGCGACCCCCACGATGAGCGTCCCCATCGCGAGCGCCGTCCCGAGCACGTACGGCAGCGTCCGCCGAAATCCGAACCGGATGCCGGATGCCCACAGGATCGCGTTGTTCGGTCCGGGCGACACGGTGCCGACGAAGGCGAACGGCACCAGCGCCACGAGCTCGTTCACGGGGCGATGCAACACCACGCACTCGTCCACGGTCTTGTACGTTCGTGCCGTGGCCGAGGCGCCGCGCGAGTGGGTGCGTGCCTGGAGACCGGCGGTCCCGGGCGTCCGTGAGGTCTTCCATGCGAGGTTCGTCGATCACGTCTATCCGCCGCACACGCACGAGGCGTGGACGGTGTTCCTCGTCGACGAGGGCGCTGTCCGGTACGACCTCGAGACGAAGCATCGCGGCGTCGCCGGCCGCCGCGTGACGCTGCTGCCGCCCCACGTGGTTCATGACGGCCGGGCCGCCAACGCCGTCGGCTACCGGAAGCGGGTGCTCTATCTCGACGCCGAGGTGCTCCCCGAGAGGCTGATCGGCGCCTCCGTCGATCGCCCCGACACCGAGGATCCGTCGATCGTTGACTCGGTGGCGCGCGTTCACCGCGCCGTGGAGGAGCGCTCGGACCCTCTCGAGATCGAGAGCGCGCTGGCGATCGCAGCGGAACGGCTGCTCCACCACCTCGGAGCGCGCGGATCGGCGGGCCCCGTGCGTCCCTCGAACGAGATCGCCGGTGAACTCCGCGAGCTCCTCGACGAGCACCGGTTCGACCGGATCACGCTCGCCGACGCAGGTCGGACGTTGCACGCCCCGCCCGGACACCTCGTGCGTTCGTTCACGCGCGCGTTCGGCATCGCCCCGCACCGGTACGTGATCGGCCGGCGGATCGACGCGGCCCGAGCGTTGCTCCTCGAGGGCGAGCCCATCGCCGACGTCGCCGTCGCGGTCGGGTTCCACGACCAGGCGCATCTCACACGGCACTTCCGCCGCCACGTCGGGACGACCCCCGGCAGATTCGTCGCCAGTCCCGTCGACGCGCTCGAGGGCGGACCGCCTCCGGAGGGACAATTCCGGTCGGATCCTCACTGACTCACGAGCCGGATAGGAAGGCCATGGCCCCTGCGTTACTCGCCACCGTATTCGTCGCGGCGGCGGAGCCAGAGCTGCCATGCCTCGCCCTCGTCCCGACCCTTCGGCGCATGATCGAGGATCGGGTAGTAGATCATGAGGAACTCCAAGCCGCGCCACGTCGTCGAGTACGTCTGGTAGACGCTGCCCTGGTCGAGCACGAACGCGCTGAACCCAGGGCTCTCGGTGATGTAGCCCCCGACGTCGGTGCCGGTCGAGCGCGCGTTCTGTTCGGCGATCGGCGGGACACCGCTCTTCGTCATCTGCTCCACGACCTCGCGGCCTTCCTCCGGAGCGTGCGAGAAGCCGAGGTCGAAATTGAACCCGGTGGGAGCGGCGGAGACCCAGGGAACGCTCCATCTCATGCGGTGCCGGTAGGCCTGCAGCTTCTCGAGCGGCGCCTGCGAGACCAGTACGAACGTCACGTCACGAGCGTGAAGATGCGGAAGCACAGCTTCGACGGCGTCGGCGATCGACGAGTTCACGGGGTCGCCGGCCTCGTAACTCGGTCCGAACATGAAGTGGTAGACGAGCAGCTGGGATCGCCCGTCGAACAGCTGGGCGAGCGTCTTCTCGCCTTCCTCGGTATCGAACCGGTACTCTTCGCCTACGGGCACCCACGGCAGGTCGCGCCGTTCCTGGGCGAGCTCGTCGCCGAGCCTGGTGTGCTCCTTCTCGCGAACGAGCAGCTTCTCGCGTGCCTCGTCCCACTCTTCCCGCGTTGCGATCCTGTGAGTCATCGTTCTTCCTCCTAGTCGTCCAGGCTGCCCATCGTCAGGTTCACGATCGTTCCGGTCATCCCGCTCGCCTTGTCGGACGCCACGAAGGTCGCCACGTTGGCCATCTCCTCGAGCGACATGAGGCGTTTCGGGTGGGTCCTGCTCGCGAGTGCCTCTTGCCACCCGTCCCAGGTCACCCCCGACGCCTCGGCGCGTGGCTCGTAGGCCTCCCTGATGGTCTCCGTCTCCGGCATCGCCTGCGGTCGAAGACCGACCACCCGGATGCCGTGCGGTGCGAGCTCGGCGGAGAGGCTTCGCGTGAGCGATTCCTTGACGGCCTGAGCCGGTCCGTAGCCGCCCACCAACGGGATGCCCGTGCGCGAGTGAGAGGCGCTGACGGTCATGATCACGCCCGACCTCCTCGGGATCATGCGTCGCGCGGCTAGGCGCGCCGTCAGGAAGTACGACGTCGCGTGCGTCGTGATCGGCAGCGAGAACCGCTCGAGGTCCAGGTCGACGAGCGGGACGCCCAGGATCGTGTCGTTCGGGATGCCGATCGCGTCGAAGGAGACGTCGACGCGGCCCGTCTTCTCGATCACGGCATTGAGATGCTCGTCCACGGCTTGCTCGTCGAGCGTGTCGACCTCCGCCGCTTCCGCCGATCCGTCACCGGCGACGATGTCCTTGGCGACGACCTCGACGGGTGCGAACGTGCGCCCGGTCAGGAAGAGTTCGGCACCCTCGTCCCCGAACGCGCGCGCGACGGCGCCACCGATCGCGCCCCCGGCTCCGTAGATCACCGCGATCTTGTCCTTCAGCAACATCTCGGACTCCTTTCCTCTGCCTTGGATGGACACCGGCGAGCCGCGGAACTGGGCGGTCGCCGGGCGCCCATCTTCGGTGCGCATCGGTGTCTACCTGTGCGACGGGGGCATAACCCCAGGGAACGGAGACCGACATGGTGGGAGGATGGGGCGATGAGCACGCAGCTCATCGCGCTCGCGCAGGCCGGCGATCAGGACGCGTTCCGCGAACTGGTCGAGCCCTACCGGGCGGAACTGCACGTCCATTGCTACCGGATCCTCGGATCGGTCCAGGACGCCGAGGACGCCCTGCAGGAGACGCTGCTCGCGGCGTGGCGCGGGCTCGCGGGCTTCGAGGAGCGCGCCTCCGTCCGCACCTGGCTCTACTCGGTGGCCACCAACCGCGCCCTGAACATGCTCCGGGCGGCTAGGCGGAGACCGCAGGTCGAGATGCCGCCCGACGTCTCGCTTCCCGAGCCAACGCGGAACGCCGAACCCCTCTGGCTCGAGCCGTACCCCGACGTCCTGCTCGCGAGCGAGCCGCCGATCGCCGGCCCCGAGGCGCGCTACGAGGCCAAGGAGGCGATCTCGCTCGCCTTCGTCACGGCGCTGCAGCTGCTTCCGGCACGGCAGCGGGCGGTGCTGATCCTGCGCGACGTGCTCGGGTTCCGTGCTGCGGAGGTCGCCGAGATGCTCGACTCATCCATGGAGTCGGTGACGAGCGCGCTCAAACGCGCCCGCGCGACGCTGGAGAGCCGGCCGCGCGCCGTCGACGAGGCGCCTCCGCACCCCGACTCGCCGGCCGAGCGAGAGCTCGTGGATCGGCTCGCAGCGGCCTTCGAGGCGAACGACGTCGACGGTATCGTCGCCCTCCTCACCGATGACGTGCGACTGACCATGCCGCCCCTCCCGCTCGAGTTCGTGGGTCTCGAGGACGCCCGCCGGTTCTACGCGATCGTCGCCGCCCGACCCGGCCGCCGGCGGCTCGTCCCGACGAGGGCCAACGGGCAGCCCGCGCTGGCGTTCTATTCCCGCGACCCCACCGGAGACGTGTTCCGCGCGACCAGCCTGATGGTGGTCACGCTCGCGGGGTCGCGGATCACCGCGCTCACGCGCTTCGACCCCAGCGTGCTCCGGCACTTCGGGCTCCCCCGGATCCTGCCGGACTGAACTCGGGCGAGCGTGAGGCCAAGGAGTCGACGGGGACGCCGTCGACACCGTGAAGGACATGAAGCGGCGCGACTCGCGACCGCTGCGGACCATCGGAAGCCTCAGACTGTGCCGGTCGCTGCTCCAAGCCGGCGTGGTGGACCGCTTCCGTGTGGTCGTCTTCCCGGTTATCACGGGTGCCACGGGCAAGGAGCGCATCTTCGACGGGTATCCGGACATCGCCCTGGACCTGATCGAGAGCCGCACGTTCGACGATCGGCTCCAGTTGCTCGAGTACGTCCCCACCCTGCTCGATGCGCCACCTGGCGTCGGCGACTGGCCGGAGCTGACCTAGCATCGAGGAGTCTGCCGTGGGTGGAGGTTGACCCCGCTGCCCGCACTCCATAAGAAGGACCGGTGGCGGACCGCAGAAACCCGGAGACCTGGACGCCCCTTCGCGACTCGTCGATCCATCTCCCGGACGGCCGTCTCCTCGCCTTCGCCGAGTGGGGCGACCCCAAGGGCAGGCCGGTCTTCCTGTTCCACGGCATGCCCGGGTCGCGGCTGTTCTTCCCCGATCCGGTCGTCGCCGCGGAGGCGCGCGTCCGCGCGATCACCGTCGACCGTCCCGGCATGGGCCGGTCCGACCCGCAGCCGGGACACCGGATCGCCGACTGGCCACGCGACGTCCTCGAGCTCGCCGAGGAGCTCGGACTGGATCGGTTCGGCGTGATCGGATGGTCGGCGGGCAGCGCGTACGCGTTCGCGTCCGCCGCGGTGATCCCCGAGCGGCTCACCGGTGCCGCCGCGACGACGAGCGCCGCATCGCTGCGCTACCTGTTCGACGACGACCCCGACCTGCGTGACGCCTTGCTCGACGACGATGAGCGAGCGATCCTCGAAGCCCTGTCGGAGGGCAGGGATGCCGCCGAGCGTCGGGCGGCCTCCGAGGCGGCCGAATGGGTGCGCGGCCTCACCGAGCACCCGGAACACCTGGCCGAGGGAGCCGATGCGGGAGACGAGTGGTTCCTGGACGATCCGGATCGTCGCAGCAGCTTCGTTGGGTCGATCCGCGAGTCCGCCCGCCAAGGCGCGGACGCGATGGCCCCGCAGTTCGTCGCGCAGGTCGCGCCCTGGGGCTTCCGCTTGGAGGACATCTCGATGCCGGTCCACGTCTGGGCCGGCGCCAACGACGCGATCACGCCGCCGGATCTGATGCGGCGGGTCGCCGAGAGGATCCCCGACCACAGGTTCACCGTCTGGGAGGACGTCGGACACGCCGGCCTCGCGAAGCACCTGGACGAGGTGTTCGGCGAGCTCTGACGCGACGTCACCGGACGAGCGGCCTCCATGGGCGAGGCGTGATGCGAGGAACCGCCGTGCGCGTCACGCGCCGAGCGCCCTGAACCCCTCGTAGATCATGTACGCAGGCCAGAAGATGGCTTTCGGGAAGATCGCCCAGACGTATTCCCAGAACGAGTCGGCCTGCTGCCAGTAGTAGAAGAGGGCACCGAAGATCCCGAGGCTGTAAAGCGCGCCACCGCCGGCGGCGGCACCCGTGCTGCCCTTTGCCATCGCCTTCCCCCCCGTCGTCCGTCGTGAGGACCCTACCCGAGAGGTTGGGGTCCGTGGGAGATGGGTAGCTGCGCATGGGGAGGTGATCACCCTGATCTGGACGATCCTGGCTCTGGTCTGCATCGTGCTCGGGTTCGTCGGCGAGCTCGTCGACGAGAAGATCCTGATGGGAACCCTGGAGTGGTTCGTCGCGGCGATCGCATTCAACTCGCTCGGCGGGTTGCCCGGCGTCTTCGCGAAGCGGAGAGGTTAGGAAGGCCCGAACCTCCGGGATTCCGGTCGGAGGCGAAAGTGGGTGGCGGCCGATCGAATCGAACTACTCGCGCTCGAGGACGGGCTCGAGCTCCACGCGAGGTGACTGCGCTGACCCCGGTGGCAAGTGGCGGACCGTTGGGACGGACAAGTCGAACGCCAGGGGTGTTTCCGCGAGCGTGTGAAGGATCGCCCAGGCGTCTACCGGGCCATCGCCGTGCGCAAGGAGGTGAACGGGGGCAACCACGTGTGTCGCGAAGGTCGTTCGCCGCGCGTGAGGCACCGCCACTAGCGTCGGCCGGATGACGGTCAGGTAGCGATCGCGGTCGGATCGGCGCTCAGCGTTGTTCGACCCCAGGGCCCTCCGCCGATCGGGATCTGCCCGGGGCGAGCGAGGTAGTTGCCCTGAGCGAGATCGATCCCGAGCCGTCGCAGCGCCTCGGCCTCCTGGTCCGTCTCCACGCCGTCGGCGACGACCTTGGCCCCGGTGTCGAACGCGAACCTGATGACCGATGACACGGGGTCGTGGCCCGTCGGGTCGGCGGACATCTCGCGGAGCGTCGACATGTCCACCTTGATGAGGTCCGGCGCCAGCTTCGCGAGGTGACGAAGGCCCCACAGCCCCGATCCGGCGTGGCGGACGCCGACGCGCACACCGCCGTCGCGCATCTCCTCGAGCGCACCGGTCGGCAGCTGGTCGAGATCGGCCGAGTGCTCGTTCAGCTCGATCGCGATCCGGTTCAGGTCGGCTCCTCGGAAGAGATCACCCAGGCGATCGGACAGGGCGGTTCGGGGAGAGACGGAGACGGCGAGGAAGGCGTCGGATGGGAGCACCTCCATCCCGCCGAGCGCCGCGGCCACGGCGACGAGCTCGAGATCGATGAGCGATCCGTGTTTCGAGGCCTCGGTCAACCAGGTCTCCGGCGGACGCATGGGGCGGGTCCGGAAACGGGGCAGGGCCTCCACGCCGATGACGTGGAACGTCTCCAGGTCGGCGATGGGCTGGTAGGCGAACTCGACGGCCCGGCGCTCGATGATCCGCGCGATCTCCTCGCGCGGGTCCCTCGGCGACGGCTCGTTCCCGTTGGAGCCCCCCTGACCATCGGCGGTCTCGGCGATCGCCTCGAACACGCCGTTGACCGCCCTCGGGGACAGCCGGGTCCCCCCCTCGGCGGTGCCGTGGATCGCGCCGAGGATCTCCTCGTTCGATGCGGTCTTCCCCACGTAGCCGAGCGCGCCCGCCCGGATCATGGCCAGGACGCTCTCACGGTCCTCGACCGCGGACAGCGCGAGCACCCGGGTCGTCGGGCTCAACCGGGCGATCTCGGCCGCCGCCCGCGGCCCTCCACCGGGCATCCGAACGTCGAGCATGGCCACGTCCGGGAGCCGCCAGGCGGCGAGGTCGATCGCTCCCTGCGCGTCCTGCGCCGACCCGACGATCTCGAGTGAGGGGTCGGATCCGATCACGCTGGCCAACGACTCGCGGACGGTCTGTTCGTCGTCGGCGATCAGCACCCTGATCCGATCCACCCTGGCCTCCGGTTACGTGCCGAGACATCGTCGAGGTGGCGGCTCGCGGCGCGCCGAGCTCGCCGCAGCACCCTGTTCCAGGTATCGGCGGAACGAACCCCGCGCTGCAGGATCGGCTCCCCTCACCTTCCGAACGAGAGGAACGCCAGAGGGCTGGTGCTGAGCGCGGACCGATGGTCGTACACGCCGGCGAACGCCACTCGGCGGAGGGGCGAAGGTCGCAGGTCGTTCGAGGCCGGGAGGGGCTCGAGGACCACCTCAGGATGGACACCCGCAGCCATACGTTTCCCGACGCAGGCAGGCCGATACCGGATGCAGAGGATCCACCCTCACCGAGCCTAGGAGGCCCGAGTTGCCTACAGCAGAGCGCATCAAGGTGATGGTTGCGGATGACGAGGAGTCCGTCCGGGACGTGCTCGAGGCCCTGCTCAGCTCGGAGCCCGAGATCGACCTGGTCGGCAAGGCGGCCGACGCCGAGGCGGCGATCGAGCTCGCGTGCAGCAGGCTTCCCGACGTGGCACTCGTGGACGTTCACATGCCGGGGGGAGGCGGGCCTCGAGCCACGCGCGAGATCCTTCGACGGTCGCCGCCTACGAGGGTGGTGGCGTTGTCCGCTCACGAGGACGTCTCGACGGTCCTGACGATGTTGCGGGCGGGCGCCGTCGGCTACGTGGTGAAGGGCGAGTCGACCGACGAGATCCTGTCGGCGATCCACCGGACCGTCCAGGGCAAGAGCAGCGTTCCCGAGCGCCTGGCCGCGCCCGTCGCCGCGGCCATGGTCGAGCACGTCCAGGGGCTCCGCGACGTAACTCGGACCCGGCAGCTCCAGCGCGAGCGCGTGGAGCACGCGATCGAGAATCGCGCATTCAAGATCGTCTTCCAGCCGATCGTCGACCTCGAGAGCGGCAAGGAGGCCGGGTTCGAGGCCCTCGCGAGGTTCTCGGACCTTCCCGAGCGGCCACCGAACGTGTGGATCGCGGAGGCCGAGGCGGTCGGCATGCTCCTGGATCTGGAGCTGGCCCTCGCGAAGGCCGCCCTCGATCAGCTCGAGACCCTGCCCTCCGATGTGTACCTGTCCCTGAACCTGTCCCCGGAGACCGCGGTGTCCGAGCACGCGGGACGCATGCTCGAGGCCGTCGACCCGAGCCGCGTCGTGGTGGAGTTGACCGAGCACGCACCCGTCGCCGACTACGAGGAGCTTCGCGAGTCGCTCTCGGGTCTGCGTGAGCGTGGTGTGCGGCTGGCGATCGACGACGCGGGGGCCGGCTTCGCGAGCTTGCGCCACATCGTGCGGCTGGATCCGGACATCATCAAGCTGGACATCACCCTGACCCGCCGGATCGAGAAGGATCCGGTACGCCAGGCGCTGGCGGTCGCCCTCGTGTCCTTCGCGAACCAGGTCGGAGCGACCGTCGTCGCCGAGGGCGTGGAGACCGAGCTCCAGCTCGAGGTGCTCCGGCTGACCGGGATCAGGTTCGCCCAGGGGTACCTGCTGGGACCACCCGGGCCTGCGCCCGTCGCCGAGGCCCGATCAACCCTCGGAGGAGTTGTGCCGATAGATCAACAGGCCGAAAGGGCCACGCGGGTCCGCGTGCCTGACGGACCGACGAACGGGCGGTGAGCGATGAGATCTGCTGTTGCGAGTTCGAAGGCCCGGGAGCATCCGTTCGGCACGTCCTTGCGGGCCCTCCTCCTCCTGGCGATCGGGGGCTCCCTCGTGGTCGCGGCGGCTCCCGCCCGAGCCGCTTGCGCGCTGACGGACCTCGCCTGCGCCACCGCAACCGTCACCGAGGTCACGGAGCCGGTCACGGAGGTCACCGATCCGGTCACCGAGGTCACCGATCCGGGCACCGAGCCGGTCGGAGGCGTGGTCGACGAGGTGACGAACACGCTGCGCCCGATCGTCGACGAGGCGCCGCCGCTGCCCGGTCCGCCCGTCAACGTGCCCGAACCCCCGACCCCCGGTGAGTCCAATGTCACTCCCGGTGCTCGAACGGAGTCGGCCGATACGTCGGGTGACTCCGGAAACGGACGCTCGGATCCGGTCTCCGGCAGCCTCGTCGAGCCCACCGTCCCCGTACAGGCTCTGGTCCGTGACGCGTTCGTCTCGGGCCTCGATCCCGGCCCAGGCTCCGACGTTCGCATCGGCCCCTCGCCTCCCACTGAGCGGGGGGGCGTCAGCCTCCAGGATCTCGTGACGGCGGGATTTGCCTTCCCCGTCGCGCTGGTGCTCATCGTGGGGGCGTTCCTGCTCGTGCAGGATCGCCTCGACCGCCGCGACCCCAGGCTCGCGCTCGCTCCGGTCGGCCCCGACGTCCTCGACTTCACGTGACGCCGTGGGA
>Ga0307287_10000427_pt1 | contig 15033 bp, 14 predicted proteins | sample ER_DNA_141_FD_194485 | JGI IMG/M metagenome (GOLD analysis project Ga0307287, IMG submission 194485) | Bulk soil microbial communities from the East River watershed near Crested Butte, Colorado, United States - ER_DNA_141 | ecosystem: Environmental > Terrestrial > Soil > Floodplain | place...
CCCGCCGCCGGCGGCGTGCTGGTTTGGGTAGCAGGTTGAGCCGTCGGCTCGGCAAGTGCCTCGAGGTTTGTAGCGCCCGGTAACTGGATGGTGAATTCGGCTCCGCCCTGTGCTGAGCGACCGGCCTTGACCCAGCCGCCGTGCTGAGCCATCGTTTGCGCAACGATCGAAAGGCCGAGGCCCGTCCCGGAGGTCTTCCGGGCCGAGTCACCTCGATAGAACCGATCGAAGATGAACGGCATGTCGGACTCGGAGATGCCGGGACCCTGATCCGCCACCCGGAGCCGGTCGCCCTCGAGTTGAACCCGGATGGTGCCTCCAGGCGGGCTCCACTTCACCGCGTTGTCGAGCAGGTTGGTCACCGCACGTTCCAGCATGTCCGAGTCGCCCACCACGTAGAACGGATTGAGCTCGACGTCGAAACCGATCCCATGAGCCCGCCGCCGCACCCGGTCCACTGCCGAATTGACCACGTTGCGGAAGTCCAGCGCCTCCGGCGTTGAGGCGGTTTCGTCCCGGGCGAGCTGGACAAGATCACCGATCAGCTCGGTGAACTCCACCAACTGCGCCTTGACATCAGCCAGGATGTCGATCCGATCTTGCTGCTTCAACATGCCGCTCTCCGCATCGGCCGCCAACAGCTCGATATTGGTCCGCAAGCTCGTGAGCGGCGTTCGCAGCTCGTGGCCGGCGTCCGCAATCAGCCGCGCTTGCCGATCTCGCGAAGAGGCCAGTGATTCCAGCATCTCGTTGAACGACTCCGCCAAGACGGCGATGTCGCTGGTCGCGTTGATCGTAATCGGCGTCAGTTCTTTGGTGACGGTCACATGTTCGACGGCAGCAGACAGCTCGCGTACCGGACGCAGACTGGACCGTGCCACGTACGCGCCGACGACCGCTGCAATGATCACACCGGCCACCCCGAAGATGATCAACACCAACCACAGCGAACTGAGAATGTCATCGGTCGGCTGCAGGGGGCGGCCGAGTACGAGCGCATAGTTGCCGAGATCGGTGATCGGCACCGCAATGATGCGGTACTCCTCTCCCCCGGTGGTGACACCTGAACGCGCCGAGTAGCCGCTCTGCAGCCGAGCGACGGCCAACTCCTTGGCGCCGAGCACCAGATGATCACGTTCGTCGGGAACGTAAAAGGTTGCGCCGTCGGTCCGGATTGCCGCAACGCTCACATTGCCGGCCCGCAACGCGCGCTCAGTCAGGCCGCCCAGCGTCCGGATGTCCTCCGCGACCGGCACCACCGCCAGTGAGGTTGCCGTTTGGACCATTTCCGCGTCCAGCGCCCGGTACAGCGAAATACGCAGCGTCAGATAGCCGGCCACACTCGTCACCGCGACGGCCAAGGCCACCGCGGCCGTTGTCAGGTACGCGACGCGGCGCTGCAACGGCAGGGCCCGCAGCCAGGCCCTCAGCCGTCGCAGCAAACTGATCATGGTGGTGTCTCGCGGAGCACATATCCGACGCCGCGTACGGTGTGGATCAGCCGAGGCTCCTCGGAGGCCTCGGTCTTACGACGCAGATAGCCGATGTAGACCTCCAAGGAGTTCGCCGTCGTCGGAAAGTCGAATCCCCAGACCTCGTTCAGCAACCAGCTGCGCTCCAGCACCCGGCGTGGGTGACGCATGAAAGCCTCGAGCAGCGCGAACTCGGTGCGTGTCAGATTGATTGAACGGTTGCCGCGCAACACCTCCCGGGTCTGGGTGTTCAATACCAGATCGCTGAACGACAGGTTCTGGGCAGACGGGTCGGTCGACTCGGCCACGGTGCCCGCTCGCCGTACCAGCGCTCGCAGCCGCGCCAGCAGCTCATCCAACGCGAACGGCTTGGCCAAATAGTCGTCGCCGCCGGCGTCGAGGCCATCTACTCGATCGCCTACCGCATCGCGTGCGGTGAGCACCAGGATGGGTACGTCGTTGCCGGCAGCACGGAGCATCCGGGTGGTTTCCAGGCCGTCGAGGCGCGGCATCATCACGTCCATGATCACCGCATCCGGCCGGACTGCGGCGAGCCGGGCAAGCGCCTGCACGCCGTCCTCGGCGGCGCTCACGTCGTAGCCGTTGTATTCCAAGGAACGCTTCAAAGAATCGCGTACGGCTTGATCATCATCGACGACCAGGATGTGCATGCACCCAGCGTGCCAGACAACCCTGGCAGCGGCCTATGCCGACCGGCTCCGCATCAGCGCATTCAACGCGCGGGGCCGCGGATTCTGCTCTGGCATTCCCCGTATGGCAGCCCGGCCAGCAGAAATGAGCAGCGACGGGTGGAACAGCATCGCGGGCGCGGCCATCAGGTGGTAAACGCGGGCAAAGGCAAGGTACGCACCGCGGTCGCCGTGTGCGGCGAGCCGCGCCAGCTGAGTAGTCCACAGACCGAAGAGCCGCTGTACCCTCGGCCGGGAGCCCGAGCTGCTCGGATGGCGCAGATCCTCTGTAGTGGCGACCTGCCAGGGAAAGTCGGCCACGGCACCAATCCGGCGCTGCAGTCGCCTGGTCTCCAGCGGTCCTCGTTCGGCCCGCGAACTGTCGTGCTTGAGCGCATCTCTGATCAGCAGGGCTTGACACGCGGCAACCGTGATGCCCTGCCCAAAAACGGGGTTGAAGGCGCAATAGGCATCTCCGACCGCGAGCAAGCCAGCTGGCCACGAGCGGGATCTCCCGTAGCGGTGACGCCGATTGCCGGTCTGGCGGTGGATCGCGACGTCACCGACGGGCTCAAGCTGTTGAGCCAGCTCGGCGATGGCAGGATCGGGCAGTGCCGCGAGAAATTGATCGAATTCTGTGGGATCACGCGTCGGACGCCGATCACCGTACCCGACAGCGACGACGAGCCAGTGGCCGTCTTCCACCGGGAGGGCGAGTGCGCCGCGGCCGGTCTGCGGGGTGGCTTGGATCATCACGCCGATCTCGATCGGCGGCGTTCCGTTGGCTCGGTACGCCTGGCACGCATAGCCGAGGCGGGCATCCACCAGCAGCGGTTCTGGAACCTCAACACCAAGCTCGGCCAGCCAGTGAGGCAGCCGAGATCCTCGCCCGGACGCGTCAATCACGACATCGGCCGGGACACTGCCGCCGTCGTCGCATATCACCCGCCAGCCGTGGGCGTCGGGCTGCAGCTCCGTGACGCGCAGGCCCTCGCGTAGTGTCACGCCGTCGAGGTTTCGCACCTTCTCGCGTATCAGCTGCTCCAGCAACGGCCGGGTCGCCGAGACCGTCTCGTACGCGGGGATCCAGGTAGGCAGCCAGCCGTATTCGCCGAGCCAAGCCATGGTGCCGGTGTCGAAGGGTACAGCGCCGTGGTTCAGCAGATCCTCACGGATGCCTGGCACCAGCTTCTCGGCCGCCAGCAAGCCTCGATGCAGCAAGACATGGGGTTGGCGGCCCTGCGGCACGCCTTTACGCGCAAGGGAAGTTTCCGGCAGGATGTCGCGCTCGATGATCATCGTTCGGGCGCCGGCTGCAACGGCCGCTGCGGCGGCGAACAGGCCAGCGAGGCTGGCACCGATGATCACTACCTCAAGCGGCCCGGAGCTAGCCGCGGAAAGGCTCATTGAGCGAGAGCGCTAGTCACCTCGCTCGCCAGCCTGTTGCAGAACCATTGGCGTGGCGTCCGGATCAAGCCGCCCATCAGGCACGTCAGGCACCGTCTCACCCCCCGGATACGGTACCAACGCTAGATTCACCAACGCCATCGTCACTGACACCATCACCGTCGCCAGAAGCCAGCCGCCCAGCACATCACTAGGCCAATGGAGGCCTAGATAGGTGCGACTGCAGCCGATCAAGAGCGCTACCAGACAACCGCCAATGATGAGCAGCCGGCGAAGGAGCGCACTCCCCACGGTGAGTCCCAGCATGGCGGTTGTGAGGATCACCAGCACCGAACCGCTCGTCGTGTGGCCGGAGGGAAAAGCGTCGGACGACAGTGGCACCCCGACTACCAGCTCAGCAGGTGGTCGAGGGCGGTCGAAGACGATCTTGAGGATGGTGACCAGGCTGGCAGCCGCCGCCAGGGCGCCGAGCAGTGCAAGTGGCAACAAGACTCGGCGGGACCGCAGACCGAGTACGAGTGCTGCGGCGAGACCTAGACAGACCACTGCCGACCAAGATCCCAGTCGGGTCACAGCACTTGCAAATGCCGTCAGGTCCGGGCTCCGGACGCTGATCACTGTGGCCAACAGCCTTTGGTCCAGCTCCCCGGTACCAGTCTGGAAGATGAGAAGCAGCGCGAGGACGACAAAGCCGACCAACCCGGCGGCACCGGTCGCCAGCCACTGCCCCCAGTGACCAGGTCGGATATCGAGCCGCCGCAGGTGTGGGGCGGTCGGTCTGAGCATCGCGCTGCTCCCTGTTGTTGTGTGCTCCACTCTTTGGCCGTCCACGTTCCACTGTGGCCAATGCCTGCTGTGCCCAAACTGAGAGCAGAATCAGATTGACGGGAACTCAGCTGCGAGCGTCGGGAATCGCGCGACGACGGCGGCGGATTCCAGGCGTGATGCGCGAGCAGCGGCAAAAAGGGGGCGCCCATGCGAGTGTTGATTGTGGAGGACGAGAAGGGTCTCGCGGAGTCCATGCGACGCGGGCTGGTCGGCGAGGGCTTTGTCGTCGACGTCTTTCACGACGGTGTCGACGGTCTCTGGGCGGCGTCTGAGTTCAGCTACGACGTGGCGATCCTCGACATCATGCTGCCGGGTATGAACGGCTATCAGGTGCTCAAGGAAGTTCGGGACCGGGAAATCTGGACGCCGGTGATCATGCTCACTGCAAAGGACGGAGAGTACGACCAGACCGACGCCTTTGATCTTGGCGCCGATGATTATCTGACCAAGCCGTTCAGCTTCAAAGTCCTGGTGGCGCGGCTACGCGCGCTGATCCGCCGTGGCGCGCCGGAGCGACCGGCCCAACTGACCGTCGGCTCCCTGGTGTTGGATCCTGCTCGGCGTACGGTCACTCGGCGGGGCGATTTGATCAAGCTCACGGCGCGGGAATTCAGTCTGCTCACCTATCTGATGCGTAACGCCGGCAGCGTGGTTGGCAAGTTTGCCATTTTGAGCAACGTCTGGGATGCGGCGTACGAGGGCAGCGAGAACGTCGTCGAGGTCTACATCGGGTATCTACGCAAGAAGATCGACGCGCCGTACGGGCTGCAGACCCTGAGCACCGTACGCGGCATGGGTTACCGATTGGATGCCGACTCGAGCAGCGCGGAGCACTCGTAACGATTGCGAGCGCGCACCAATTGCGCGAGCAATCACAAGTAGAGGGGCAAGATCACCTCAAAGCGGCACCAACCGTTCAACTCAGAGGCCACCACCGTTCCGCCATGCGCGAGCATGATTTCTCGGCTGATCGCCAGGCCCAGTCCACTGCCGCCGCCGTCGGATGAACGGCTGGCATCAAGCCGGGCGAATCGCTCGAACACCCGGCTGCGATCTTCTGGGCTGATGATCTCGCCGTCATTGTCTACCGACACGACCACCTCTCCAGGGCGGCGCTCCATCCCGACGATGATCGCCGACTTGGCATAACGTGCCGCGTTGTCGAGAACATTCCGGAAGACCTGCAAGAGCCGACGCTCATCGCCGCGCACCCGCATGGGTTGTAGCTCTGCAATGATCTGCAGGCTGGATACGGTTCGTAGCCTCCTGATCTCGGAGACAAGCACATCTTCAAGATCAACTTCTTGGATGTCCAGCTGGAGCTGATGAGCATCGACCTTCGCAAGGGTAAGCAGGTCCTCAACCAGCGACTGCATACGGCTCGACTCATTGAGCACGGTCTGCTGCATGTCGAGCCAGGTCTTGCCGGTCTCGTCCAGACTCGCGACCTCGGCGGTCGTCACGAGCGTTGACAAGGGGCTGCGCAACTCGTGGCTCGCGTCGGAGAAGAACGCCCGATGGGTGGTGTCTGAGTGCTCCAGCTTGTCCAGCATCTCGTTCATCGTGGCTGCCAGCGCGGCGATTTCGTCGCCAGTCGGCGGCACCTCCACGCGCCCGCTGAGCCGGTGACCGTCGATCTCTGCCACCTGCCGACGGATACGTTCCACCGTCTTGAGTGACTGACCGACCAGTACCCATACCGCTACGCCAACCAGCGCGATGAGTAACGGGGACGCCGCGAGCAGCAACAATCCGACCGTTCGCAGGGTGTCCGTCTGCACTTCGAGCGGCTCGGCCACCAAGACGACGTAGGCCTGATCCTTCACCTCAACACCGCGCGCGCTCACCAGGACCTCGTCGTCCTGGCCGAGGGCCGGCACGCGGGGCAGCTGCTCTTTGGCAGTCTTTCCGGGCGCCGGCCGCAACGTGGAGATCGGCTCGCCGCGCAGCCGACGGGCACTCCAGGCGACTACCTGATTGGTGGAGTCGATGATCTGCACCTGTTCACTACTGCGCCGATCCTCGGCCAGTGTCGACTGAGTTTCCCGGACACCTTCTTCCTCCAGAAGGCGAGCGACGTCGCTGGCACGCAGCGCGAGGTTGTTCCATTCGGCCGAGATCAGCGACGACTGCAGCACAAGCAACAAGAAGGCGCCTCCGACGAGCAAGGAGAACGTCACGACGACGACGGCACTGAGCACCGAACGCCTCCGGATGCCCCAGCGACTCTCGCTGCGCACTGGCTCCTTAGCCGGACCCGCACCGGCCGCAGGCGGCCGAAGGGTCTCCATGACCATTCGGGAAGAGTATCCGCGAGTCCCTATGCTGTCCGCTCAGTTTCATCACAGCAGCAAGCGGGAATGCTGAATCTATGGGCATCCCCCAAGCCCAGATCGATAAGCCCTTCGACAAGCTCAGCGCACACCCCAACCGGCACTGGTTGTGGGCAATCGCGCTGGCTGCGATCGCTTTCGCGTTCCGACTGATACCGGTGCTGCGTGGTGGTGGGCTTTTCGGTTTCGGCAATTACGACGACGGGGTGTACTACGCCGCCGCCACCGGGCTGGTGCACGGTCGGCTTCCCTACCTGGACTTCTTGCTGCTCCATCCGCCAGGCATGCCGCTGCTGTTGACACCGTTCGCCCTTGGTGCGCAGCTCGCCAGCGACTCGTACGGTTTCGCCGCTGCTCGACTGGCGTGGATGCTGCTGGGAGCGCTGAACGCTGTCCTGATCTGGAGAATCCTCAGGCCCATCGGCCTGGTTGCCGCCCTGTTCGGCGGACTCAGCTATGCCGTCTTTTATCCAGCCGTGTACGCCGACAAGTCGACATTGCTGGAGAGCCCGGCCACCACAGCAGTGCTACTCGTAATCATCCTGCTCGAGCCTGTTGCCCACTCCAGCTCATCGCCGCGTGGCCGGGCTCTTGCTGCCGGGGCGCTGCTCGGGTTGGCCGTGACGATCAAGGTCTGGGGGGTGGTTACTGTCCTGATCGTCCTTGGCTGGTTGCTGCTAGGACGCCGGTTCCGCGAGGCGCGGCAGGTGCTGATGGGGAGTGTGTTGACCACAGCACTGATCTGTCTACCGTTCTTCGCGGCGGCGCCAGCAGCGATGTGGAACCAGATCGTACGAGATCAGGTCTTCCGGCGCGGGGGCAGCGACGTCACGCTCATCTTGCGCCTTGATGAAATCGTCGGCCTCGGCATCGTCGGTCGACAGCACATGATGATCACAGTCATTGCGGTCTTCGCATTGCTCTGCTGCGCCGCGCTGGCCTGGAGCTATCGCGAGGCGCGACTCGCTGTGCTGCTGCTTATCGGGCTAACAGCATTCCTGCTCCTCACCCCGACCTGGTTTCCTCATTACGCCGGCTTTACAGCGGCTCCGGTTGCCCTTGTCGTCGGGGCCGCGATCGGCCGCACCGTTGCCTTGGTACGCGCCCGACCGGCGCAGATCGCGGTCGGTGTCGTGACCGCCGGTGCACTTGTGGTCTACGCGAGCGGCTGGTCCGACATCACCTTCGGCCGCCAGTTCCCCAGCAACTTCAAGAGTTTCACTGCCTCCACATCGGGCTGCGTGACCGCAGACGACGCGACAACGTTGGTCGTTTCCGACACCCTGAGTCGCAACCTGACTCGGAACTGCCGGTTCATAGCCGACCTCGGCGGAAACTCTCACGACATGGCAGCCGCTGCCGGAGTAGCGGTGTCGCGTAATCGCAACAAGACTTTCCAGCGCTTTGCGGTCGACTATCTGCGAACAGGTTCGGTGACGATTTTGACCAGATACTCCAGCGGCCGTGGCTTCAATGCGAAGACCACTGCCGTTCTTGATCGCTGGCCCCTGCTGGCGCGTTCGGGTCGCTACCAGGTACGGCAACCGGCCGAGCCGGGTCTGTCGGCAATGAGAGGGTCACCGAAGCCCCAACGTCGTTAGCCACGCTCACGACGCCGCCGTGTGCCTCGGTAATCGCGTGCACAATGGCCAGGCCCAGGCCAGTACCGCGGCCGGTGCTCGATGTCGGTGCGAAACGGACGAACGGATGCGCGAGATAGCTTTCCGAGAATCCGGTGCCATGATCACGAACCCTGATCGTGACGACATCACCGACATGTTGGCCGACCAGTGACATATCTCCAGCACCGTGGATGAGGGCATTGTCCAGCAAGTTGCCTAGGGCATATTCGAGCCGCTGCCGATCCGCCACGATGGTGATCACATCGGACTCCACGGTGATCTTGCGACCCTGGAGTTGCCCACGCCCCCGGGCGCGGTCGGCCACGTCGTCGAGCAGACCCCGAAGCGTGAGTGATTCCCGGCTCAGGCTGAGCTGATGCTCATCTGCCGCGGCGAGCAGCAAGAGCTGCTCGGTGAGTCTGGAGAGTCGGTCCGTTTCCTCACCGATCGATGTCATCGCGGCCTGAAGGTCATCGCCCTTCGTCGTCCCGGCCTGGGCGAGCTCGACCTCGGCTTTGATGATCGCCACCGGGGTACGCAGCTGGTGGCTGGCATCGGCGAGGAACTGTCGCTGCTGCTCCAATGCATCCCGCTGCACGGTCTGCGCCTGCCCAATGCGGTCGAGCATGTCGTTCAGCGTGTCTCCCAGGCGTCCGATCTCGTCTTTGACCGGTGAGACCGGCAACGGCGCTGGGTCACCATCGATCAAGTCGTCACCGCTGATCGAGGTTGCTCGGCGGCGGAGGTCTTCGACAGGCCGTAGCGCGAGCCCGCTCACCCAGTAGCCGACGATGCAGGAGGCGATCAGCGCGGCAATGAGCCCGATGACCTCCACACCCAAAGTTGAGGCCAGCGTCTGCGACCGCTCGTCGAGTGAGTCGGTGACGACAACGATGAAGGGCTCGTCTCGGGCCTGGACCGGCATGGCAAAGACCCTGAGCGACTCGTCAAGCAACTGGTCACCCGGCCGGTCGACGAAGATCTCTCCTACCGCGGCATCACGCAGCTGCTCAGGTGTCAGCAGCCGGACATCGGCGTACGCGGTGGCCGCGACCACCCCACCGGTCGGTGTCAGGATCTGGGCGATGGTCTCATCTGGTTCGAGCTGTTCAGCGGCAGCGGTCGGCAGCGAGGAAATCGGCTCCCGCATCAGCAGACCGCTGAGCTGAGCGGCGCGGGTGCGCAGATCACGTTCGATCTCGTGGTCCACATCGGTGCTGAGCTGAACATGTAAGAAGACGCCGACAGCCGTGAGGACGATCGTCAGCGCGACCGTGAAAGCCAGCGTGAGCTTCCAGCGAATAGGCAGCCCGCTCATCCGGCTTCCTCCGTACGGAGCCGATAGCCGTAACCGCGTACGGTCTCGATGCTGTCGGTCCCGAAAGGCCGGTCGACCTTCTGTCGGAGGTAGCCGATGTAGACATCGACGACGTTTGACCGGTTGTCGTAGCTGTCATCCCAGGCGCACTCCAGCAGATCAAAGCGGGATACCGCCTCACCTGGCCGGCGCATCAACGCCTCGAGCAGCGCAAACTCCTTCGGCGTCAGCTCAATCGGGGTGTCGCGATAGTGCACCGTACGCGCCGCCGGATCGAGCTTCAGCTCGCCGACGGCGAGTACCGGCATCCGCACCTCGCGCGGCCGCCGAGCCAGAGCCCGGAGCCGCGCGAGCAACTCGTCGAACGAGAACGGTTTCGCAAGGTAGTCATCGGCGCCGCTATCCAGGCCGGTCACCCGATCATGGATGGTGTCGAGCGCGGTGATCATGAGTACCGGCGTGGTCACGCCTTGTCGCCGAAAATCACGGCATAGCGTGAATCCGTCGGTCCCCGGGAGCATGACGTCCAACGTGATCGCGTCGTACGCGGTCGCCGCGGCCATCCACATGGCCTCGTCGGCGTCTGTTGCGACATCGGCCGCGAGCCCCTGTGCGGTCAATCCTTTCCGCAGCAGGCCGGCGAGCTTAGGCTCATCCTCGACAATCAGGACTCGCACGAGATCAAGGATTTCACGATCATCGACGGCGAGCCATAGCCGTCACGCCTTGGGTTTACCGATCGGCCCGGTGCCAGCCGCAGGACCAGCCTGTTCGACCTTGACCAGCTCTTCGCGGGCCGCGCCGCCGGAGACGTCCAGGGCGAGCAATGGTCCCACAGCTGGTGCATAGAACTTGTACTCCACCGCGGTTTTCTCGAGGTTGCTCGTGTCCATGGTGACTACTGCGCTCTTGTAGCGGCCGGTCTTGACCTCGACCAGTGCATCGGTCGCGATGACCTCGCCGTTGTCCTCTGCTTCGCCCTTCATGTACTCCTGGCGGTACTTCTGGCCGTCCTGTGGCAGCGCAGGCAACATGATGCCCGGCATCGCACCGTTCTTGCCGGCCTCCCAAGAACCCGCTCGGCTGGAGACTTTGCCGTTTTCGTACTCGGCTGTTTGCTCGCCCATGTACCAGACATTGCCTGCCTTGTCTTGGGCGTACCAGTCGATGGTGTCTTCAACGAGCTGGCCCGCGCTTCGCGCGGTGTCGCGAACCACCCGGGCCGTGATGCCGTTGGCCAACTTCTTCGTCTCCGTTGTCGCAACGACGACAATGTCCTGCGGCGGATTGCCTTCCTCCACATTCCGGTAGACCCATCGGGTGCCGGGCTTCATGGGCCAGTAGGCGTTTGTGATGTCGGCGCTGAAATCTTCCGGATTGAGGTTCACTGGCTCGGCACCGGTCGGCAGCAGCGGCTGCGCCGCAACCGGACTGGCCGGGCTCGGCTCCAGCGTGGACGGGCCCGCTGGATTGGCGCCCGAAGGCGCGCTTGGGTTGCTCACACATGCTGCGCAGGTGAGTGTGGCTGCTATCACCAGCGGCCACGTGTGTCGTGGCTTTATCATCTTCAGTTCCTCCCCGAGTCCCTATCGGCGAGCTTGGCAAGTCACTAATGAAAAACCTGTGAGAGGTGCCGCGGCTGGGACCCTGTCGATGCGGAAATACCCTGTTCGACTAGGACTTATGCCCGATCACAAAATAAATGCGCGTGCTCATCTGCAGAAGCCACGTTTCTCGTCTCAGGATGGCCCGCGCGTGCCAATTCGAGGTGAATCGACCCACTTCTCTCATCTTGGGACGGACTTCTCATCTTCAAACGGCTGCCGCGTTCGTACGCGTAGGAGCCTGTCGAGCTCCGGCTTAGCTGCTTTGCAAGGTCCGGATGCGGTCGAGGAGTCCGGGCATGGCTGCTTCGATAGCCGCAAGGGTGCCGTAGAAGCCGGTGTCAGAACCGAAGTAGGGGTCCGGTACGCCGGCACCCGGCTCGGCCGTTGGATCGAAGTCCGTCAACAAGCTGACCCTGCTTGGATCAGGCGCCAGTTTCAAGACGCTGCGGACGTGATTGTCCTCCATAGCCACGACTAGATCGGCTGCTGCAATCTCAGCGGCGGTGACCCGGCGCGCCTTGTGATCATGAAATCGATAGCCGCGCTCCTCAAGCACAGCGGCAGCCCGGCGATCCATCGGATCATCGAATTCTTCAGAGATGGTGCCAGCGCTGGAGAACTCGACATTGGTCAGGCCGGCGTCGGCTGCGGCCCGCTCCGCAACACGCTCCGCCATCGGAGAACGACAGATGTTTCCCAAGCAGACGAAGACGACGCGGATCGGGCGACTGGTGGACTCCTCAGCCACGTCTCGAGTCGTCCGGATCGGGCAGGAAGACGTTCAGCAGGAAGCTCACGATGGAGATGATGATCGCACCAAGCACCGCGGTCCAAAATCCGTCGACCTGCCAGCCGAGGTCGAACAACCCGGCCAGCCATGAAGTAAGCAACAACATGCAGGCATTGATCACAATGAGAAAAAGCCCCAGAGTTAGCAGGATCAGCGGTGCTGTAAAGAGCGCAAAGAGTGGCTTGATGATCGCGTTGAGCACCCCGAAGATCAACGCAACGATCAACAACGTGATGACCTTGCTGGTGGTGCTCGAGCCGGTCAGGCTGATGCCACTCAAGATCCACGTCGCGATCGCCAGCGCGGCAGCATTGACCACCAGTCTGATAAGCAACCTCATGAGATCGATCGTCCCACGAGCCGCAAATTCTCAACGGAGCGACACCACGCGGCCGCTTCGGAGACCGCCCTGACGACGCTCGCCGGCGGCCGTTCGGGCCGCTTGATGATCACGACATGAATGCCAAGATCGCCGGCGGCATCCAGCTTGGCCACGGTATGCGTGCCGCCGGAGTCCTTACTGAGCAGCACATCGACGGCGTGATCGATGAGAATCCGGTGTTCGCCGGCGTACGCGTAAGGTCCTCGCGACGTCATGACCGTCCAGCGCGGCGGGATCGGTGTAGCGGGCGGATCGACCAGGCGGACCAACACCTCGCGATCAGCCCACGATTCGAAGTCTGGCAAGGATTGCCGTCCGGTGGTCAGAAACGGCCGGCAGCCGGAATCTGCGGCGGCTCGGGCTCCGTCGGTGTCGGAGACCCACGTCCAGCTGCCCGCGCGGGGGTGCTCGCTCCAGCCGGGGCGCTCTAATCGGATGAGCGCCATATCGTTGAGGCCGGCGGCCTGCACTGCATTCCTGCTGATCATCGCCGCGAACGGGTGGGTCGCGTCCACCACGGCAGAGGCATGTTGGGTGCGAAGAAAGTCAGCGAGGCCCTCGACGCCACCAAAACCGCCTATCCGGACACGTCCGGCTGGCAACTGAGGACTATTGACCCGGCCGGCCAGTGTTGACACCACATCGATCCCGGCTCCCATCAGAGCAGCCGCGAGCTGTCGCGCCTCGGTGGTACCACCCAAGATCACGATGGTCATGATCGCCAGCCCCGGAACAGCACGGCCACCGCGAGTGCGCTGATCGACACGGCAGCAGCGAGGCGGCTGGCGCGCGCGATATCGGCTATCTCGACCGGGCGGCCGTCGCCCAGGAAGCCGCGATCTTCAATCGCTCCGTGGTAGTAATTGTGGCCGCCAAGTCGCACGTCCAGCGCTCCAGCAAATGCCGCTTCCACAACGCCTGCATTGGGACTCGGATGTTGGCGGGCGTCGCGGCGCACCACGTCGACAGCTTTTCCCGCGGTGCCGCCGACCAGTGGTGCCCAGGCCGCCGCCGCCAGTGCGGCCACGCGCGCGGGGATCCAGTTGGCGAGGTCATCCAGCCGGGCTGCGGCCCAACCGAATCTGCGATAGCGCGACGAGCGGTGCCCGATCATGGCGTCCAAGGTGTTGGCAGCGCGGTATCCGAGTAGCCCGGGCAACCCCGCTACTGCACCCCAGAGCAGCGGCGCGACAACCGCGTCCGAGGCGTTCTCCGCAAGGGATTCGACTGTCGCGCGCGCCACCTCCCCCGTAGATAGCTCAGCTGTATCGCGCCCCACGAGGTGGCGGACTTGATCTCTCGCGGCAGCCAGGTTTTGGGTCGTCAACTGACCGGCAATTGCGGCGGCCTCCCGACTCAATGACCGGCCACCGAGAACTGCCCAGGTGGCTGCCGCCGTGGATAGCACGGTGGCTGTAGCGCGACCGGCGATCAATCGTTCCAGCACCGCACCCAGCCCGGCCGCTGCGCCGACCAGAGCGGCCGTGTGCAATAGGCCGGCCGCCTGCTGATCTGCGTAGCTATGGTTCTCCAGCCAGGTTGCGGCGGCGCCGAATGCCGCGACCGGATGGCCACGGCGTGGGTCGCCGACGACCTGATCGGCAAGGTAGCCGAGTGCAAGTCCCGCCGCCGACGGCCAGTGCCTCGATAGAGTCATCGGCGATGATCCCATCGACCGATACGGAGCACACTGTCCTCCCTGATCGACGCATTCTGATCACTGGAGGCGTGCGTTCCGGTAAGTCCCGTTACGCCGAGGCGCTGCTTTCTGACAGCGCCGAGGTCAGCTACGTCGCGGCCGGCCCATCGCCGGACCCTGCTGCCGACGCCGAATGGGCCGCCCGCATCACCGATCACCGCGCGCGACGACCAGCGCACTGGAACACGATGGAGACCAGCGACGTCGCCGGCGCGCTGCGCACTGCGCCAGGAGCGATCTTGATCGATTGCCTCGGCACCTGGCTGACCGCGGTCGTCGACCGGCTCGGCACCTGGGAAGAGCCGTTGGGGAGCTGGCAGGGCGCTTTTCATGATCAGCTGCAGGATCTGATCACAGCATGGCGGGCTCGGCGCGGCCTGGCACTCGCAGTGACCAACGAGGTGGGCTGGGGACTGGTGTCGCCGTACCGATCGGGTCGGGTGTTCACCGAATTGCTCGGAGTGGTCAATCAGGAGATGGCTGCGGTAAGCGATGAAGTGATCATGATCGTCGCTGGCCGGGCACTGCAGTTGTAGGCTCATATGATCATGACGGTGATCATGACGGTGAAGGCAATTTCGATCGCCGCGCCCATCACGTCGCCGGTGATGCCGCCCAGCCGGCGTACGGATCGGTAGACCAGAAAGCCAACCGCTAAGGCGGCGGCCACGGTCGCGAGAGCCCCGTTGACCGGGCTGCGTCCGGACAGCGTCGCAGCCCCGGTCATGATCAGCAGCACAACGAACCAGCTGACAGCGGCAGCCGTACGCGGCACGGAATTGGCAACCGCCACGCCGAGCCCGTCACCTCGGGCAGCCGGCACACCGCGTACGCAGGTCAGGGCCAGAGCCGCGCGAGAGCAGCACACGGCTACGCCGACCAGCAG
>Ga0307287_10000430_pt1 | contig 14987 bp, 14 predicted proteins | sample ER_DNA_141_FD_194485 | JGI IMG/M metagenome (GOLD analysis project Ga0307287, IMG submission 194485) | Bulk soil microbial communities from the East River watershed near Crested Butte, Colorado, United States - ER_DNA_141 | ecosystem: Environmental > Terrestrial > Soil > Floodplain | place...
AGCGTGAGGATGCGATTCTCATCGGGCTGGGCACCGCGCCGTACTGGGGGCCCACACCGGTGGACGAGTGCACGGAGCGCTGTGCGGAGCTTCTGGCCGAAATCGGCGGCCGGCGGCCGACAGTGGAGGCAGCTCTCGTTGGCACGCTTGCCGGACTCGAGGCGATGCGCGGGAACTTCGAAGATGCGCGCGGCCTCTACGCGCAGCAGCAGGCCATGCACGAGGATCTCGGCCGGCCGTACTCGCTCGCGGCTGCGACGATCATGGCCGGCCGGATCGAGATGCTCGCCGGAGAGCCCGCTGCGGCCGAGGCCGAGCTTCGCCGTGGCTACGTGATCCTCGAGGGCATGGGCGAGCTCGGAGTCCTCTCGACGCTGGCGGCGTACCTGGCGGACGCGGTCTACGCACAGGATCGCTACGACGAGGCAGACCACCTCACGCATGTGAGCGAGGAGGCAGCCACGTCCGACGACATCGCGTCCCATGTTTGGTGGCGCGTCACCCGGGCGAGGGTCCTCGCTCGGCGCGGGAGCCACGGGGAGGCTGAGCGGATCGGCTCCGAGGCCCTGGCGCTCGCCGAGGTCACCGACGATCTCTTCCTACGAGGACGGGCTCTTATCGACCTCGCGGACGTACGCCGTCTTGGAGAAGCCGACGGCAGGGTGCCGCTTCTCGAGGAAGCCCTCAGGCTCTTCGAGGCGAAGGGCGACACGGTTTCCGCGGGTCGAACCCGGGTGGCCCTTTCGGCCGCAAGCGCCGGCTAAACGACTAGGGCTTCTTTAGATCGACCGAGGCGATCTTGCCTCCGTGGGTCTTCGCCTTGTCGATCGGCTTCTTGAGCTTCGTGTCGTCGGAGTCCGAGATTGTTAATACCTCGCTCTCGAACGTAGTTCCGTCGGCCATGACGATGACGAGCTTTCTCTGTTGCGGCACCGCAGCCTCCAATCTCGCGAATCGTGGCGAGGCTATACCCGCCGCAGGAGCGGGGCAAGGTCTCGGGCGACTCGCCGGACTTACGGGAGATTTACGAAACCCGCACGAGCATTTACGAATCCCGCATGAGGGGGTTCCAATCGGCTGGTGTGATTCGTCTCGAATGGCTGATCTCGAAAAGGAGCCCCTCGTGTCGAAAGCACTCGTTCTCTTCGCGGTCGTCGCGGCGCTGGTCGCCGTCCCGGCCGCTCTCGCGGACACGTTCACTGGAACTCCCGGGAACGACGTCCTGACCGGAACCGATCACCGCGACTTCATCTTCGGCAAGGCCGGTGACGACACGCTCTCCGGGGCGGGCGGGAGCGATCTGCTCTTCGGCGGCCGCGGCCTCGACACGGTGTCCGGTGATGACGGTCGTGACTTCCTCTGGGGCGGTCGCGGTGCCGATTCGCTCGACGGCGGCGCCGGCCCTGACTGGGTCTATGCCGGGCGGGGAACGGACGTACTCGAAGGCGGCCTCGGCGACGACCATCTCTTCGCGGGCGCCGACGACGGCGATGTCGACACGGTCGACTGTGGCGCGGGCTTCGACGTCGCGCTTATCCGTACCGGCGACGTCGCGATCGACTGCGAGCGGGTCAGGACGATCTCGTCGCCACGCCCGCGGGGGAGCTTCATCCGCGGGGACGCGAACGACAACGTGCTCGTCGGCACCGAGAACCGTGACTTCATCTGGGGGAAGGCAGGGAACGACACGATCTCGGGTGGGGACGGCAGCGACTTCCTCTTCGGGGGCCTCGGGAACGACACGGTCTCTGGCGAGGGCTTGGGCGACTTCATGTGGGGCGGGCCCGGCGATGACGTCCTTACAGGTGGCGAGGGGCGCGACTGGGTGTGGGGCGGCTGGGGCGCCGACACGATGAGCGGCGACGGCGGCAACGACCATCTCTTCGCGGCCGCGGACGACGCAGCCGTCGACACGCTCGACTGCGGCGAAGATGCGGATGACAGTGACGTAGCGGTCGTTCGGACGGGCGATACGACCCTCAACTGCGAAAGGGTTCGCGTCGTCGGCTAAAAACGATCTCGGACGGGGGCTTGACGCGGCCGGGACTCGCCCGGCCGCGTCGCGTTCACCGGGCCGTTACTCATGCCGGAGCGGCGTCGACTGCGCGCCGTAGCGACTCGACGTAGGCTCGGAGAGCCTCGGGCCCACCCTCGCCTGCAACTTCCACCGCCCTGCTGCCGACCACGATCCCGTCGGCGAGGCCGGCTGCCCTGGCGGCTTGCTCCGGCGTGGCGATGCCAAAGCCGGCGAGGAGCGGGACGTCCGTGACCCGCCGGGCCCTTGTGACGAGGCCCGCCAGCTGATCCGAGAGCGCCTCTCGTGCCCCGGTGGTCCCGGTGAGCGAGACGAGGTAGAGCCATCCGTCGGTCCGTTCGCCCGCCAGCCGGATCCGGTCCGGCGAGGACGTCGGCGCGACCAGCTGGACGCGAGCGAGCTCGGGCTCCGCCTCCAGGGGCAAGTCGGCGACGATGAGGCTGGTCGCTCCGGCAGCCCGAGCGTCGGCCTGGAAGCGCTCGTAGCCGTAGGCCTCGAGGATCGAGGAGTACGTCATCGGGATGAGCGGTACGTCGGCGCCCACCAAGGCTCGAACCTCGCCGAGGCAGTCCAGGCAGGCTCGTGTCCGCATCCCCGCGGCGAGGGCCTTCTCTCCCGCGAGCCTGATCACCGGGCCGTCGGCGAGGGGGTCGGAGAAGGGAAAGCCGATCTCGAGGAGGTCGGCGCCGCCGTCGACGGCCGCGGCCGCGAGCGCCGGCGTGTCGGGCATCGCCATCAGGTAGATAGAGAGTTTCTTGCTCCGGCCCCTCAACGGGAAAGCACCGTGGCGAGATCCTTGTCGCCCCGCCCCGAGAGGCCGACCAGCACGACCTCGTCGTCCAGCTCGAGTGCGCGCGCGAGCGCATGGGCCGGCTCGAGTGCAGGGATGATGCCTTCGCGCTCGGACAGGAGGTGGAAGGCGGCAAGGGCCTCCTCGTCGGTGGCCGGCAGGTATTCCGCGCGCCCCGAGTCGCGCAGGAACGCATGCTCGGGCCCGACGCCCGGATAGTCGAGCCCTGCCGAGATCGAATGCGCGTCGGCGATCTGCCCGTCCTCGTCCGCGAGGAGCGAGGAGCGAGCGCCGTGGAGGACTCCGGCCCGGCCCGAGCCGAGGCTCGCGGCACCGGCGGCCTCGACACCGATCAGGCGGACCGACAGATCGTCCAGGAAGCCGGCGAAGAGGCCGATCGCGTTCGAGCCGCCGCCGACGCAGGCGACGACGGCGTCGGGCAGGCGACCCTCCTCCTCGAGGATCTGCGTGCGCGCCTCGCGTCCGATCACGGCCTGAAGCTCGCGCACGATCTCGGGATAGGGATGCGGCCCCACGCAGGAGCCGATCAGGTAGTGCGTCGTCTCGACGTTCGTGATCCAGTCGCGAATCGCCTCGCTCGTCGCCTCCTTCAGGGTCTTCGTCCCGAACTCGACCGGCCGGACCTCGGCACCCAGAAGGTCCATGCGCTCGACGTTCGGTCGCTGGCGGCGTATGTCCTCGGCGCCCATGTAGACGACGCACTCGAAGCCGAAGCGGGCGCAGACGGTTGCGGCCGCGACACCGTGCTGCCCGGCGCCGGTCTCCGCGACGATCCGCTTCTTGCCCAGGCGATCGGCGAGGAGCGCCTGCCCCACTGCGTTGTTGATCTTGTGGGCTCCCGTGTGGCAGAGATCCTCGCGCTTCAGGTACAGGCGGCGGTCCTCCCAGAGCCGCTTGGCGCGGTAGAGCGGCGTCGGGCGCCCGACGAACGTCCGTCCGAGCTCGCCGAGCTCGGCGCGAAACGCAGGATCCTGGCGCGCCGCGTCCCAGCCTGCGACCAGCTCGTCCAGCGCAGGGACGAGCGTCTCGGGAACGTAGCGACCGCCGTAGGGCCCGTAGAAGCCGAGCTCCTGGACGTTCACCGTGCCGCCTCCACGAAGGAGCGAACACGCTCGTGATCCTTGATTCCCGGGGCGGCCTCGAGACTTCGGCTTGCGTCCACGCACCAGGGGTCAACCGCCTGAATAGCGGCGCTCACGTTCTCGGGGCCAAGCCCGCCTGCGAGGAGCACGCGCCCCTCGACGCTTGCGGCCTTGTCCCAATGGCCGTCGTCCTCGTCCAGCCACGGGAGATCGAGCACCCGCGCGACGGTTTTCCCATGCCGGAGGAGCACTCCGTCGCGTGCCCGGTGGCCGTTCTCCGACTCGTAGAGCTGGACGAGATCGGTGGGGGTGGCTTCGACCTCGCCGACCAGGACGGCGACCGAGAGCATCGTCTCCGGGACGGGCAGAGGGGCCGTGGCCCGGCGAGGGCTCTCGGCGAGGACGAAGCCAGCGAAGTCCGCTCCAGCTTCGGCCGCAACGGCAACGTCCTCCGAGCGCGTCAGTCCGCAGACCTTGACCAGCGGCCGGGACAGAAGCTCTGCGAGCTTGGCGCCCGGGTCGGTCGCCCGCATGAGCGTCGACCCGATCAGGACGGCATCCGCACCCGCCAGCTCCGCAGCGGCGCCCTGTGCGCGGGAGGAAATGCCGCTTTCGGCCACCACCACGCGGTCTCGCGGCGCGCCGGAGACCAGCTCGAGCTGACGTGCTCGGTCGATCTCGAACGTCGAGAGGTCGCGTGCGTTCACGCCGAGAATCGCGGCCCCGAGCGCGATCGCACGCTCCAGCTCCTCTGCGTCGTGCGTCTCGACCAGGACGTCGAGGCCCAGATCGTACGCCGCAGCGAGGAAGGAAGCTGACTCGCCGTCGTTCAGGTCGCGCAGGAGCAAGAGCGCCGCGTCGGCGCCCGCTTCCTTGGCCTGGACCAGCTCGTCACGGGTCCGGAAGAAGCCCTTGGCGAGAAGTGGGACGGCGCTCGCCGCGCGGGCCGCGCGCAAGTCGTCCCAGGTGCCGCCGAAGCGCTCGTCGACGAGGACCGAGACTGCTGCCGCCCCGGCTACCTGGTAGGCAGGGGCGAGAAGCCGGGGATCGGCGTCTGGGCGCAGGTCGCCGGCAGAGGGTGAGCGTCGCTTGATCTCGGCGATCGCCCCGAGACCGGGTGCCGCGAGTGCCTCCCGGAACCGTCCCATCAGGCGACCGCCTCTGCCCTGGAGAAGGCGACGAGCTCGTCGAGTCGGGCGGCCGCGGCGCCAGAGTCGAGTGCCGCCGAAGCGATTCCGTAGCCCTCCTCGAGATCCTCGGCGTGACCCCCGGCGGCGATCGCGCCTGCGGCGTTCAGGAGCACCGCCTCGCGCTTCGGTCCTCGCACGCCCTGGAAGATCTCGCGCAGTGTGGCTGCGTTCTCGGCCGGGGTGCCGCCGGTGAGGTCCTCGGGAAGGCAGCGCGGGACGCCGAAATCGGCCGGGTCGATCTGCCGCTCCACGACCTTGCCGCGCACGACCTCGCAGACGAGGTTCGGGCCGGCCGGCGAGAGTTCGTCGATGCCGCCGGCTCCGTGGACGACAAAGGCGCGGTGAGCCCCGAGCTGTGCGAGCACCTCCGCGATCGTCGGCACGAGCTCGGGCGCGTAGACCCCGACAACCTGTGCCCGCGCGCCGGCCGGGTTCGTGAGCGGTCCGAGGACATTGAAGACCGTGCGGGTTGCGAGCTCCTTCCGGACCGGTGCGGCGTGGCGCATGGCCGGATGGTGCGACGGCGCGAAGAGGAATCCGAACCCGAGCTCGTCGATGGAGCGGGCGATCCGCTCCGGTTCCAGCTCGAGCGAGAAGCCCAGCGCCTCGAGCACGTCCGCCGAGCCCGACGCGGACGACACAGCCCGGTTCCCATGCTTCGCGACGCCCGCTCCTGCCGCCGCAGCGACGAGAGCCGCCGCCGTCGAGATGTTGAAGGTTCGGGCCCCGTCGCCGCCGGTCCCCGCCGTATCGACGAGGTCCGTGCGGTTGGGAACGACCGCGAGAACGTGGGAGCGCATCGCCTCGGCGCACCCGGCGATCTCGTCCGCGGTCTCGCCCTTCAGGCGGAGGGCGACGAGGAAACCGCCGATCTGGGCGGGCGTCGCCTCGCCGCGCATGATGCCGTTCATGGCCTCCCGGGCCTCGTCGCGCGCCAGGTCGTGCCCTTCGAGAAGCCGTGCGAACGCTGCCTGGATCATCGTCGTCCCTCCAGGAAATTCCGTGCGAGCTCCGGGCCGGTCGGGGTCAGGACCGACTCGGGGTGGAACTGGATCCCGTCGATCGGCAGCTCGCGGTGGCGAACCGCCATGACCTCGCCGTCGGCCGTCGTGGCGCAAACCTCGAGCACGTCGGGGATCCGCGTCGCCGCGAGAGAGTGGTAGCGCCCGCCCTCAAACGGATCCGGCAACCCGTCGAAGAGACCTCGTCCATCATGGCTGACTGCTGCTGCCTTTCCGTGGACAAGGTGCCTTGCCTGGCCCACCTCGCCACCGAAGGCCTCGACGATCGCCTGATGTCCGAGGCAGACGCCGAGCGTCGGCGTCCGCGGACCGAGTCGTCGCAGGATCTCGATGGTTGCACCCGCGTCCACCGGTCGGCCGGGGCCGGGGGAGACGACCAGGTGTGTGGGAGCGAGGCGCTCGGCCCCATCAGCGTCCAAGACGTCGTTTCGAAGCACCGTCACCTCTGCGCCGAGCTCCTGGAAGAGGTGTGCGAGGTTGTAGGTGAAGGAGTCGTAGTTGTCGATCAGGAGCATCATGGGGCGCGCTCCGCATCCTCGATGGCCACCTCGAGTGCCGCCAGCTTGTTCAGGCACTCCTGGTGCTCCGCGGCCGGGTCCGACTCGGCGACGATGCCCGCCCCGGCCTGCAGATGCGCGATGCCGCCGGAGAGGACGATCGTCCGGATCGCGATGCAGGTGTCGAGCGCCCCGCCCGGGAGCGCATAGCCGACCGCACCCGCGTAGGGGCCGCGACGGCGGCCCTCGAGCTCGAAGATGATCTGCATGGCGCGGACTTTCGGGGCGCCGGAGACCGTTCCGGCTGGGAAGCACGCCCGTAGCAGGTCGAGGCCCGACCGGCCGGGCGCTAGCTCGCCTGCAACCTCGGAAACGAGGTGGGTGACGTGCGAGTACCGCTCCGGCTCGAGGTAGCGACCCACCCGCACCGTGCCGGGGAGGCAGACGCGCGAGAGGTCGTTCCGGCCGAGGTCGACGAGCATCACGTGCTCGGCTCGATCCTTCTCCGAGGCGAGCAGGCGCTCTGCATCTCCTTCTCCGGCATCAGTCGTGCCGGCGATGGGGTTCAAGCTCGCGCGCGGCCCCTCGAGCTTGACGAGGGTCTCCGGCGAGGAGCCCACAAGTGCGAGATCGCCCAGCTCGAGCAGGAAGAGGTAGGGCGAGGGATTGATGCGCCGGAGCGAGCGGTAGAGCGCGAGCGCGGAAGCAGACGTCGGCCTCTCGGCGCGTTGCGAGAGGACGATCTGGAACGCGTCTCCGATCCGGATGTGCTCCTTGGCGGCGCGCACCCCGTCTTCGTAGGCCTCCCGGCTCGGAGAGCGCGTGGTCGCTGCCTCCCGAGCGACCTGGCCGGGAGCCTCGGACGCCGGCGAAGGCGACTCGAGGAGCGCGGCGATCTCGTTGCGATCGCCTGCCAGGACCTCGGCGATGCTCGTGACGTGGTCGAAGCGGACGAGGCGGTCGGCAACGACGAAGCGGCTCTCGGGGAGGTTCGGGCCGTCCTCGGGCAGTACGACTGTCGGCTCGAGCTTCGCGACGTGGTCATAACCCAGGTAGCCCACCACGGGCCGCCCTGCGTCGAGCTCGGCGCCTGCGCCCTCGAAGGAGACGAGGCGCGAGCCTGAGCCCACCAGGCTGTAACGGCCGAGCCGGCCCTTCTCCACCGACTCGAGCAGGAAGCTCCCCGCCCCGGCGGCGCGGAGGCGAAGATACGCCCCGAGCGGGGTGATCAGATCTGCATGGATGTCGGTCGCGATCGTCATGGCAACAAAAAGACCTTCCGAGGAAGGTCAGGGGAGCGAAACGGGATGTCAGGGCCTCTTGGTCAGCAGGCGACGCTTCCGCTCCGCTCGCGGCGCCAAGCCCACCAGATGCGGATGGAAGTCGTCACCGATCTCAGGGTAGGCCACCCGGCGGGCCCGGTCAACTTCGAGCCTGGGACAGCCGCCGTCCCCGGAACGGCCCATAATCCAGGCTGTGGAGCCCCACCCGATCCGTCTCGTCGTCACGGATGACCTCAGGCGCTCTCGCCTGACCGTCTTCTTCCGGCTCCTCCTGCTCATTCCGCACGCGATCTGGCTCCTGCTCTGGAGCATCGCGGCCTTCTTTGCCTCGGTCGCGAACTGGTTCGTGGTGCTCGTCACGGGAAAGCCCTCGCTCGACTTGCACGGATTCCTGTCGGCCTTCGTGCGGTATTCGACCCATTTCTATGCCTACGGGCTCCTCGCGGCGAACCCCTACCCTGGATTCACCGGCTCGCCCGGCTATCCAATCGACGTCCAGATCGATCCGCCGGCCAGTCAGGGTCGCCTCGGCGCGGCGTTCCGGCTCATCCTCGCGGTGCCGCCGCTCATCCTGACTGCGGTCCTCATCGGAACCGCAACCTGGAACGCGACCGGAGAGAGAGGCGGCTACGACGCTTCCTACTCGGCGGGCTCCACCGGCTCCTTCTCCGCGCTCGGGCTCGCGATCGTCGTCGCCTTTCTCGGCTGGTTCGCTTGCCTCGCCCAGGGGCGAATGCCACAGGGCTTCCGCGACCTCGAGGCCTACTCGCTGCGCTACGCCGCCCAGACCTACGGCTACCTCTTCCTGCTGACCGACCGTTACCCGAACTCGGACCCGTCGTGGCCCGAGCCCGCGCCGGCTCCCGCGCCTCCCGCGATCACGCTCCATCCGGACGGAGACGACCTCCGTCGCTCGCGCGTGAGTGTCTTCTTCCGTCTCCTGCTCACGTTCCCGCACTTCGTGTGGCTCCTCCTCTGGTCGGTCGCCGCGTTCTTCGCGGCCGTGCTCAACTGGTTCGCCGTTGTCTTCACCGGCCGCTCACCCGACGCGCTGCACCGCTTCCTGGCGGCGTACGTGCGTTACGACATCCATGTGTTTGCGTACCTGTTCCTCGTCGCAAATCCGTTTCCGGGCTTCACCGGAGCAGCCGGAAGCTATCCGGTCGAGGTGGCAATCGCGCCGCCTGAGCGCCAGAGCCGTTGGACGGCTGCGTTTCGCCTTTTGCTCGCGTTTCCGGCGCTCCTCGTCACGAGCTCGTTCAACTCGGCCCTCGTCCTCGTCGGCATCGGCGGCTGGTTCGCGTCCCTCGCCACCGGCAGGATGCCCGCGGGCCTCCGGAACCTCGGTGCCTATGCGCTTCGCTACGCGGCTCAGACCGACGGGTACCTGTTTCTTCTGACGGGTCGCTACCCCTACAGCGGCCCAGCGCAGCTGCCCGCACCGCCAGAGGACGAGCCCAAGGAGCCTCTCGCTCCACTGGCGGCGTGACGACCGCGCAGCGCCGCGCGGTCGGGGCACTCGCTCTCGCCTTCCTGGTTGCGATCTACGGGGTGGCCGTCGTGCTGCTCTGGCAATCGAGCGTCCCCGCAGACCTGCGCCTACCCAACCTCGACGTTCGAGAGTACTTCGGCGCCGTCGAGCTCGAGGAAGCGCGCGACTACCAGCGGTTCGTCCGGGTCAACTTCATCCTCACGCAGGTGGCCCTGCTCGTCGTGCTGGGGCTCTACGCCGTTTTCGGGCCACGGTTCGCGCGGGAGTCGGCGGCGGGTCGGATCGGCACCGGGATGCTCCTCGGCATGATCGGACTCGCGTTCCTCTGGCTCGCCCAGCTCCCGTTCGGTCTCGCGCAGCTCTGGTGGGAGCGCCGGCACGGCATCTCGCACATGGGGTATGGCCGGTGGGTGCTCGAGAACTGGCTCGGCCTCGGTGGCGCCTTTCTCTTCATCTGCCTCGCCATCCTGATCGTCATGGCGCTCGCCGCTCCCCTGCGCGAGTGGTGGTGGCTCGCGGGGGCGCCGGCCTTCGTCGGCCTCGCGCTCCTCTTCGCGTTCCTCTTCCCATACCTGATTCCGGGCGTCCACCCGTTGCGAAACCGGGCCCTGGTGGCAGAGGCCCACGAGCTCGCCACCCGGGAAGGCGTGGAGGATCTCCGGGTCGAGGTGCAGAAGGTGCGGGAGTCGACAAGCGCGCCGAATGCGGAGGCCGTCGGTCTCGGCCCGAGCCGCCGCGTGATCCTCTGGGACACCCTGCTCGACGGCCGGTTCGAGAAGGACGAGGTGAGGATCGTGCTGGCGCACGAGATCGGGCACCTCTCCAGGAACCACATCTGGAAGAGCGTCGCCTGGTACGCGCTCTTCGCGCTGCCCGGGGCGTACCTGATCGCCCGCGCGACTCGCCGTCGTGGTGGCGTCTACACGCCCACGGCGATTCCTCTCGCTCTCTTCGTGCTGGTCGCACTCCAGCTCCTCGCGCTGCCCCTCCAGAACGTCATCACCCGCCATCTCGAGGCTGAGGCGGACTGGGTGGCGCTCGAGACCGCTCGAGAGCCGGAGGCAGCGGAGCGTCTCTTCGTGCGACTTGGAACCACAAGCCTCTCCGACCCGAGCCCGCCGACCTGGTCGTATCTGCTCACGCAGACGCACCCGACGCTCATGCAGCGGATCGCGATGGCGGAGGCATGGATGACTCGGTCCGGCCATGCCTTCCTCTAGGAAGCCCGCGCGCGCCGAGGTCGTGGGAAGCCTCCTCCGGCCTGCCGCGCTCCGGGAGGCGATCGCGGATGTCTACGCTCCCGGGCACCGCGCGATCCTTCCCGAGGAACGGGCCAGGGACCTGAGCTCCTTGAAGGCCATCGAGGACGAGGCGATCCGGGAAGCGGTCGCTCGTCAGGAGGAGATCGGGCTCGACGTCGTCACCGACGGCGAGTTTCGCCGCTACATGTTCCTGAACTCGTTCTGGGACGCGGTCGAGGGGTTCTCGACCGACCGGAACCCTGTCGAGTTCAGGAACGAGCGTGGCGAGACCGTCGTCTGGCATGTGCAGAAGGTGGAAGAGCGTCTCCGGCTCGTGGACAGCCCCGCGGCCCGGGAGGCGGAGTTCCTGGCCGCGACCGCGACCCGCCCGTTCAAGGTGACGTTTCCGGCCGCGTCGCTCTTCCGCCACCCGTTCACCTTCACGCCCGAGCACGCCTACAACGATCTCGAGGAACTGGTCGCCCACGCGATCGAAATCGAGCGGGGCCTGATCGCAGACGCAATCGAAGCGGGTGCTCGCTACATCCAGCTCGACTTTCCGCTCTATCCATATCTCGTCGACCCGCAGTGGCGCGAGCGCTTCAAGGCCGCCGGGCTCGATGTGGACGAGGTCCTCGACCGGGCACTCGCCGCCGACAACGCCGTCGTCAAAGGCATTCCCGCAGACGTCACCGTCGGCCTCCACATCTGCCGTGGCAACTACCGGTCCCGCTGGCTCTGTGAGGGATCGCTCGAGCCCGTGGCGGAGCGTCTATTCGGGGAGTTGGAGCGGTACGACACGTTCCTGGTCGAGTGGGACGACGTGGGGCGCGACGGCGGCTACGAGCCGATCCGCCACGTGCCGTCGTGGAAGACCATGGTGATGGGCCTCGTCAGCTCGAAGACACCGGCCCTCGAGTCCTCAGACGACCTGCTCCGGCGACTCGAGCACGCGGCAGCGTTCCTCCCCCTCGATCAGCTCGCGCTGTCACCCCAGTGCGGCTTCGCGAGCGTCCTCGATGGAAACGAGCTCGACCAGGAGACGCAGTGGCAAAAGCTCGAGCTTGTGGCCCGGGTCGCCGAGCGAGCGTGGGGGGCGGGGTAGAACGGCGTTGCTAGGCTGGCCGCATGGCTCGCTCGGTCATTGTCTCCGCGGTTCGCACGCCGTTTGGGAAGCTCGGCGGCGCCCTCAAGAACTACCAAGCGCCGGAGCTCGGCGCCGTCGCGATCCGGGGAGCGCTCGACCGTGCCGGCATCGAGAACGAGGACGTCGAGTACGTGATCATGGGCCAGGTGCTGCAGGCGGGCACCGGCCAGGCGCCGGCGAGGCAGGCCAGCGTCGCTGCTGGGCTGCCGAAGGAGATCGGCTCCGACGTCATCAACAAGGTCTGTGCCTCGAGCGTGCGGGCGGTCGAGATGGCAGACCAGATGATCAGGGCTGGAGACCATTCGGTCATCGTCGCCGGCGGCATGGAATCCATGTCGAACGCCCCGTACCTCCTGAAGAAGGCCCGGTTCGGCTATCGGCTCGGCGACGGCGTCCTGATCGACTCGATGACCTCGGACGGCCTCACATCGACGTTCGACGACCTGCACATGGTCGCGCAGGCTTCTCTCGTGTCCCGGGAGCTCGGGATCTCGCGGGAGGATCAGGATCGCTGGGCGCTCCGCTCTCACCAGCGGGCTGTCGACGCCATCGATAGCGGCCGCTTCGACGAGGAGATCGTGCCCGTGGGCGAGGTGACCACCGACGAGGGTCCGCGGCGTGACACCTCCTACGAGCGGCTCTCGCAGCTGGAGCCGGTGTTCGACCCGGAAGGGACGACAACCGCTGGGAACGCTCCTGGCGTCAACGACGGCGCCGGCGCCCTGGTCGTCACGAGTGAAGAATTCGCCCGGGAACGGGGCCTCGAGATCCTGGCCTCCATCGTCTCCCAGGCTTACGTCGCGGACGACTTCGCCTACCTCGCGAGGACCCCCGCCCTCGCCGGTCTGAGAGCACTCGAGAAGGCGGGGAAGTCGATCGACGACGTGAAGCGCGTGGAGCTGAACGAGGCCTTCTCGTCGGTCGTCCTGAACTCCACGGCGATGCTCGGCACGGATCCGGAGCACGTCAACGTGAACGGCGGCGCCGTCGCACTCGGCCACCCGATCGGCGCCTCGGGGGCGCGCATCCTCGCGACGATGATCCACGAGCTCAGGCGAAACGGCGGCGGCTTCGGCCTGGCGGCGATTTGCTCCGGCGGCGGCCAGGGCGACGCACTTCTGCTCGAGGTTTAGCTTCAGAGAACTTTTCCGGCTTCAGGGAACTTTTCCGGCTGCCGATCCGTCCTAGTGACGATGCGACGCTTCCGACTCCTCCTCGCCCTCCCGCTCGTACTCGTCGCCACGGCCTGCGGCGGTGCGTCGCCTACCGCCTCGGACTCGGGTGCGGGCTCGGAAGCGGCGACCACGCAGAAGCAAAAGAACCTCACAGACTCTTCTCCTCGCGCGCCGAAGCTCGTCCTCGAAAGCAGCGCGGGCTCACAGGAAGCAGTGCCTGGGAGCAACTGCATTACCGGTGAGGGAGTTGGCGTCTGCTCCGACACCGGCTACCCCCGGCCGAAGCAGCTCAGCATCGTTCGTCCGGGCGAGGTGATCACGGTCTCGCTCGAGCAGTCGCAGGTCGCCCGTGCCGAGGAGTGCAACGGCGGCCGCGAACGGGACTGCATCGGTGTGATCAAAGTGCATCCCCTCGGCTGCGAGAAGTTGGTCGCCTACACGATCGCGCTCGAGCCCGGAAAGACGACGCGCTGGAAAGTGGCGGTCCCGCCAGGCGCCTACGAGCTCGAGACCTTCGCGTACTTCGAGTCGGACGACGGTCGGACGAGCGGCGACGTGAGCGGCGGCTTCGGTCTCTACGTCGATTCGAGCCGGAGCCTAGGCGTCGTGCCCGCTCCCGTCTTGGATCGAACCGCCTGCTAACTCAAAGCAAACGCTAGATTCCGCTCATGATCGTGCTCCCGGGTGAGCGCATCGTGCTGCGGGCGCTCCGGCTCGATGAGCTCGACATCGTCAGCGATGCCTACCTGACGGCGGACTACCCGCTTGGCGGCGCGAAACCCCCCACTCGCGCCCAGCTCCGCCGGCGGATCGAGCGCTCCGGAACGCTCTGGAACGGCAAGCTCGATCTGGGCATCGAGGCCGAGGGCCGCCTCGTCGGGGACGCGGGTGCCCGCGCGCCGCGCGGAGCCTTTCCTCCGGACGTTTTCGAGATCGGCGTGACGCTCTACGACGCCGCGGATCGTGGGCGTGGCTACGGGCTGGAGACAACGAAGCTCGTCACCGATCATCTCTTCGCCACAGAGGGAGCGGAACGGGTTCAGGCGACGACGGCCGACTGGAACACACCCATGCGCCGGGTCCTCGAGAAGCTTGGATTCGCCAACGAGGGGATTCTGAGAGCATTCTTCCCGGCCGAGAACGGAAGGGACGATTACGTCATGTACGCGCTGACGCGGTCGGACTGGGAGGGGCAATGAAGTTCGAGCGCGTCCTCGTCGTCGGTGCGGGTCAGATGGGTGGCGGGATCGCGCAGGTGGTGGCGGCCTCGGGCCGACAGGTGCTCCTGCACGACGCTGCGCCCGGCGCGGCGGAACGCGGGCTCGCAGCGATGCGCAAGAGCCTGGATCGGCTGGCGGCGAAGGACGGCGAGCTCGACCCGGACGAGATTCTGGCCAGAGTCGAGCCGGTGGAGGACCTGGTGGAGGCCGAGCTCATGATCGAGGCGGTCGTCGAGGAGCTCGCGGTCAAAGAGGACATCTTCCGGCGTGCAGACGACGTGCTGCCTGCAGCAGCCGTCCTCGCCTCGAACACCTCCTCGATCCCGATCGGGTCGCTCGCCGCGGTCACGAGTCGTCCCGACCGGGTGATCGGCATGCACTTCTTCAACCCGGTCCCGGTCATGGCACTCGTCGAGGTGGTGCGCGCGCGAGACACTTCCGACGAGACCACCGAGGCGATCCTGGCCCTCGCCCGCGAGCTCGGCAAGACGCCGGCCGAGGTGCGCGACTTTCCAGGCTTTGTGTCGAACCGGATCCTGATGCCGCTCGTAAACGAGGCCGCGTACGCCCTCCACGACGGCGTCGCCGAGGCCGAGGCGATCGACACGATCGCGAAGCTCGGCTTCAACCATCCGATGGGGCCTCTGGCTCTGGCCGACCTGATCGGTCTCGACACATGCGTGGCGATCATGGAGGTCCTCGAGGAGGGGCTCGGGGATCCGAAGTACGCTCCGTGCCCGCTCCTCACGCAGTACGTCCGGGAAGGCCGACTGGGCCGAAAGACCGGTCGCG
>Ga0307287_10000432_pt1 | contig 14977 bp, 11 predicted proteins | sample ER_DNA_141_FD_194485 | JGI IMG/M metagenome (GOLD analysis project Ga0307287, IMG submission 194485) | Bulk soil microbial communities from the East River watershed near Crested Butte, Colorado, United States - ER_DNA_141 | ecosystem: Environmental > Terrestrial > Soil > Floodplain | place...
CGCAAGGGGGCGGTTGGAGAACAGGCGGTCGAACGCGTGGGCGATCGCCTGGGGTTCGGGCGGGGTGACCAGACCGGTCTCGCCGTCGGTCACGAACTCGAGCGGCCCGCCGGCGTCGGTGAGCGTCACGACCGGCCGGTGCGCCGCGAAGCCCTCGAGGGTCACGTACCCGTAGTCCTCGTCGAACGGCCCGTAGTACACGCCGAGCGCCCCGAGGTAGAGGTCATGAAGGCGTTCGTCCGAGACGCGGCCCGCGAGCTCGACCTTGTTCTGGAGCCCGTGCTTCTCGATCTGCTCGCGGAGGCCGTCCTCGTCGGGGCCGTTGCCGACGAGCGCCAGCCGAACCCCGGTCTTCACGTACCGCATCGCCTCGACGACCAGGGCCTGCCGCTTGAGGCCTTCGAGCCGGCTCGGGAAGACGATCGCGTCGCCGTACGGACCGGGTTCGAGCGGGAGGAGGGCTTCGACGATCGGTGATGGGTGGTACAGGACGTCGCTCGACAGCCGGAGGGAGCTCCACAGGCGGTCCTGCACGTTCTTCGAGTTCGTGAAGATGCGCTTGGCCTCGCCGAGCGCGATCCGGTCGCTCTGCTGCACCATGTCGCGCACCTGCGGCCCCTCGATCTGTTTGCCGAGATCGGCGAACTCCGGGTGGTCCCACAGCTCGTACGCGGTCCGGTGCTGGTGGATCAGCCAGACGACCTTTCGTTCGTGCGGGACGAGGTACGCGGGAAACTTGAGCGCGATCACCATGTCGATCGGCAGCCCGTTGGATTCGGACAGGTCGAGCGCTCGCCACACGGCCATCTGGTGCACGATCTCGGTCGCCGGGTACCACTTGCCGGCAACCACGACCTCTTCGGCCTCGTGCCCGGCCTCTCGGAGGGCGCTCACCACCGACTCGGTGTGCGTCTCGGCTCCCCCGCGCACGAACGGCGTCTGCGGGTGGACGACCGCGATCCTCACTCGGCGTCCCCGACCTTGGCCCGCAGCTCGCGCACCTCGGTCTCGAGCGCGACGACCCGGTCGGCGAGCGCGGCCGCCAGCTCGCCGAACTCGGCCAGCAGCCGGTCGTTGCGGCGGCGCATCGGCCGCAGCAGCCGGAACTGGAGGACCTTGGTTCTGCGGCGCATCCGGGAGCCCGACCCAAGCTCGGGTTCGCCGCGGGGCACGGCCTGCTTCTCGTCGGCCCGCATCAGCATCGCGAAGTCGTGGAGCAGGTCCCGAACCTCCGAGGTATCCATCCGCGACCGAGCCGAGGCATCCTCGGCCCAGTAGATCTCGCGTTCGAGCGCGCTTCGAGCATCGTTCTCGCTGGTCATAGGCCCAGGAGACTAGCACCGAGGGTCCAAGGCACTGCCTTCATCTCGGTCCTGTCATGTGGCGATCAGTGGAGTCGGGTCGAGGAGCTACCGCTCGCGGGCGACCTCGAAGTGCTTCAGCCTCGGTGGAAAATCGAGCAGGAAGCGTTCGTCGTCGGGGAAGTAGCGAGCAGCGTCCACATCGTCACCGGCGAACTTCTTGACGTCGTCGAGCGAGTCCCAGAAGGACATCACGCTGAACTCGGCCTCGGCGCCGTGGAGGCGCCGCAGCACCATCACTCCTCGGTTGCCGGCTGTGGCCTGCAGCGCCGCCACGCCGCTCTCCTCCAGGTACGCGAGGTACGTGTCGTAGTCCTCGGCCTTCGTCCGTCCGGTCCACAGGCGCGCGATCATGCTCGACCTCCTTCGTCCAGATCCCCGGCCAGTATCGTGCGTGACCGACGACCGGGGTCCTCGAGACGAAGGGGGCATCGGCCTCGCTCCAAGCAAGGACGATCGCATGCCCGCACCGAGAGCGCCCCGGGGTGCCCGATCCTAGACTGATCGCGTGCCGGTCTGCGGAACGTGTGGTTTCGACTCGGAACGACCGTTCCGATTCTGTCCGGAATGTGGCACGGAGCAGGTCGGCGCGGCGCTCTCGCGCGAGCAGCGCAAGACGGTCACCGTGCTGTTCTGCGACCTGACCGGCTCGACCGCGCTCGGCGAGACGCTCGATCCCGAACGGCTTCGCGCGTTGCTCGCGAACTACTTCGACCGGATGAAGGCGATCGTCGAGCGGCACGGGGGCACCGTGGAGAAGTTCATCGGCGACGCCGTCATGGCCGTGTTCGGCGTGCCGGTGGTGCACGAGGACGATGCGCTGCGCGCGGTGCGTTCGGCCGTGGAGATGCGGGACGCGCTGGCCGAGCTGGGGCTCCAGGGACGGATCGGCGTCATGACCGGCGAGGTGGTGACGGGGACCGAGGAGCGACTGGCGACCGGCGATGCGGTCAACGTCGCGGCGCGGCTGGAGCAGGCAGCGCAGCCGGGCGAGGTGTTGATCGGCCAGCCGACGCTCGCGCTCGTCAGAGACGCGGCCGAGGTCGAGCCCGTCGACCCTCTCGAGTTGAAGGGCAAGGCCGAGCCGGTCCTTGCCTTCCGGCTCCTTCGTGTTCGCGACGCGCCGGAGCGGCTGCATACTGCGCGGTTCGTCGGGCGCGATCACGAGCTCGCGATCCTCCGGGAAGCGTGGGAGCGCGTGGAGAAGCAGCGGCGTTGCGAGCTCGTGACGGTGATGGGCGATGCCGGCGTCGGGAAGTCCCGGCTCGCCTCGGAGCTCCTGGGATCGATCGAGGCGACGGTCGTCCAGGGCCGCTGCCCCCCCTACGGCGAGGGGATCACCTACTGGCCGGTCGTCGAGGTGCTGAAGCAGCTCGACGTGTCGTCGCCCGAGGAAGCCGCTGTGGTGGCGATCCACTCGCTGCTCGGCGAGAGCGACGCGGCGTCCTCGTCCGAGGAGATCGCGTGGGCCTTCCGCAAGACCCTGGAACACGCGGCGGCGGAGGGGCCGCTGGTGGTCGTGTTCGACGACATCCAGTGGGGCGAGCAGACGTTCCACGACCTGATCGAACATGTCGCCCTTCTGTCCTCGGACGCATCGATCCTGCTGCTCTGCATGGCGCGGCCGGAGCTCAGCGGAGGCCGCCCCACCTGGCCGGTGACGCTCCGGCTCGAGCCCTTGCCCGACGAAGACGTCAAGGAGCTCATGGCGGAGCGCGTTCCTGGTGACCTCCGCACGAAGATCGCTCGCGCCGCGGGCGGCAACCCGCTCTTCATCGAGGAGATGCTGGTGATGGCCGGTGAGGGGAATGGCCAGGTGGTCGTTCCACCCACGCTGCAAGCTCTGCTCGCGGCTCGCCTCGATCAGCTCGAGCCCGCCGAACGCAGGGTCCTGGAACGTGCTGCGATCGAAGGCGAGATCTTCCATCGAGGCGCCGTCCAGGCGCTCGCACCCGCGGAGACCCAGGTGACCCCGAACCTCGCCGCACTCGTCCGCAAGGAGCTGATCAGGCCTGACAGGCCACGGTTCGCGGGTGAGGACGGCTTCCGCTTCCGCCATCTCTTGATCCGTGACGCCGCGTACGAGGCCTTGCCGAAGGCGACACGCTCCGAACTCCACGACCGCCTTGCATCCTGGCTGGATCAACACGGGAGCGAGCTCGTCGAGCTGGACGAGATCGTGGGCTACCACCTCGAACAGGCATGTCGCTACCGGGCCGAGCTCGGGATGCCCTATGAGGAGCAGGCCGCCGCGGCACGGCGGCGCCTGACCGCGGCCGGCTTCCGCGCGAACCTCCGCCAGGACTACGGCGCCGCCGTGAGCCTGTTCGAGCGCGCCGCCGCGCTCGAACCCGCCACCGGGTTCGACCTCGCCCTTGAAACGGAGCTCGGCGTCGCCCTGCTCTGGACAGGCAGGGGCGACGAAGCGCTGCGGCGCGCGGATGCCCTCACCGAGCGCGCCGCTGCGGCGGGGGATCGTGTCGGCGAGCTCTGCGGGAGGATCCAGAGGAGCACAGTCGGGCTCTACCTCGAGCCGGAGGGCACGACGGGGAAGCTGGCTGCGCTCATCGAAGGGGCCCTGCCCGTGTTCCAGGCTGCCGGGGACGACCTGGCTCTGTACGTCGCCTACGCCGCGCTCTCAGAACTGGAGGTAACGCGCGCGCAGATGGACGCAGCGCTGGAGGCCTTCGAGCGGGCCTACGCCCACGCCCAACACGCGGGCTATGTACCGCCCGGGTCCTTCGGGCAGCGAGCCTTCTGTCGTTTCGCCGGCACGACACCGGTGCCGGAACTGCTCGCGTGGCTCGACGAGAACGAGGCCCGAGAAGGGCGAGACTACTTCTTCCGTGCCTACCGGGCCGGGGGACTTGCGATGCTCGGTCGATTCGATGAGGCGCGCGCGATCCTCGCCGAAGCGCGTGCGGAGTTGGCCGAGCGAGGCGGAGGGATCCTGCTCGCGAACATCACCGCGTTCGAGTCCGTCTGGGTGGAGCTCTGGGCCGGCGATCCCGTCGCCGCAGCCGAGTTCGGAGCGGAAGGGTTCAGGCTGCACGAAGGGCTGGGGGATCCAGGTTTCCTGTCGACTGCGGCCGGCACCCTGGCGCTGGCGATCTACGCACTCGACCAGCTCGACGAGGCAGACGCATGGGCCCGCCGCGCCGAGGAGCTCGGCTCGAGCGACGACGCCGATAAGGAGATGCTCTGGCGACGGGTCAGGGCGAAGGTGTTCGCGCGCCGTGGCGAGCACGCCGATGGGGAGCGGCTCGCCCTCGAGGCCGTGGCGATCTGCGATGAGACCGACAGGCTCGACGCGCAGGGCGATGCGTACGCGGACCTCGCTGAGGTGCTCCTGCTCGCCGGCCGCGCGGAAGAAGCAGCGGTAGCGCTCGAGCAGGCCCTCGAGCGCTACGAGCGTAAGGGCAACATCGTCTCGGCACAGCGCGCGCGGGCGCGGCTCGCCGAGCTCCAGGACCCGGCCGCGCGTTGAGCACGGCCTAGTCGTTCGGCGCCCAGATCGGGCCCAGGCAGTCGTCGCGGAGCGGCAGCGGGTCGGGCGCCCTCGGCTGCTGCTCGAAATCGAACGCCGAGAGCATCGGCGTCGCCCGCCTGTCGCGCTTGGTGAGTTGCGTGAGTCCCCAGTTGTCCTCGATGAATCGGAGCACGCTTGAGAATTCGCCCAGCTCGCTGCTCACCTTGCCATGCTTCGCGTACGGGCTGAGCACCATCATCGGGACGCGGATCCCGAACCCGAAGTCGTCGACCTGCGGCGGCGGGACGTGGTCGTAGAAGCCGCCGTAGTCATCCCACGTGAGGAAGATCGCCGTCGACTCCCACATCGGCGAGCGCATGATCGCGTCGATCACCTTGGTCGACCAGTTCTCGCCGTGGCAGAAGTTGTACTCGGGGTGCTCGGACAGTTCGAACCGCGGCGTGATCCATGTGACCGGGGGCAGCAGGCCCCCGCGGATGTCCTTCACCACCTCGTCGACCGTGAACATGTGCTTCTGCCAACGGTCCTCGTGCATCCGGTAGCGGCGGATCGCCGAGTAGGCCGACCAGATGTAGCCCTTCTGGTCCTCGCTCGCCGCGTAGTAGGCCCACGGGATGTGCGCGCGGTTCAGCAGGTCGCCCTCGGTGAGGAAGTCGAAGCACGGGGGCACCTTCTTCATCCGCCCCTCGCTGTCGTACACCTCGACGGTCTGCAGCGGCGGCGCGTCGCAGCCGAAGGTGTTCGAGCCGTGGGTGAGGCTCGGCACGCGCCGCGGGTTGTCGTGGGCGCCGCCCGAGGTCGCCGCGATCGAGTAGAGATGGTTCGGGAACGAGGGTCCCTGCGCGCTCGCGAAGAAGTTGTCGAACAGCACGTTCTGCCTCGCCCAGTGCCAGTAGTTCGGCAGCTGGTCCTTGTGGAGCTGCGTGTAGGCCCATGGGGCGTGGTCGCCCTGCAGGAACCCGTCCATCTCGCCCTGGTCCCACGCCGCGAGGGCGCACGTGTAGCAGTGCGGCAGGTCGCCGGGCACCCGGCCGTCGGTCCCGCGCGTGAGCGTCCGCGGCTGGCCGAACGCCATCCCGGTCGAGACGCCGTTCGCGCCCGAGAACGTGCCGAAGAGGTGATCGAACGTCCGGTTCTCCTTGATCAGGAACACGACGTGCTTGATCGGCGTCGCCGTCTCGAGCGCGGTCGCGTCGAACGCGTCGGGGCTCCCGGTGGTGCTCGCGCTCGGGCTCGGGGTCGCGGGCGGTGAGCTCGTCGCGTCCGGCTCTGCCTCGCTCGCGCTGCACGCGGCGCCGATCAGCCCCAGACCCAGGACGGCGGCGACCCACGGCAAGGCGCGCCGACGCAGGGGGGTCCACATGGATGCCCGGAGTCTATCGAGCACCGGCCGAACGGCCGGCGGCGGCCCGGAGCACCTCGGCCGTCGCACCGGCCGTCCGCTCCCACGAGAACGTCGCGAGACGATCGCGGCCGGCGGCGACGAGCCGCTCGCGCAGGTCCGGCTCGCCGAAGAGCCGGACGAGACCCTCGGCGATCGCGTCGACGTCGTTCGGGTCGACCAGGAGCGCGGCGTCGCCGGCCACCTCGGGCAGCGAGGCCGCGGACGACGTCAGCACCGGGACGCCGGCCGAGAACCCCTCGAGCACGGGGAACCCGAACCCCTCGTACCGCGACGGGTACGCGAGCACGGTCGCGCCCGCCAGCATTGCGCGCTTCTCGTCGTCCGACACGTAGCCGGTCAGCACCACACGCCGCCGAAGGCGTTCGGGCAGCGCCTCCACCTTCGCCAGGAGGGCTTCGGTGCCCTGCGGGGCCCAGTACGTCCGGCCCCCGGCGATCACGAGCCACGGCTCCGGGTCGTCGACGCGCGCGAACGCCTCGACGAGCGCGTCCAGGTTCTTGCGCGGCTCGATCCCGCCGACGAACAGCGCAAACGGCCCCCCGATCCCGAACCCCGACTTCACGCGCTGGACCTCGTCGTCCCCGGGCGCCTCGAACGGGTCCGCCCCGTGTGGGATCACGTGCACGCGGCCCTCGTCGAGCCGGTGGCGTTGGAGCAGGTCGGCCTTCGCGTTCGTCGACGGCACGATCACCGCGGCGCTGCGCCGCAGCCACCCGTCGAACCGCCGCCGCCATCGCTCGCCGAACCCCGGACCCACCTCGGGCATTACCTCGAACGCCAGGTCGTGGACGACCAGCACGACGGCGTCGCTGCGGGTCGGCGGCGGGAGGAAGTTCGTCGCGAGGAGCGCGTCGAACCGCACCATCCCCTCGAGCCTCGGCATCTCGAGACGCCGCCACGCGGGTTCGAGGACACCGGGGATCCGGGACACGTGGTCGGTCAGGTTCGGCGCCCGCGGGAGGTCGGAGCCGCCGGTATGCGCGTGCCACGCCACCAGTTCGTCGGCCGGCATCGCCGCGGGCAGGTGCGACAGCATCCGCCGGGTGTAGTGCCCCACGCCGGTGGGTTCGGCATCGGAGGCGGGACGAGCGTCGATCGCGATCCGCACGCGGGCAGTATCGCCGGTCGCCGGGCGAGGCAGGTCCGGCCCGAACGCCCGAGCGGTAGCATCCGGGCGTGGACCGGATCAAGTATTCGGTCATGACGCGACTCGCTCCGTACCCCTCGCTCGCAGTGCCGCTGGCTCGGTTACGCGGCGAAGGCGAACTGGTCGACTCGCGGACTGACCTCCTCGTCGAGTCCTACCCGCGCTGCGCGTCCTCGTTCGCGATCGCGGCGTTCCGCCTCGCGCAGGAGCCGAGGAGCCTCCGCGTCGCGCACCACACGCACGCGTCGGGTCACGTGATCGCGGGGATCCGGTTGGGGATCCCGACGCTCGTCTTGATCCGCGAGCCCGAGGGCGCCGTGGTGAGCTGCAGGATCCGCCATCCCGCTCGGACGTACGCGGACCTGCTGCGAGGGTTCTGCGCCTTCTACGAGCCGCTCGTGCCCCATCGCGGCGACCTGGTGGTCGGGACGTTCGACGAGGTGGTCTGCGGCGAGCTCGCCGCGATCACGCGACGGCTGAACTCGCGGTTCGGGACCGTGTTCGCCGAGTTCGAGCCGACGGAGGAGAACGTCGAGCGCTGCCTGCGAGAGATCGACGAGGACTGGCGCGCTCGACGCGGCGACGGCGACCGCCTCGAACGCGTGATCCCCCGACCCTCGCCGGTGCGCGAGGGAATCAAGACCGAGCTGCAGGAGCGCTACGCCGCCGAGTCGCCGCCGAAGTTCCGGCGTCGCGCCGAGCAGCTCTACTCGTGGTTCACGCGAGCCGAGGATGTGAGGCCATCGTGACGTCGGCCATCTTCGGCGTCCGGCTGGACGAGCTCAGGTCGATCGACCAGCTGCGCGGCATCGCGATCGGGTTCCTCGACGGCGACCGCGTCTTCCGGATCTTCACCCCGAACCCCGAGATCCTCCTCCACGCCCGCGAGGATCCCGCGTATGCGGACCTCCTGCGCTCGGCCGATCTCGCGCTCCCCGACGGGACGGGCGTCGCGATCGTGCAGGCGCTCCGGGGCGGCCGCTCGGTACGGCGGTGGCCCGGGGTGGAGATCGCGGCGATGCTGCTGCGCCTTGCCGCCGAGCGCGGCGAGACCGTGGCGTTCGTCGGCGGCTCGCCCGACGTCGCCGAACGCGCGGCAGCGCGATGGCGCGCCCTCCCGGGGCTGAAGGTCGTGGTCGCCGGCGCCGGCGTGTCGGTCGACGAGGACGGCATCGCTCGCTCCATGGCCCGCCCAGAGGATGGGGAGGACGAGACCGTCGACGTGATCCGTTCGGCCGCGCCCACGATCGTCCTCGTCGGGCTCGGCGCGCCCAAGCAGGAGCGGTGGATCGAGCGTCACGCGGACGCCTTCCCCTCCGTCCGCATCATGATCGGCGTCGGTGGCGCGTTCGACATGTGGGCGGGATCCAAGCGGCGCGCGCCCCGCGCGTTCCGAGCGCTCGGGCTCGAATGGCTGTGGCGGCTGGCGCTCGAGCCCCGACGGCTCCCCCGGATCCTGCGGGCGACCGTCGTCTTCCCGGTCCTCGCGCTGTTCGATCGGGCCGGCTGAGTGCGGGTCCTGTTCCTGACGCCGCGCCAGCTGGGCGAGACCCGCAGCGGCGGGACGATCAAGTCGGCGGCGGTGCTGACGTACCTGGAGGCCCGGCACGACGTGCAGGTCGTGTGCTTCCGCGGTCACGAGGAGCACCCGTGGACGCGCGAGGGCGGGGTTATCTCGGTCCCCTTGGAACGGGGCCGATCCCTCCGCCACCTCCTGTCGAGCTACGCCGGGCGCGTGCCGCTCAGCATCGAGCGGAACCGGAGCGCGAGGATGGCCGAGCGCGTCGCCCGGCTCCTCGAGCCCGGCGAGCACGACGCCGTCTTCGTGGACGGCTGGCTGATGGCGCAGTACGTGCCCGAGGGGTTCGCGGGCATCCGCCTGCTCCACGAGCACAACGCGGAGCACGTGATGTGGCGCCGGCACGCCGAGCTCGAGACCAACCCGATCCGAAGGGCTTTCGTCCGGCTGGAGGCCCGGCGTGTCCGACGGTACGAGGCGGCTCTGCTCGCGCGGTTCGACGTGGTGTTCGCGGTCTCAGAACGCGATCGGGCCACCCTCGCGGCCCTCGTCTCCACCCGCCCCCAGATCGCCCTGCTCCCCAACGTCGCCGACCCAGCCCTGCTCGAGCGCCCCGAGCTCACCCCACCACCCGAACCCGTGCTGCTGTTCCTGGCCACGCTCTCGTGGCCGCCGAACGCCGAAGGGCTCTCGCGGTTCCTGGGGGACGACTTCCCGGCGCTGCTCGAACGCGTGCCGGACGCCCGGCTCGTCGTGGCCGGCTCCGGGGCGCCGGGGCGCCTCGTCCGCCAGGTCCACGAGAGCCGCGGCGCCGAGTTCGCGGGCCCGGTCGACGACGACGAGGTCCTCTACCGGCGGGCTCGGTGCTTCGTCGACGTCGGCGTCGGCGGTTCGGGCACCAAGGTGAAGGTGCTGAACGCGCTCGCGCGCGGCCTGCCGGTCGTGACGGGGCCCGACGGCGCCGCGGGTCTCGAGGTGTCCTCGGGGGAGCACCTGCTCGTCGGCGACGATCGCGAGGGCATGGTCGCATCGCTCGAGTTCGTGATCCAGGAAGACGCAGCCTGGACGACCCTCAGCCGCAACGGCCGGGACCTGGTTCGCCGCCGGTACGTGCCCGAGGTCGCCTTCGGCGCCTTGGACGAGGCCCTGGCTCGGCGCTCGTAGATCGACCCACGGTGTCGGCGTCTCCCTCGGGCGGCGCGGAGCTCGGCGGCCGCGGTCAGCACCGTCGTCAGCGCTAGGTCGGGCACTCCACGGGCTCGTCGGTGTTCGGCGGCGGGATCTGATAGCGCCCGCTGACAACGACCGCCACGTCCTGCCCCTTCGGCAGCGTCCCCGGCGGCGCCGGGACGAGCTCCAGGTTGCCGAAGTAGGTCCCCACGACCTTGGCCATCGGCTCGGCGCCGGGGGCGAACAGGATCATCGCGCCCTTGGTCGGCGGTTGGATCTCGGTGAGATCGACGACGCCGGGCGAGGTGTTGAACCCGCCCTCGGTGAGGATGTCGAACACGTTCGTTGCGACCGGGCTCCCGTCGCGGTTCACGACCGAGACGACGATGTTGGCGGGTGAGGGCGGCGTCTGCGCAAGCTCCTGGCCGAGATCGCCGAGCGGTTTGCCCTCGCGGATCCTGCGCAGGAGCTCGTCGGCATCGGGTTGGACCGCGCGGACGATCGAGACGAATGTCCCGTCCGAGTCGTAGATCCCCTCCGGGACCGTCGGCAGCGCGCGGAAGTCGGCGTTCTCCGTTCCGACGTCCTTGAGGAGCCCCGCGAGGTAGACGAGCTCGGCGGGGTTGAGCCCCTCGTCCACGACGAGGTTCCCGAGCAGCTGGGGGATCAGGTCCTGCAGCTTCAGGAGCTCGCCCGGCTGGAGCAACTTCGCGATCACCGCGCGCAGGAACTGCTGCTGCCGGCTGATCCTCGCGAAGTCCGGCACGGTGTCGCACGGCTGGTGCCGCGTCCGGACGTACGCGAGCGCCGTCCGCCCGTCGAAGTGCTGACACCCGGCCGGGATGTCGAGCAGCGTCAGCTCGTCCTTCATCGGGTAGGGCACGCACATATCGACGCCGCCCAGCGCATCGACGACCCGTTGGAACCCGAGCAGGTTGACGTACAGCACGTGGTGGATCTGCATCCCGCTGATGCTCCGGATCGTGCGGGCCACGCGTTGCGCTCCGCCGCCGTTCACGCCGCCCTCGAACGCCGAGTTGATCTTGCCCTCCCCCATCCCCGGGATGTCGACCCACAGGTCGCGCGGGAACGAGAGGAAGACGACCTCCTTCCGGTCGGGGCGCGTGTGCACGAGGATGATCGTGTCCGAGCGGTTCTCGCCGCCGATGTGCGCGTCGTTGCCGAACGCGATGATCTCCTCGGGCGTCAGCCCCTTGCGGGAGTCGCTGCCGAGCAGCAGGTAGTTGCACGCGCGCTCGTCGCACGTGCCGGCGATGTCCTCAGGCCCGGTGGACCCGGAGGCCGACGGCGGCGGGTCCGCGAACGTCGGGATCGACGCGCTGGCCCAGATGTAGCCGCCCATGACGATCGCGGCGACCACCATCACGAACGCCGACAGGGTCGCGGTCGCACCCAGGAACAACCGCCGGACGTGCGGATGCGCGCCGGACGGCTTCGGGCCGCGGGCGTCGTCGGTCGGCGTCGTGGGGCTCTTCCTGTCGTCCGGGGTCATAGGCTGGGTTCGGGAACGGCGCCGTTCCCGTGCAGCAGAGCGTACCCGTAGGCCCGGAGAGGAAGCGGGGCAGGCCGTGGCGATCGTGTGGAGACCCTCGCCCGAGGTCGTGGAGCGCGCGAACGTCACGCGGTTGATGCGCGCCCACGGCATCGCCACCGAGGTGGAGCTGATCGAACGCTCGACCTCGGACGTCGAGTGGTTCTGGGATGCGGCGATCCGCGACCTCGGCCTCGAGTTCTACGAGCCGTACTCGTCGATCCTCGACACCACCCGCGGGATCGAGTGGGCGACCTGGTTCGGCGGCGGCTCGGTGAACCTCGCACACAATTGCGTCGACCGCTGGGCCGAGCGCACCCCCGACGCCACCGCGATCGCGTGGGAGGGAGAGGAGGGAACGACCCGCCTGGTCTCGTACCGGGAGCTGCGCGAAGCCTCGGACCGGTTGGCGAACGGGCTCGCCGTGCTCGGCGTGCGGGCGCTCGACGCGGTCGGGATCTTCCTGCCGCCCACGCCGGAGGCGGTCGTGGCCGTGATGGCGTGCTCGAAGCTCGGCGCGGTGTGGCTGCCGCTGTTCTCGGGGTTCGGCGCGGACGCCATCGCGAAGCGCCTCGAGGACGCGGAGGCGACGGTGCTGATCACGGCCGACGGGTTCCCGCGGCGCGGCAAGGTCGTGCCGATGAAGGAGATCGCGGACGAAGCGGTAGCCGCGAGCGACTCGGTCCGGCATGTCGTCGTCGTCGATCGCATGGGCCGCTCGAACGCTCCTCGGGATGCCGCGCGCGACCTCCGGTGGGACGAGCTGCTCTCGTCGAACGGGGATCGGTTCGAGACCGCGCACCTCGATCCCGAACACCCGTTGTTCATCGCGTACACGAGCGGGACCACCGGCACACCCAAGGGCGCCGTCCACGTCCACGGTGGGTTCCTGGTCAAGATCGCCGAGGAGGTCGCTTACCAGACCGACGTCGGGCAGGGCGATCTCCTGTTCTGGTTCGCCGACCTCGGCTGGATCATGGGGCCGTGGGAGATCGTGGGCGCGACCGCGCTCGGCGCGACGGTGTTCCTGTACGACGGCGCACCCAACCACCCCGGGCCGGACCGGCTCTGGTCGATGGTCGAGCGACACTGCATCACGCACCTCGGGGTCTCGCCCACGCTGGTACGCGCCCTGATCCCGTCGGGCGAGGACCCGGTCCGATCCCACGACCTCTCGTCGCTGCGGATCCTCGCGTCGACCGGCGAACCCTGGAACCCCGAGCCGTACCGGTGGTTCTCCGAGGAGGTCGGCGAGGGCCGGCTGCCGATCATCAACCTGTCGGGCGGGACCGAGGTCGGCGCCTGCTTCCTGTCCCCCCACCCGATCAGCCCGCTCGAACCCTGCTCGCTGCGCGGCCCGGCGCTCGGGATGGACGTCGCGGTGTTCCGACCCGATGGGACGGTGGCAGGCCCCGGAGAGGTCGGTGAGCTCGTCTGCCGGAAACCGTGGCCGAGCATGACCCGGGGCCTGCGCGGCGATCCCGAACGCTACCTGGACGCGTACTGGCGCCGGTTCCCGGGGGTCTGGTGCCACGGCGACTGGGCGAGCGTGGACGAGCTCGGCCAGTGGTTCCTCCACGGTCGGAGCGACGACACGATGAACGTCGCCGGCAAGCGCCTCGGCCCCGCAGAGGTCGAGAGCATCCTGACGCTGCACCCCGCCGTGACCGAATCCGCTGTGATCGGCGTGCCCGACGACGTCAAGGGCGAGGCGATCTGGTGCTTCGTGGTCGCGAGCGGCGACGTCTCGGACGGTCTGGTGGGCGAGCTCTCGGCGCTCGTTGCCGAGCATCTTGGCAAGGCGTTCCGGCCGGCGCGCGTGCTCGTGGTCCCCGAGCTCCCGCGGACGCGCTCGGCGAAGATCCTGCGGCGGGCGATCCGCGCGACGGTCGTGGGCGAGGATCCGGGCGACCTGTCGAGCCTGGAGAACCCCTCGTCGCTGGCGTCGATCCGCTCCGTTCTAGGCTGACACCCCCTGAGGATGTGGCTGAGGATGTGGCGACGACCGCCGACGCGGTCGGGATAGGCTTCTGCCGATGAGCGCTGCGCGCGACCCGAAGCTGTCCGTCCTCGCCGTCGGGGTCGATCCGGGCCCGCTCGAGGGGTGCACGCTCGAACGGGCCGAGGATCTGCTCGGCGCGCTCGCGAACCTTGCCGACGGCGGCATCGACGTGGTGGTGACCTCGCTCGACCTGCCCGACGCGACGGGCACCGACGTGATCGTCTCCCTGCGCGAGCGGGCGCCCGATGTCCCGGTCATCGTCGTCGGCGACGCTCTCGCCGAGCCGATGGATGCGTTCGGGGCCGGCGCGAGCGACGTCGTGCCTCCGGACGCCGCGGCCGACCTGGTCGCCCGTGCCGTCCGCTACGCCGCCACGCTGCGGAAGGTCGAGGCGGGGCTGCGCCGGTTCCAGGCGTTCGACGAGCTCACCGGGCTGCTGAACACCCGGGGGTTCGAGCTGCTCGCGAACCACCACTTCCGGCTGGCCGACCGGTCCAAGAATCCGGTGCTGATCGTGTTCCTCCGCGTGGACGGGGGCGGCGAGAGCCCGGGCGAGCCGGCGGTCGCCGACGCCGCCACGGTGATCAGCTCGGCCGTCCGTATCTCCGATGTCGCGGCGCGGGTCGACTCGGGGGCCTTCTGCGTGCTCCTCCCGGGCGCGGAACCGGGTTCGGAGCCGATCGTGTTGGAGCGGATCATCGAGGCCGTCGCGTCCCACAACGCCGACACCGGGCACGAGACCGGGCCCTCCCTGTCGGTCGGGGCGGCGTCGTACGACCCGGAGCATCCGGTCCCGCTCGAGGAGCTGATCGCCGAGGCCGACGGCCGCATGCGGCGTCCCTCGGACGCGCCGGGCTCCTCGGGGCCGCCGGATACATGAGAACGTCCGCGCCCCACCGGGCACGACGATCCGAGCACGCCCGTGCTGCGAATGCCCGACGAGGAACGGACGACACGAAACGGCTCCCCCTTCGCTCCTCGAGGCGCTCGGTGCCCGCGCGTCGCGGGAGGAGGTTCCCGTGACGGACGACCTCGCCGAGACCCGAGACCGGGATCTCGTCCAGCGGATCCGCCGGGGGGACGGGGAAGCGTTCCGAGGGCTGTTCGGGCGCTACTCGCCGAGCGCGATGTCGCTCGCGCGCCGCGTCGTACGACAACCGTTCCTCGCGGAGGAGATCGTGCAGGAAGCGTTCTTGGCGGTGTGGCGGAACCCGGGCGGATACGACCCGCAGCGCGGGTCGGTCCGCGCGTGGTTGATGGGCATGGTCCATCACCGCGCCGTCGACGCCGTGCGCCGCGAGGAGTCCCAGCGCCGGCGGACCGAGGAGTCA
>Ga0307287_10000435_pt1 | contig 14912 bp, 12 predicted proteins | sample ER_DNA_141_FD_194485 | JGI IMG/M metagenome (GOLD analysis project Ga0307287, IMG submission 194485) | Bulk soil microbial communities from the East River watershed near Crested Butte, Colorado, United States - ER_DNA_141 | ecosystem: Environmental > Terrestrial > Soil > Floodplain | place...
GTTCGAAGACGAGCTGATGTTCCCTCGTCGCAACCTCGAGCTCCTCGGCGAGCACGGGTTCCTCGGCCTCACCGTGCCCGAGGAGTACGGCGGCCTGGGCGAGAACCACGTCGCCTACTCGATGGTGTGCGAGACGATCGCGAGGTACGGCTGCGCCTCGACCGCGATGTGCTACGTGATGCACATCGGCGCCGTGAACGCGATCATGCTGCGCCAGACGCCCGAGCTGGTGGACAAGTACATCCGCCCCCTGAACTCGGGCAAGATCGGGACGCTCTCGTACTCGGACCCCGAGACCGGCTCGCACTTCTGGTATCCGGTCTCCTCGGGCGCCGAGCGCTCGAACGGCGGCTACAGGGTCCGCAAGAAGGCGTCGTGGACGACGTCGGCGGGGTTCGCCGACTTCTACGTCGTCCAGACGACGAGCCCGGACTTCTCCGGGTACGACGACCTGTCCGTGTTCGTGGTCGACGGCGACCAGGTCCAGTCCCAGCCCTCGCTCTGGGACGCCCTCGGACTGCGCGGCAACCAGTCCGGCCCGCTCGAGGTCCCGAACGTCGAGATCCCCGCCACCCAGATCGTCGGGCCGGAGGGCGACGGGGCGAACTCGAACGACGAGTCCGTCGACCCCTGGTTCCTGATCGGCTCCTCGTCGGTCTGGAACGGGCTCGCGCTCGGGGCGATCGACATCGCCAAGCGCCACACGACCCGAAAGAAGCACGTGGACGTCGGCCTGCGCGTCGCCGACTACCCGACGATCCAGGACTACGTGGGCGAGGTGCTGATGGACACGAACGCCGCTCGCCTGTTCGTGCTCTCGGTCGCGCAGGCGATGGACCGCGAGACCGACGGCAACACCCGGAACCCGGAACCGGGGGCCCTGGCCCGAGGCAATTACCTCCATTGGGCGTGGCAGATCAAGTTCGAGGCCGCCAAGAACGTCGCACACGTCGTCGACAAGATGCTGCACGCGTGCGGGGGGTCGGGCTACAAGCGCGACATGGAGCTCGAGCGCTACCTGCGCGACGCCAAGGCCGGCTGGGTGATGGGTCCGACGAACGAGGTGCTCCGTCAGTTCGTCGGCAAGGCCGTGCTCCTGGGGTTCGAGTCGCTCGACTACTGGAACCAGTCGTACAACCGCCGGGCCGTCGAGAACGAGGTGAAGAAGCTCGACGCGGCCGCCAAGCGCGAGCTCGCCGAGCAGCTGATGTCCGAGGCGGCTGAGCAGGAGCCGAAGGAACCGGCGAAGAGGGCCTAGGCGATGGCGGTCGGCAGCGGTCCGTCGAAGCTCCTCGTCGGAGGTTTCCGCGCGGCCGACCCGTCCTTCGAGCAGTACTGGGTGCGTCCGGGTGGCGCGACGGTGCTGGCGATCGCGCCGGACGACCGGTTCACCGTGATCGACGTGGACGGCGGCCAGGTGGCCGAGGTCACGATGCTGGGCCCGGACGGCACGGACGCAACCGCGGCGATCGGCACGAGGGCCGAGGCCCCCGCGACCGTGGTTCGGGCGCTGGTCTCCTCGATGATCGATGGGGCGCGGGAGGTGGTGCAGGACCTGGCCGGCCGCGGGCTGGACCCGAGCCTCGCGATGGCGGTCCGGCTCTTCGGCGAGTGGTCCCCGCCGGGCTCCGAGCAGTCGTTCCGGGCCGAGCGGGAGGGCGTGCTCATCGTGGCCGCACCGGCCGGCCGTCTCGTCGACGGCGCCCCTCCGCCGAGCGACCTCGTCGTCGAGGTGCACCGGGCGCGGCCGCGGACAGGGCAGGAGGTCGAGCTCCCGCCGCCGCTCGCCGAACCCCGCCTCGACTTCCGGATCGATCGGTCGACCGCCCGGAGCTACGAGGTGCGGGCCGGCGAGTTCATCCAGGTGATCGACGTCGAGGGCAAGCAGTGCTCGGACTTCCTGGCGTTCCACCGGCGCAAGCTCGACGACGGGATCGAACGCGGCCTCGACGCGACCGTGACGCGGACGCTCATGGGCAGCGCGTACCCGACGCCCGGGCTGTTCGGGAAGTTCTATGACGCCGACATGGATCCGCTCGTCGAGGTCGTCCGGGACACGGTGGGCCGGCACGACACCTTCGCCCTCGCCTGCAACGCGAAGTACTACGAGGACATGGGCTACCCGGGCCACGTGAACTGCACGGACAACTTCAACGGGACCCTCACCGTCTACGAGGTCGCCAAGCGGAAGGGGTGGCCGGCCCTGAACTTCTTCTTCAATACGGCCTTCAACGCCGACAACGTGCTGGTCTCGGACGAACCCTGGTCGCGCCCCGGCGACTACGTGCTCCTGCGCGCGATGACCGACCTGGTGTGCGCCTCGTCGGCCTGCCCCGACGACGTCGACCCCGCGAACGCATGGAACCCCACCGACGTCCACGTGCGCGTCTACACGCCCGAGCACCGCTTCAGCGCGGCGATCGCGCACCGTGTCACGCCCGAGGCTCGGCCGGTGCTGACCCAGAAGACGGGGTTCCACCCGAGGACCGAGGCCCTGACGAAGAACCTCGTCGAGTACAACGGGTACTGGCTCCCCTCCCACTTCTCGAACGAGGGCGCGGTCGCCGAGTACTGGGCGTGCCGCGAGCGGGCCGCGATCATGGACCTGTCGCCGCTGCGCAAGTTCGAGATCCTCGGACCGGACGCGGAGGCCTTGCTGCAGGCGACGATCACGCGGGACGCCAGACGGCTCTCGGTCGGCCAGGTCACGTACACGGCCCTGTGCAACGAGGCCGGCGGGATGATCGACGACGCCACGGTGTTCCGCCTCGGCCAGGACAACTTCCGGTTCGTCGGGGGCGACGACTACGACGGCGTGTGGCTGAAGGAACAGGCGGAGCGGCGAGGGCTGCACGCGTGGGTCAAGCCCTCGACCGACCAGTTGCACAACGTCGCCGTCCAGGGGCCGGCGAGCCGCGAGATCCTGCGCGACGTCGTGTGGGCCCCGCCCGCCCAGGGCTCGCTCGACCACCTCGGGTGGTTCCGCTTCCTCGTGGGCCGGGTGGGCGCGCCCGACGGGATCCCGATCGTGGTTTCGCGCACCGGCTACACGGGCGAGCTCGGGTACGAGGTCTGGTGCCATCCGGACGACGCCGGCGCCGTCTGGGACGCGATCTGGGAAGCCGGCGAGCCGCGTGGGCTCGCGCCGTTCGGGCTGGACGCGCTCGACATGGTTCGGATCGAGGCTGGGCTGATCGTGACGGGCAACGAGTACGACCAGAAGGTGGACCCGTTCGAGGCGGGGATCGGGTTCGCGGTCGACCTCCGGGGAGACGAGGAGTTCGTCGGCCGCGCCGCGCTTGAGGAGCGCAAGGCCCATCCGCAGCGGACGCTCGTCGGGCTCGAGGTCGAGGGCAACGAGGCGGCCGGGCACGGCGACCCCGTGTTCGTCGGGCGCCAGGAGATCGGCGTGGTGACCTCGGGGACCCGCTCGCCGGTGCTGAAGGCGACGATCGCGCTTGCGCGGATAGCGGTCGGGTTCGCCGAGCTCGGGACCGGCGTCGAGGTCGGCAAGCTCGACGGCCTGCAGAAGCGGATCCCCGCCACCGTGGTCCGGTTCCCGTTCTACGACCCGGACAAGACCCGCCCGAGGTCCTAGCCATGGCGACCGACGTCGCCGCCGATCCGCTCGAACGCTTCACCGACGAGCAGGTCGCGTCGTTCTGGCGCGACGGGTTCCTGGTCGTGGAGGAGGGCCTCATCGCCCCCCGCGCGCTCGAACGGCTCGGCGAACGCTACCTGCCGCTGTTCGAGGGAGAGTACGAGACCGGGATCCGGCCGGACGAGGTGAACTGGGTCAAGGGGCGAGATCCCGAGGACCGGACCCGGCAGCTCTGCAACGCGTGGAAGTCGGACACGGTGATCGCTGCGCAGGTGCTCTCGGCCCGGATCGGGCGGCTCGCGGCGCAGCTGATGGGGTACGACGGCGTTCGGATTCTCCAGGACAACGTGCTGTGGAAGCCGCCGGGGACCAAGGCGATCGGGTTCCACCAGGACGGCTCGTACGCGGACTACCTCGTGCCGCCCGAGATGGTGACGTGCTGGATGTCGCTGCACGAGACGGCCGCCGACGCCGGGCCGATCGCGTACGTCCGCGGGTCGAACCACTGGGGCGTCTCGCCGCCCTCGCGGGCGCAGTTCCATGCGCCCGAGGACTGGCTGGCGGGCGTTCGGGACGCGCAGCCCGCGGAGGTGTCCGAGCTCGAGATCGTCCCGGTCGTGGTCAAGGCCGGCGGCGGGGCGTTCCACCACAACGCGACGTGGCACGGCTCGGAGCCGAACCGCAGCGGCACCGTGGCCCGGATGGGGCTCGTCTCCCACATGTTGCCCTCGAACGCGCGCTTCCACGAGTCGAACGTGGACGTGAACTACTCGCGGTACCGCAGGCGTGGCGACCTCGCCATGGACGAGTCGTTCTTTCCGGTGCTGTGGGATCGCGACGGCTACCGGACGCCATGGCTCGCCGAGCTCCCCGACATCGAGACATAGGATCAGATGGCGGTTCTCGCGTTTGGTGGACCAGTGAGTAATCGACGAGCTGCGTGGGGGCTACACCCCGAAAGCAACCCGGTCAGGACTTGGGATCGACAAGAACTCAAGGTTGAGGGGGTCGAAGCCCTCGGCTGCGCCTACTGCGGTTCGAGCGACATGCGGTAGCGGATCTCGTTCATCTCGATCGGCGCGAAGTCGTGCGGGCGAGATCGCTCGGCACCATCCGGCCGCATACCCTGCTTCCTGTAGAAACGTCGAGGCCGGCCGTTCTCTCGGCCCACCCAGAGCGTGAGGGTGCCTTGGCCGACGACGCGCGCATACTCGACCGCCGAATCCATCAGGGCGCGAGCCACGCCCGTACCTGCGACCTCTTCCGTCACGTAGATGCTGCCGAGTTCGGAGGTGCCTGCGCGGACGTCGTCGTCCGGGCTCGGCAGCACGTACGCGTAGCCGACGATGCGACTAGCCAGCTCCGCGACGTAGACGGCCGAGCCCGGCGGGAGCTCGGCAAGCCCTTTCGGGAGGTCGGCGGCGGCCTTCTCCAAAGACAAGGCGTCCAGGTCCGCCTCCGGCAGGACATCGCGGTAGCTCCATCGACGCGAGGCTACGCTCACCTCGGCGATCGCTCGGGCGTCACCTGGTCGCGCCTCGCGAACGACGACCCCCGCCAGCCATGACTCCAGGGTAGCCAGATGGGATGACTCGGCATGCGGAAGTCGGCTACCGCCGGGCGGCCGCCTGTGGATAATCCAGGTCGGCAAGACGATCGGAGAGGGATCGTGACGGCTCCCCGAACGGCGGTGCGGCGCCTTGCACTCGGGCGCGTGATCTCGATGACCGGGACGTTCGCGGCCGGAACCGCACTTACCTTCACGATCTACCAGCAGACTCGGTCCACCGCCTGGATCTCGGCGACGATGCTACTGACGTGGGCTGTAATCGGTTTTCTCGGGCCTCTGGCGGGCGCCGTTGGAGATCGATTCGATCGCCGGCGAGTCATGATCGTGAGCGAGTCGGCCTCCGCGCTGTGCTGGCTCGTGATGGCGCTCGTTGCCCACTCGCCCGGGGTGCTCCTCGCGATCGCGTTCGCGTCCTCCGTGTTCGAAGTGCCGTACTTCCCCGCGTCATCGGCCGCGATCCCCAACGTCGCCGGCAAGGACAACCTCTCTTGGGCCAACAGCCTGGTGGCCGTGGGCCGGTATGCCGGTCTGACCTTCGGGCCGATCCTCGGAGGGTTGCTGGTGGCGGCGGTCGGCCCCGAGTGGGTGTTCGTCGCCAACGCGGCGTCGTACATCGTCTCGGTGGTCCTGACGTGGAGCGTCCGAGCCAACTTCGCGGACCCGGAGCGTGACCAGGAGAGCGCCGAGGCGTACCGGGGCGTGCTCGCCGGGTTCCGCTTCGTCTGGTCCGACCGGGTGCTCAGGCAGCTCGCGCTCTCGTTCATGGTGTTCATCGTCGGGATGGCGACCACGATCGTTGCCGATCCCGTGCTGGCAGACGAGTTCGATACCGGATCGTTCGGGTATGGGCTGATCACGGCGTTCTGGGGTGTGGGGACGGTCGTGGGGACGTGGATGGGGCGTCGGATCTCCGAGGATGCCGAGGCGCGGTGGCTCGTCGGCTTCAGTTGGCTCGTCGCGTTGACCGGCTTCGGCGTCGCCCTCTCGCCCTGGTTCGGGCTCGTGCTGTTCTGGCTGTTCGCGTTCGGGGTGACCGATGGCCCCACCACGGTCGTCGAGCAGAACCTACTCCAGAGGCGGAGCCCGGACGTCGTGCGTAGCCGGGTGATGGGCGCCTGGGAGACATTGATGCACGGGTCCCTGGTCGTGGCGCTTGTGGCGGGCGCCTGGATCGTCGCCGTCCTCGGGCCCAAGGGTGCGTATGCGATCGGCGGCGTGACGGGTCTGGTGGGCGCCGCGCTCCTGGTGCCCATGCTCCGGTGGCTCCCGGAACGCGAGGCGGCTGTCGGGCACATCGAGCGGTCCGAGCCGATGGGGGTGGCCGAGCTCCTACCGTTCGACCCGCCGGAGTGATCGGGCCGAGTCCATGGTTGCTTGAACGAGTGAAGCCTGTGATTTTGGCGTCGGATGGGCGGGACATCGTCACGGTCGACCGCCTCGTCGTCGCCTCCGCCGCTTCAGCCGCCGTCGATGTCTGGCAGCCCAGTCTTCGATGTTGACTACCGGGTTGGCGGCTCCGCCCATTCTCTGCACAATCGCGCTGGCCACTGCCTCGACGTCACCCTCGAGCTGAGAGATCGACTGACCATCGATTAGCTTCGATGGTCGTTGATCAAGCCTCAGCCACGGATCCGGCCGGCGAGCACCTCGAGGACCCGCCACGCCAGATCGGGTTCGGAGCGGAGCGCGCGTTTGACGGTCTCCCGGGACAGCGCGATGCACCGCAGACCGGTCTCGGCGACGACATCGGCGGTCCGTGGCCTCCCGTCGAGCATCGCCACCTCGCCGAAGAACTGTCCGGCACCCAACCGGGCGACGTCCTTTCGGTCGCGGACCACCCGGGCAAAGCCGCCGAGGATGACGAACGCGTCCCCGCCGCCCTCCCCCTGGCGGATCACCGTCTCCCCCGCCTCGAACACGTGCTCCTCGCCGGCCGAGAGTAGCTTCTCGCGCATCGCCAGCGGGAGGGCACCGAGGATTGAGCCCTCGGGGGCCGAGAGCGCCTCGTAGTGGCCGCCGTGGAACAGGAGCGGGCTGCCCTGCCCGTAGTGGGCGTACTCCACGAACGCGAGGAACAGGGAATGGTCCCCGCCCCAGTACGAGCGCGTGACCCTCGCGACCAGGTGCGCGAGCGCGCCCTCGACGAGAGGGGTCTCGCGGACGACGTCGAAGCTCGGCTCGGGCGCGGTGCCGCCGGATCGCCCGGCGAACCGATCCGAAAGACCCTCCTGGTTCTCCGAGAGCACGCTGATCCCGATCCGCTTGCCCTCGTTCAGCAACGCGTGCATCTTCGCGCGACCGTCGACCGAGATCAGCACGAGGGGCGGCCGGAGCGAGACCGACATGAATGCGTTGGCCGTCATGCCGTGCACCTGGTCCGCGGAGGTCGTCGTGATGACCGTGACCCCCGTCGCGAACATTCCGAGCGTCCGTCGAAACGCGAGGACCGGGTCCTCGCCCTCCTCGCCCTCGATCTGCATCTCGTCGGGCGGGGGCGTCTCCTCCCACGCGCCCGCGGCGAGCGCGTCGGCGGCCCACGACGGGAACGCGCCGATCGAGACGTCGAACTCGACGGGCCCGTCGTCCCGCCGGCTCATGCCGCTAGCTCCAGGGGAAGGGTGAGTGGCTCACGGGGTGGAGCTTCCCCTCGGCGTACCGGGAGAACCGGAACGGCTCGAACAACGCCTGCCGCTCCCCCAGCACCTCCTTGGCGACGATCGCGCCGACGCCGATCATCTTGTAGCCATGGTTCGAGTCCGCGATCACGTGCACGTTCTCGTGGAACGTGTCGAACACCGGGAAGCTGTCCGGGGTGAAGGCCCCGATCCCGCCGGTCGGTGCTCGGCGGTACAGCCCGCGCTTGCCCTCGAACCGCTTGTGCGCGTGCGCGAGCGCCGAGGTCCACATCCGCTCGAAGTCCTCGCCGACGACGAACTCGGTGCTGTCCGGCCCGTAGGGATCGACCGCCACCTCGTCGGCCGGTTGCTCGACGATCCAGGGCATCGCCCCGCCCTGGACGCCACCGAAGTTGAAGTCCGGCTTGTAGTAGATGCCCCAGAGCTCTTCGGTCACGAGCGAGCCGTCGGTGTCGTCCAGCAGCGGGGCGTCCGTATCGAGGTGCACGACCGGCGGCAGGTGGCCGTCGTTGTCGAGCAGGTACGAGGGATCGACGCCCAGCGTCCCCTCGACCAGGCACCAGTAGGTCCACATCGGGCGCTCGTAGTCGCGGCCGTCCCGGCCCCTGACCGTCACGGTGCCCGGCAGCTCGAGCATGTGCCAGACGTCGCGCACCCACGGGCCGGCGGCAACCACCACCTGTTCGCATGCGATCGCTCCTTGGTCGGTCACGACCTTGGACACCGCGCCCCCGTCGCTCTCGAAGCCGGTCACCGTCACCGGCGCGAGCACCTCGACGCCGAGTTCCTCGCCCTTGGCGCGCAGCCCGAGCATCGACGGCATGCTCTCGGCGTACCCGCCCTTCTTCTCGTGCAGGACCACCGTGACGTTCTTTGCCTGCCAGTCCGAGAAGATCGACTCCATGTAGATGCGGCACTCGTCTTCTCCCTCGATCAGGTCGGAGGTGTAGCCGATCGCTCGCTGTTGCTCGTGGATCGTCGCGACGTCCTCGTGCATCACCTCCGGGGCGACCTGCAGGTAGCCAACCGGGTGGTAGTGGAACGCCTCGGGATCGGACTCCCAGACCTCGACCGAGTGCGCCATCAGCTCGCGCATCGCGGGCTGGAAGTAGTTGTTGCGGATCACCCCGCACGCGAGCCCCGACGGCCCGGCGCCGACGCCGGTCTTGTCGAGCACGACGACGTCGGCGCCCGAGCCGAGACCTCGCGCCTCGAACTCCTTCGCCAGGTGCCAGGACGTCGACAGGCCGTGCACGCCGGCCCCGATCACGACCACCTTCGCGCTTCGCGGCAACGGCATGGGCCTACTTCTTCTCCTCGCGGGTGGGGCAGACGCAGAACAGGGTCCCGTGCGGGGCCGCCATCGTCGTCCACCTCGAGCCGCCCCGATCGGTCTCGTCGACCCGCCAGGCGACCCGGGCGCCGAGCCCCTCGAGGCGCGCCACCTCGGCATCGGGATCGTCGACGCGGATGTCCAGGTGCACGGCGGTCTTGCCGGGCGAGACGACGTCCACCCGCTGGATCAGCAGGAGCGGACGCGTGTCGCCCTCCGGAGGCCCTAGGGCCGTGTAGGCACCACGCTCATACAGGCGCTCGTAGCCGAGCGCCTGGCTCCAGAAGGCGGCCGCGGCGTCGGAGTCGACGGCATCCACCACGATCTCGATCGAGGAACTCATCCGACCGAGGCCTTCTCTCGGGCGTCGGCGCGCTCGATCGCGGCCTTGACGATGGCGCGCCAGATGCCGAGCGAGCGCTCGTCGTCCTGCCACTCCTCGTGCAGCTCCCACTGGACACCGAGGACGAACGCTCGGGCCAGGGGCATCTCGACCGCCTCGATCACGCCATGCGGGGCTCGTGCGACGGCCTCCAGCCCATCGCCGAGCCGTTCGATCGCCTGATGGTGATAGCTGTCGACCACGGCGCGCGACCCGAGGTGCGACGCGAGCATCGACCCCGGTTCGATGTCGACCGGGTGCGTAGGGTGCGGCGGGCGCTGCGTCCCCTCCAGCGTCGCGGCCACGAGGGCACGCCACTCGTCCCACTTCGCGCCCGGATGATCGGCCCCTCCCTCGGGGAACTCCTCGAGATCGCCGTAGAGCGTGCCGCCGAACGCGACGTTCAGCACCTGACATCCGCGGCAGATCGCGAGCAGCGGCAGGCCCGCCTCGACGGCCACGCGCGCGTAGTGCAGCTCGATCTCGTCGAGGTGGGGTTGGCCGGGGAGGTGCTTCGCGTGCGGTTCCAGCCTGCCGTATCTCCAGGCCTCGACGTCCCGGCCACCAGCGAGCACGAGCCCGTCGAGCCGGCCGAGCAGCTCGACGCGGTCCTCGGCCCGCTCGTAGTACGGCAGCAACACGGGGAGCGCCCCGGCGGCGAACAGCGGCCGCCCGTACCCGAATCCGTAGTAGTCGCCGTAGTCGGCGAAGCCCTCCGAGATGCCGACGATCGGTCGGTGACCCACGCTCAGTGCCCGGCGGGCTTCTCCCAGCCCTCCAGCGTGGCGGGCCGCCAGTCGGTCCCGACGGTCTCGGAACCCGCCACCCACGGCCCGAGCTCGGGCTGGGGGAACTTCGCGTGCCGCACCTTCAGCTGGATGCCGTAGGAGTTGCCCTCGGTCAGGTGCTTCATCAGTACCTTGCGGGCCATCTCGTCCTCGCGGCCATTCGGGATCTCGAAGTAGATCTTCAGGAACGAGCTCGAGTACCGGTCGAACACGGCCGGCTTGCCGTCCTCCTCGAGCAGATGGATGTCCTCCAGCCAGTTGAGGTCCTCGCCCGGCGTGAGCGCGTCGAGGTCGATGTCCTCGACCAGCGAACGGTCCTCCTGGTACGGGAACCGATGACCCGCGAGCTCCTCGGCGTCGAGCTTCCCCTTGATCGTCAGGTGCTGGTCGCTCATCGGGATCACGCCCCCGCGTACTGGCCGGTGTCCGCGAGGTACTTCTGCATCATCGTCTTGAGCTCCTCGAGGGTGGCCTCCTCGGTGACGCCCGGGATGTAGTTGGTGCCCGCGAGGGGAACCTTGGCCATCGCCGCGGCCTCCACCGTGAGGGCGCACAGGTCCTCGGGCTCGAGCGAGTGCACGTCGGTCTTGCCGCAGGCCCGCGCGAGCATCTGGAGCTCCATCGTCATCGCGGTGAGCAGGTTGTAGACGCGCTCGGCGGCCTCGTCGACCTCGAGACGCTTGCGGAGCTCCGGGTCCTGCGTCGTGATGCCGACGGGACAGCGCCCGGTGTGGCAGTGGTAGCACTGGCCGGCGGGGACGCCGACCGTCCCCTCGTAGTCGGTGACACCCGGGATCTCCTTGTTGCAGTTCAACGCCATGAGGGCCGTCGTGCCGATCGCGACGGCCTTCGCGCCGAGCGCGAGGCACTTGGCGACGTCGGCGCCGTTGCGGATCCCGCCGGCGACGATCAGGTCGATGTCGTCGGCCAGGCCGACGTCCTCGAGCGCCCGCCGGGCCTCGGGGATCGCGGCCATCAACGGGATGCCGGTCTCCTCGGTCGCGATGTGCGGCCCCGCTCCCGTGGACCCCTCGGCGCCGTCGAGGTAGATGGTGTCGGGTCCACATTTGGCCGCCATCCTCACGTCGTCGTACACCCGCGCAGCTCCGAGCTTCAGCTGGATCGGGATGCGGTAGTCGGTCGCCTCGCGCACCTCCTGCACCTTGAGCGAGAGGTCGTCGGGCCCGAGCCAGTCAGGGTGCCGTGCCGGCGATCGCTGGTCGATGCCGGGCGGAAGCGAGCGCATCTCGGCCACCTGCTCGGTGACCTTCTGACCCATCAGGTGACCACCTAGACCCACCTTGCAGCCCTGGCCGATGAAGAACTCGCAGGCGTCCGCCAGCATCAGGTGGTGCGGGTTGAACCCGTACCGGCTCTGGATGTTCTGGTAGTACCACTTGATCGATTCGTCGCGTTCGGGCGGGATCATGCCGCCCTCGCCCGAACAGGTGGCGGTGCCGGCCATCGACGCACCCCTGGCGAGCGCCATCTTGGCCTCGAGCGAGAGCGCGCCGAAGCTCATGCCCGTGATGTAGATCGGGATGTCGAGCTCGATCGGATACTTCGCGAACCGCGCCCCGAGCACCGTCTTGGTCTCGCACTTCTCCCGGTACCCCTCGATCACGAACCGCGTGAGCGTCCCCGGCAGGAACATCAGTTGATCCCAGTGCGGGATCGGCTTGAACATGGAGAACCCGCGCATCCGGTAGCGGCCGAGCTCGGCCTTCACGTGGATGTCGTTGATGACCTCGGGGGTGAAGATGCGGCTGTGGCCCAGGACGTTCTGCTTGGAGGACACGTCTTCTGCTGACACGGTTCGAACGCCTCCTAGTGGATGACGAGCTTGCGCTCCGACGGTTCGAGGTTGTCGTAGTTGTACAGGACCTTGCCGCAGACGAACTTCTGGAACTCGGGTGGCGAGCCGAGCCCGTAGATGCGGAACTTCCGCTCGATCAGCTCCGTGTCGGCGTCGGTCCACTCCCCCGGCACGCAGTCGATCCCGAGCGACTTGACGGTCCCGCCCACGTAGATCTCGCCGTCGTACATCGAGTCGCCGAGGCCCGGCCCCACGTCGCCGAGGATGATCTGGCGACCCCGCTGCATCATGAACGCGGTGCTCGAGCCGGCGTCGCCGCCGACGATGATCGTGCCGCCCTTCTGGTCGATCCCGGTCCGGGCGCCGACCGCGCCCTTCACGACGATGTCGCCGCCGCGGAGCGCCGCGCCCGTGAGCGAGCCCGCGTTCTTCTCGATCCGGACGACGCCGGACATCATGTTCTCGCAGACCGACCAGCCGACCCGGCCCGTGATGGTGATCTCGGGACCGTCGATCAGCCCGACTCCGAAATAGCCGAGCGACCCCTCGAACCTGATCCGGCACCGCTGCAGGATCCCGACGCCGATCGAGTGCTTGGCACCGGGGTTCTTGACCGTCACGTCCGTGATCCCCTGCTCGTAGATCAGGTTCCGGAGCTCGAGGTTGATCTGCCGCGTCGTGAGCTTGGCCGCGTCGAACACCGCCGTGGTGCCGTCGATCTCGGAGACGTGGGGGACCTCGGCCACGGGTTCGGCGAGGCCGCGGGCGTCGTACGTCGTCCGGCGGCCGCCCGACGCCGCTACCTGCTCCATACCAGCACCTGCCCTTCGTAGGGATCGTACGTGTCGATCTCGTGATCGATCAGGGCGCGGATCGCGATCTCCTCCGAGGCCATCGCGACGAGCTCGTCGGACTCGTACAGGACGAGCGGCTTCGCCGCCATCTCGTCCTTGGCGACCCCGAGGCTGTCCTGCGTGACCGCCATGTACGTGAACACGCCGTCGAGGTCCTCGAGACTCTCGTCCATCGCATCCTTGAGGCTGGCCCCCTCGGCCATCTTCTCCGCGAGGTAGACCGCGATGATCTCCGAGTCGCACTCGGACTGGAACCGGTGCCCGCTGGCCTCCAGGCGCCGCTTCCATTGGAAGTAGTTCGTGAGCTGGCCATTGTGCACCACGGCGACGTCCGAGAACGGGTAGGCCCAGTACGGGTGCGCGCCCGAGATGTCCACGTCGGACTCGGTCGCCATCCGGACGTGTCCGATCGCGTGGGTCCCCTCGAAGCCGGCGAGGCCATAGAGGCTGGAGACCTCCTGCGCGTCGCCGAGATCCTTCACGATCTCGAGCGAGTGGCCGAGCGAGAGCACCTCGCACCCGGGCACGTCCTCCAGGTAGTCGGCGAGCGCCTTCAGGTCGCCGTCGTAGCGGACCGTCGCGCGGTAGGCGTATTCGGTCTCGCTCTCCACCCGATCGATCGAGGCGCCGATCTTCGACAGCCGCGTCTCGATCTCCAACCGGTGCCGCTCGAGGCGCTCCTTGAAGTCGAAGTCGCGCGGGTCGTTCGCGTCGGCGAGCTTGAACCGGATCACGATGAGGTCCGTCGGCCGGCCGAACAGCGCGTACCCACTCGAGTCCGGACCCCGGTGCTTCATCGACTGGAGCATCGACGTCATCTCGGAGCCGACGTCGGAGGACCCGTCTCGGTGGATGACGCCTGCGATGCCGCACATGCGGGCTGCGCTCCTTTCGCTACGGGAGGACGTCCAGGTAGGTGTCGATGTCCCAGTCGCTGACGGTCGCCCGGAACCGATCCCACTCGTCCTGCTTGTAGTGCATGAAGACCTTGTACATCTCGTTGGGCAGCGCGCTCTGGATCACCGGGTCCGCGCGGAGCGCGTCCAGCGCCGCGCCGAGGTCGTGGGGGACCTTCTTCACGTCCTTGCCGCCGGCGATCGCCTCGTAGATGTTGCGCTCCTCGGGTGGGCCAGGGTCCAGACTCCGGTCGAGGCCGTCCTTCATCGCGGCGAGGAGCGCGGCGAACGAGAGGTAGGGGTTCACCGACGAGTCCACCGAGCGATACTCGAACCGGCCGGGGGCCGAGATCCGAAGGGCCGCCGTGCGGTTCTGGAAACCCCAGTCCGCGAACACCGGCGCCCAGAACCCGGCGTCCCAGAAGCGACGGTACGAGTTCACGGTCGGGGCGGTGATCGCGGTCAGCGCCGAGAGGTGCTCGAGGACGCCGCCGATCGAGTGCAAGCCGATCTTGCCGGGCACCTGTGGGTTGTCGCCGTCGGGCATGAACATGTTCTCGTCGCCCTGCCACAGCGAGATGTTGTGGTGACAGCCGTTTGCCGAGACGCCCATGAACGGCTTCGGCATGAAGCACGCGAACGCCCCCATCTCGCGCCCGACCTGGCGGCAGATCTGCCGGTAGGTGGTGAGCCGGTCGGCCGTGGCCTCCGCCCGGTCGAACATGAAGTTCAGCTCGAGCTGACCCGGCGCGTCCTCGTGGTCGCCCTGGATCATGTCCAGCCCCATCTTGCGGCCGTACTCCATCACCTTGTGGATCAGCGGTTGGAGCTCGGAGAACTGGTCGATGTGGTAGCAGTACGGCTTCGTCATGCCCTCGACGGTCGGCTTGCCGTCGGCGTCCACCTTGAGCCACATCATCTCGGGCTCGCAGCCCGCGCGCAGGTGCATGCCGGTCTCGGACTCGAACTCGGCGTGGAGGCGCTTGAGGTTCCCGCGACAGTCCGAGGTCAGGAAGAGATCGGAAGAGCGTCGTGT
>Ga0307287_10000442_pt1 | contig 14847 bp, 13 predicted proteins | sample ER_DNA_141_FD_194485 | JGI IMG/M metagenome (GOLD analysis project Ga0307287, IMG submission 194485) | Bulk soil microbial communities from the East River watershed near Crested Butte, Colorado, United States - ER_DNA_141 | ecosystem: Environmental > Terrestrial > Soil > Floodplain | place...
GCGTGGAACGCGAAGGACATCGACCTGGGTCGCGGGGTCGTCGCCCACGTTGCCGATCTGAAGGACCTGGCGGAGCTGAAGCGATCCGCCGGCGACCTCTCCGGGGCGGCGCATCTCGGGTCGCTCGCCGCCGCGCCCGCCGAACCCGAGGTCGGTGAGCGAGAAGAGCATCTCTCCGGACCGGTCCGCGAGGGGCACGGCTGGGGCACGAAGCTGATGAAGAGCCTCGAGCGCGTGGACACGTGGCTGACGGATCTCAACAACGGCGACCTGAACCGCCGGCAGAAGGCGTCCTGACGAGCTGAGGCCCGCCGAAGGATTGCTATCCTTCGGCGGGCCTCTAGCTCAATCTGGCAGAGCAACGGACTCTTAATCCGCAGGTTCCGGGTTCGAGTCCCGGGGGGCCCACTCTTCGTTCAGCAGAAGATGCTCACGCCTCCTGGTCCGATCAAGAGTCCGACGACGATGAGCACGATCCCCACGAGGACCCCGCCGCGGACGATCGTCACGATCCCCCAGATCACGAGGACCGCGGCCACGATCCACAAGAGCAGCGACGTCGCCCCTCCGCATCCATTGGCTGCAAGCAGCGCCTCCATCATCCCCTCCTCCGGTCAAGCGTCTTGCCACCAGCTCCCCACTCTTGCCCCCACGCTGCTTTCTCGAAACCACGCGGAGCCTCGGTAGGCTTGTTGGATGCGGTGGATCGCGCTTCCGGTCGGCATCGTGACCTTGTCGTACGCGTTGCTCGACGTGCTACGGAGCCTCGTCATGCCGCGGGCAGCACGCGGGCGGACCCGCCTCGGCCGGTTCCTGTACCGGCTGCTATGGCCGCCGTGGCGCTGGTTCGGCCTGCGCAAGAAGACGGCAGCATCCAGGGAACGGCTCTTGTCTGCGGCGGCCCCCGTCCTCTTCTTCCTCCAGCTGGTGGGATGGGTCTCTCTCGCCCTGCTGGGGTTCGCGCTCATCCTGTGGAGCCCGGCGTTCGTCCACGGGCTGGGACGCACCGACGGCTCGTTCGACGACGCCCTGTACGCAAGTGGGTCTTCCTTGTTCACCCTTGGGATCGGATCCGCGGCGGCGAGCGGCTGGACCCGCGCCGTCGTGGTCCTCGCGGGGGCGACCGGGCTCGGGCTCTTCGCTGTGGTGATCGGCTACCTGCCCGTCCTGTACCAGGCGTTCAACCGTCGCGAGGTCGGCGTGCTGTTACTCGACGCTCGAGCGGGGTCTCCTCCCTCCGGCCCCGAGCTGCTCCATCGGATGGGCAACGCAGGCATGGCGTCGGCGTTGCCGGCGCTGTTCGCCGAATGGGAGCGATGGGTCGCGGACGTCCTCGAGAGTCACATGTCGTATCCGATCCTCGTGTTGTTCCGCTCGCCCCACGACAACACCTCGTGGGTCACGTCGCTCGGCTCCGTGCTCGATGCAGCGACGCTCATCCTGACCGCGGTCGACGACGAGCCCGACGAGAGCGCGAAGCTCCTGTACGGGACCGGTGTGCACGCGGTGGAGGACCTCTACTACTACCTGGGGCTCACGGAGCGAGAGGCGGTGATCCAGCGCGACGAGTTCGAGGATGTACTCGACGACATGAAGGACGATGGCTTCTCGATCCGGCCGGTGGACGACGCGTTCGCTCGTTTCACGGAGAAGCGCGCGAAGTACGCGCCGCGGTTGGACGCCCTCGCCGTCCTGCTCGCCGCCCCACCGGGTCTGTGGATCGGTGACCGGTCCTACCTCGGGGCGCGAACGGCGCATTGACGCTGGGTTCGGGTGACGCGGACTCCTTCGCCGCGCAGTCCGCGCAGATCCCCACGATCTCCAGGCGGTGGGTTGCCGGCGTGAATCCGAGTTCGGTCGCGCGACGCATCGCTCGATCCATCGATCGTTCGGCGTCGACATCCGAGGCGAGGTCCCGAACGAGTCCGCAGGACGAGCACACGACGTGGTGATGGTGCTGGGTAAGCTCCTCCGCGAGTTCGTAGCGGCCGAATCCTTCCTGCGTGTTCACGCGGTTGACGACGCCGGCATGCTCGAGGACCGTGAGGTTCCGATACGCCGAGCTCATGGCGAGCTCGCTCCCTCGCTCAAGGATCTCGTGGATCGTGAGTGGATGCACGGCCGACCGAAGGATCTCGAGCAACGAACGGCGGCGCGGGGTGAGGCTCTGGCCGACGCGCTGGAGCCTGCGCGCTACGACCTGGTCCAGGCGGTGGGCGTCGTCCCGGGGATCAGACATGGATCTCCTCCGAGCGATGCACGGCCGTTGCATCGTGATGACCCCGCGCGATGAAGCCACGGCCCGCAGCGTGGTGGAGCGCGGAAGCGCCGGCGTAGGACGCCACCGCCGTGGCGATGATCGCGAAGCTCGGCGGCACGGAGGGGAAGACGTAGCTCGCCGCGAGCCCCACCCACATGGCGCCGACCGCAAGCGCCGTGGCGAGCGTCAGTCCCCGAAAGGGACGGGTCGTCAGCTGATGTGCGGCCGCGGCCGGGGCCGCGAGCAGCCCGAGGAGGAGCAGCGCGCCCACCGCCTCCGTGGTTTCCGCCGCGGTGAGACCGACCAGCGCGAGGAACCCGATCCCGAGTGCGCGCACCGGGACCCCACGGGCGGCCGCGACGGCCTCGTCGAGGCTGGCGAACAGCAGCGGCCGCGCGATCAGCAACACGCCGGCCAGGATCATCGCGCCGATCAGCGCCGCGGCGGCTGCCGCATCGGCGGACAGACCGAGGATGGAGCCGAACAGAACGCTCACCCCCGCCGTTCCGTTGGCGCCGCTGCTGTTCGACGTGTAGATCGACAGGAACAACACGCCCAGGCCGAGCATCCAGGCGAACACGCTGCCGATCACGACGTCGTCGGCGCGCCCGGATCTGCCGAGCAAGCCCATCCCCACGGCCACGGCGATCGTCGCTCCGAACAACCCGAACCGCAGGTCGACCCCGGCCGCGAGGGCGGCGAGTGCACCGGTGAAGGCGACATGGCTGAGGGCGTCTCCGGTGAATACCTGCGAGCGGAGCACGACGAAATAGCCGACGGCGCCGCACCCGGCCGCGATCCCCGTTCCCGCCAGGAACGCGTTCCGCATGAACGGATGACCGACGATGGGAGGCACCCACGCGAGGAGCGCGAACGTCGCGGTCACGTCAGCGCCTCCCGCATGGGAACGGGACCCGTCCCCCTTCGTGCGTTGAGCGTTCGGATCCCTCGAGCCGCGACGTAGGCCGCGAACGACAGCGTGGTGATGAAGGCCCCAGTCGGATAGGGGGTGTAGTACGCCATGGCCAGTCCGGCCCAGGTCACCGCGACCCCCAGGGCCACCGACAAGCAGATCCCGAGGAGCGGGCGGGCGGTGATCACCTGCGCCGTGGCCGGCGGGAGCACCAGGAGAGCGAACACCAACAGCGACCCGGTGATCTGGCTCGCCTCGGCCGCGGCGATCCCGAGGAGCAGCAGGAAAGCGACCGCGAGCGCCCGCACCGGCACGCCGGTGGCGGCGGCAACCTCGGGGTCGACGCTCGCGAACACCAGCGGACGGGCCATCAAGCCGAGGGCGACGAGCGCGGGGACCGCCACCGCGAGCAGCGACAGGACCTGTCCGTTCGTGATCCCCAAGAAGCTTCCGAAGAGCAGGTTCGTGAGGCCGTTGAGATTGCCGTGGTAGAGGTTCACGAAGAGGAAGCCGCAGGCCAGCGAGAACGCCTGCACCGACCCGATCACGGCGGATTCCTCGCTGTAAAGGGCGGACCCGACGGGTGGAGAGGCCATCGCGATGATGACCCCCGCGGCGACACAGAACCCGAAGTAGCCGAGCGCCGGTGAAAGGCCGATGAGGATCGCGCCGGCCGCACCGGGGAACCCCACCAACGACAACGTGTGTCCGGCGAAGGTCTGCCGGCGGAGCACCATGAACCACCCCATCGCCCCCGAGACCACCGCGACGATCGTTCCCGCGCGGAGCGCGTTGATCATGAACGGGTAATCGAACAGGGTCACGGTCACCCCGCGTGCCGGTCGGCGTGGAGCGCCGGCGCCTCGGGCGTTCCGACGACGACCAGCCGCCCGTCCGACGCTCGCAGGACCTCGACCTGGGCGCCGTAGAGCGCGCTCAGGGTCTCGGTCCTGATGACGTCGTTCGGAGCGCCCACCACCGCCTTGCCTCCCGCGACGTAGACGACCTGATCGAGGAAGGGGAGGATCGGATTCACGTCGTGCGCCACCATCACGACGGTCACGCCCCGTTCCCGACAGATGCGCTGCACGAGCGCGGCCACGGCAGCCTGGTTCGCGAGGTCGAGGCTGTCGAGCGGTTCGTCCAGCAGGAGGAGCTCCGGACGGCGCACCAATGCCTGGGCGACCACGAGCCGCTGCTGCTCGCCACCCGACAGCTCGCCGATCGGACGGTTCGCATACTGAGTCGCCCCGACGAGGTCCACGACCTCAGCGACCGCTTCGCGTGTCCGCCTCGCGCGGAGCGCCGACAGGGGCACGCCCCACCGACTCCCGTCGAGACCCAGGCGGACCACGTCGATCCCGCGGATCCGGATCGTCCGGTCGTACCCGCCGCGCTGGGGGACGTAGCCGATGCGCCGGCGAGCCGCTCCTGCTGGAGCGCCGAGAACGTTCACCGTCCCGCTCGCGAGCGGCTGGAGACCCAGGAAGACCTTCAACAACGTCGATTTGCCGGCGCCGTTGGGGCCGAGGATCGCCGAGAACGTCCCGGGTCCGATGGCAAGATCGACCCCGCTCCACAGCCGACGCTCCCCGAACTGCACGGAAGCGTCCCGCGACTGGATGACCTCTGCCGAGGTCGATGTGTCGAAGCCTGCGTCGAGACGCGTCTGCTTCATCGGCCGGTCGCCTCGTGCAGGGCGGCTGCGAGCGCTCGGAGCTGAGCCACCTGCCAGGCCTGGAACGTCGCGCCGGCCGGGAAGAGCGTCTCGGCGATCGTGGTGATCGGGATGTTCGCTGCCGTCGCCTCGTCGATCTGACGCTGGATGTCCGGGGTCGCGTTCTGGCTGTTGTAGACGTACACCTCGATCTCATGAGAGGAGATCTGGTGGTCGATCGTCGCCTTGTCGGCCGCCGTCGGCTCCGACCCTTCGCTGATCGCCGTGAGGAAGCTCGGGGGCGTGATGAGGTTCAGCCCCAGGGCAGGCGCCATGAGCGCGAAGATACTCTCAGACGCCCCGACGGGCGTGCCCCCGTACTTCGCCTTGATCTCGGAGATAAGCGCGTGATACTGCGCGAGTCCCGTCGTCTGGAACGTCGACCGCTGCCGGTCGAAGTACGAGGCGTCGGCCGGATCGAGCTTCGTGTACTCGAGCGTGATCGCGTCGATCACCTGTTGGACATCCGAGGGCGAGTACCACCGGTGGGGGTTCCCGTCGGTGGTCACGCCGACGAGCGTGCCAACATCGAGGACGCGACGCCCGGAGACGGGGTTGGCATCGATGAGCCGCTGCGCCCACGGGTCATAGCCGACGCCGTTCTCGATCACGAGGTTCGCCGCCGCCATCGCCCGAGCGTCTTCCGTCGTCGGCTCGTAGTCGTGCGGATCCGCGTTGGGGTTGTCGATGATGCTCGTCACCGTCACCCGGTCGCCTCCCAGCTGGGCGGCGATGCTTCCCCAGACGTTCTCGGCAGCCACGACGTTCGGCCGGCCCCCGGTCGCCGCGCTGCCGGACCGAGAGCAGCTCGCGACCGGTATGACGAGCACGCAGATCGCTACGGCGACCGTGTACCTTGCAGCGGAAGACATCCAGTCCCCTCCTCAGGGCCGCGGTGTCGAAGTGGCTCGGAAACGATAATGGGAGTCGTTCCCATCGTCAAACCGAGTCGACGCCCTGCGGCGTGCGAGCGCGATCCCCCGATCAGCGTCCGGAAGGTGAGCTCACTGGACCGCGACGATGCGTTGCCAGCACAGGAGGTTCGAGCCCCGTTGCGTGACCAGATCCGCGTGCCGGGCGCAGGCCCCCGACCGGTTCGCGTGTGACGGAGCGATGTCGAACACGTACGCGTTGGTTCGGTCGTCGCGGCAATCGGTCGGTACGACGGTCCCGCCCTCCGCGTGGCCGCACATCGCTCCGTTCTGGTCGTGCACGGCGTTCAACACGATACGGATCGGCGGATACGAGCCGAGGGTCTCATCCGGCGAGCGGAGGAATCCTCGATAGGAGCCATCCCCCAGAGCCGCACGGTCGCCGGATGATCCGCTCGCCGAGCCGGCGGCGTTGATCCGATCGAGCCCCAGAGCGGCCAGCACGACGAACACGACCAGGATCGCCGCTCGCAGCGCAACCGTTCCTCGACGTGCCGGCGGTGCATCACGACCTCGACGTATCGATGCCGATCCGCGGATCCTGGCGATCAGCTCGTCGGCGAGCGGGTCCACCGCGTACACGGAGAGGAGCGAGGATTCCACCGAGCGCGCCGAGCCGTGCGCCGTCGCAGGGGCATGGGTCGCGCACCACGGGATGAGCCGGATCCGCCCGGCGACCGGTACCCGCTGGACAGCATCGGCGCGCCTGCCGGTGCCTTCCGCCAGACACGCCGAACAGACGAGACCCAGCCGAGCCGGGTAGCCGGTCTGCGCCCGGTAGCCCCGCCCGTGCTCGATCACCCTCCCCCAGAGCGACACCTCGCCGACGACCCCTCCTGGGAGGGAACGAAGTGCCGCCAGCGCTTCGGGACTGACCGCGGCGTAGACACCGCAGCGGCACCGCCGCTGCGGTGTCGGGGTGCGGCCCTTCGGACAGGACGCCGCGTGCGGAGCACGCGGCGTCCAGACCTCGGGCCTCGTCAAGGACGAGAGCCGGAGCTCACCGTCCACCTCGACCAGGCTCCACCCGCGCCAGGCGATGACCGCCTCGGCGAAGGTCGGAACCTCGGGGCCGCGGGGACGGAACCTCACCTCGCTATGATGCGCCTTCCGTCGCAGAGCGGTCGCGGGCGCTCCCGCACGGAGGCAGCCGCTCCCGAGAGGAGAACCGCAGGTGAGCACGGTGAACGTTCGCTACCTGGTCGATGACGTGGACGCCGCGATCGCCTTCTACACGGAGCATCTCGGCTTCTCGTTGCTCTCGAACGCGTCGCCGGCCTTCGCTGAGGTGGCCCGCGATGACCTCCGACTCCTCCTCAGCGGCCCCACGAGCTCAGCCGGGCGACCGATGCCCGACGGGCGCCAGCCCGGACCCGGTGGGTGGAACCGGATCGAGTTCGTCGTCGACGACATCGACGCCGAGGTCGAGCGCCTGCGCGGTGCCGGGGCCCGGTTCCGGAGCGACGTGGTGCGGGGACCGGGCGGCACCCAGATCGTGTTCGACGATCCCTCGGGCAACCCGATCGAGCTCTTCCAGCCCGCCGATCGACCCGGCTAGCCGGGCGTCGAGAGGACGTCGACCACCTCTCCGAGCCCCCACTCCAGGTCGGAGCGGTCGATCACGAGCGGCGGGGCCAGCCTGATCGTCCGTTCGTGCGTGTCCTTGGCGAGGATGCCGCGCTCCATCAGCCGTTCGCACGCCGACCTCGCCGACCCGGCGCTCGGCACGAGATCGATGCCGACCCAGAGCCCGCGCCCGCGCACCTCGGCGACCGTCGGCACCGCGGCGTCCCGAAGCGCGGCGATCAGCCACGAGCCGAGCTCGGCGGAGCGTCGTTGGTACGTGCCCTCGAGGAGCATGTCGATGACCTCGATGCCGATCGCGCATGCCAGGGGATTGCCGCCGAACGTCGAGCCGTGTTCGCCGGGCCGGAACACCCCGAGGACGTCGCGATCGGCGACGACGGCGGACAGCGGCATGATCCCGCCACCGAGTGCCTTGCCGAGGATGTAGACGTCGGGGACGACGCCCTCGTGCTCGCAGGCGAACGTCGTGCCGGTCCGTCCGAGTCCCGATTGGATCTCGTCGGCCATCAAGAGAACGCCGCGCTCGGTGCAGAGCTCGCGGGCCGCACGGAGGTACCCCTCAGGCGGCACGACCACACCCGCCTCGCCTTGGATCGGTTCGACGAGGAACGCGACCGTCTCGTCATCGATGGCGGTGCGAAGCGCTTCCACATCTCCGTGCGGGACGGACCCGAACCCCGGGGTGAACGGGCCGAAGCCGGCCTTCGCGGAAGGATCGTCGGAGAACCCGACGATCGTGACCGTTCGCCCATGGAAGTTCCCGTCGGCCACGACGATCTTCGCACGGTCGGGGGCGACCCCCTTCACGTCGTAGCCCCACCTCCGCGCGGTCTTGATCGCGGTCTCGACCGCCTCTGCTCCGGTGTTCATGGTGAGCACCATGTCCTTGTTCGCGAGGTGCGCGAGATCGCGACAGAACACCGGGAACGTGTCGTTGTGGAACGCGCGAGAGGTGAGCGTGACCAGCTCGAGCTGCGCGCGCGCTGCCTCGACCAGCCGCGGGTGGCGATGGCCGAAGTTGAGCGCGGAGTAGGCCGCGAGCATGTCGAGGTATCGCTTCCCCTCGACGTCGGTCACCCACGCTCCCTCCCCGCTCGCGATGACGACCGGAAGCGGATGGTAGTTGTGGGCCGCGTAGCGCTCGGCAAGTGCGAGCAGTTCCTGCGTGCGCACACCGACGACGTGGTCAATGCTCACAACCGACCTCCACGAACCTCTCCCGACTCCATCATCGTAGGCGCTGCTCGGTCGCGTTACTTGGCATTCAACGCCAGACGGACACACCCGAACCAGCGAAGACGGGCACCAGCCCGGCGCTCCGGAGGAGGACTTCGTACCGCTGCTTGGATCGGTCAGCAAGGATCACCGCCGAGACGCCGTGCTCACGGATCCACGTTGAGAACTCGACCGGGCTCGGGAGGTAGGAGACAGCTCCCGGCTGAAGACCGTGCGCGATCGGCCCGGAGTCCACCTCTGGCGGAACCGGCCCGATGTAGCCCTCGGCGAGGGCGAACCGGTAGCCGGCCGTCGCCTGCCAGAGCATCTCGTCGCCCTTGTTCCCAGGGATCGCGTACACGATCTCCCCGTCTCTCAGCACTTCGCTCAGCTGCGGCGACGACAGGAACGCCGGCACCTGCTCCGATGGCTCACGTCCCGGCGATCGGGGAAGGAGTGACACGACGGCGGCAACGGCCACCACCCATCGCACCCATCGCCATCGACCACCGGCGCGAGCGAGCCAGAGCGAGGCGATGACCGCCGCCGCGAGGGCGGCGTAGACCGAGAAGCGGACCGGGATCGCCGATTGCACGATGCGCACGTGGCCGAGCAGGCTGGCCGGCGTCCAGCCGAACGGCCGGCCCCCGACATGCACCACGCGGCCGAGCGACAGGAGCCACGCGAGCCCGATGAAGGCGAACAGTGGCCACGCATCGCGGCGTCGACGCTCGGTGATCGCGAACCCGACGACCAAGACGAGGACGGCGACACCGACGTACGCGAGGCTGTTGCTGCGGGGATACTCCGTCAACCGTTCAAGGACCGGCGCGAACGCGGAGCCGCCGAGGAGCTCGTACCGCGGCGGCACGACGAAGCTCGAGAGGTCGGCAGCCGCAACCTTGTCGGTCGGGCGCAGGAGCTCCGGAGGCGTGTGGCTCAGGACGGCCGTCAGGTACGGGAGTAGCAGGATCCCGGCGATGACACCCGCGAGCATGATGAGCGCCCCAGTGCGGATGAGGCGCCGACGACGATCGGGCGCGAAGACGAGTGCGCCCCCGTACGCGACGGCCCCGAAGATCGTCGCCGTGCCGAACAGCTCGGTCGAGATCGAGAACAGGGCCACGAGCACCGCGGCGAATCCGGCCACGAACGTCGGCGACCCCAGCGAACCCTCGACATGACGGATCGCGAGATAGACCAGGAGTGGGATGGGGAAGACCAGGACCAGGTTCACGTAGCCGGCCATGTTGGCGGCGACGTACGCGGAGAACCCGAACAGGTACCCACCGATGAGAGACGGCCAGAACCGGTGGGTAAGTCGATGTCCCACGAGGTAGGCCGCCCATGCCGCGAGTGCGGGTGCCGCCGCGAGGAGCAGGTTGAGCGAGGCGAGCGACCCAGACGCCGACGTGATCGGCCACATCGCCAAGGCAGGACCGGGGATGAAGGCCGACCACGATAGGTTCACGCCCGACGGAGCGAAGACCCAGCCAGTCTGAACCGGGTTCACGCTGTGGGAGATCGCGAAGGGTGTCCACGTGAGCGACCACTGGTAGAAGCGCGAGTCCGGATCGACGATCCCCACGTGCAGGCTCGTGAGTCTCGGGAAGATCGGCCGGACCCAGATAGCGAAGGCGAGCGCTTGGTAAAGCACGTATGCAGCGCCGGCCTTCCACACGGAGCGGACGCGTGGCGACGAGGTTTCGGGCGCATGCTCCGCCTCCAGCTCGCTCACCGTCGTCGTTGATCGGGGCTCGCCGTCTGGCAATCGTGGGCAGGCCTCATCAACGGACGGACCTTCCGCCTGTTGGTTCATCCGGCCAGCGTCAGGCGGACGTCCCATCACCCTGATCTACGCGCGCAAGACCGGATTCGGACAACGAGGTTCCGACACTTCGTGGATGCTCGATCATCGACGATCACCGAGGTCCCGTGGTGTTCCCGCATCATCCCACGCCCCTCGCCGGAGCCGACGATGTATCGGCCATCCGCCACACCGAGACCCCGCCACCCGTGTAGAACGATCGGTACCCCGCGCCTTGAAGCATCTCCCCGTACTTCGTCGCTGCCCGGTCGTCGAGGATCACGGCGGACGCGCCGTGCTCGAGCATCCAACGAGCGAACTCCTGTGGATCCTGTGGGCGGCCTCGTCGCACGCTGAGCCCACGCGCGATCTCACCCGTCCGCAGTTGATCCGGTAGCACACCGACGTATCCCTCCGCCAGAGCGAACCAAAACTGCGCGGTCGCTTGCCACACCATCTCGTCACCCTTCTGGAATGGGATCGCATAGACATTCTCGCCCTGCGGGATGACGGCGCGCAGCTCACTGCTGGAGAGGAATGCGGGCACGACCTGCGAAGCGGGGTTGTTCGGCGTGCTGGGGAGCAATGACACGACGGCGCCCAGCGCCACGACCCAACGCACCCACGCCCAAGGGCCGGAGGCGCGTGATAACCAGAGCGCAGCGATCACTCCGACGGCGAGGGCGGAGAAGACGGCGAGACGTGATGGCACCATCAATCGAACGATGGGGACGGACGCGAGCACGCGCCCAGGAAGAGGGGCAACGGACTCCCCCCCCACGTGGAGTGCCTTCCCGAGGGTCAGGATCATGACGCAGGCGACGAACGCGAGGAGCGGCCACGTGCCCCGGCGGCGTCGCTCGGTGATCGCGAATCCCACGAGGAGCGCGAAGACGGCCGGTCCCACGTAGCCGAGACCGCTGCCGACCGGGAACTTCACGACCCTGCTGAGGAAGGGTGCGAACGTGGTGCCGCCGACCAGGAGCTCCCGAGGGGGGACGATGAGGCTCCACACGTCGGCCGCCGCGAGATCGTTGCCGTGCAGAACAGCCGGCCTGTTCGCGACGGCGCTCCACAGATAGGGCATCAGTATGAGCGCCGCGATCGCTCCTGAGAGCAGTATGCGGCCCCCGGTCCGCAGCAATCGGACGCGGAGGTCTGGCGCAGCCACGAACGCCCCGAGGAACGCGACTCCGCCGAAGATAGCCGAGGTCGCGAAGACCTCCGTCGATATCGAGAAGAGTCCCACCAGCGCGGCGGACGATCCAGCGACGAACGCGACCGGTCCGAGCGAACCTTCGACGTCGCGGATCGTCAGATACAGGAGGATCGGGATCGGGAAGACGAGGATGAGATTCAGGAACCCCATGTTGCCGAGCACGTACGCCGAATATCCGAACAGGTATCCGCCGACGATCGACGGCCAGAACCGGTGCGTGAGACGGTGACACGCGAGGTAGGCGGCCCACGAGGCGAGAGCCGGGGCCATGACCTTCAGCAGGTTGAGCGACACGAGCGGTCCGAAGGTCGCCGAGACCGGCCACATCACCAGAGCAGGGCCAGGGACGAACGTGGACCACGCGAGGCTGACGCCGTTGGGTGCGAAGACGTAGCTCGAGTGGAGGGGATCGACGTGATGGAAGAGCGCCCAGGGCGTCCATGACAGGGCCCACTGGAAATAGCGGGCATCCTGCAGCCCGGCGATGACGTGCTGGGTACCGAATCGGGGAAGGATGGGCACCGCCCAGACGAGGAACGTGATCATCTGGTAAAGGGCGTACGCCACGAGGCCTTTCCACGCCGGCCGGAGACGAGCCAACCTCGCAACGGCCGTGCGCCACGTGCCGGCGACGGTGATCCCCTCGACGACCCCGCTTCCTCCGTTCGCGGTCTCGCTCTGGAGCCCCGATCTCTCCTGCGCGGCGTCCGCGGAACGGCCATTCGGGGTCTTCACAGCCGCGAAGGTTACCTCACGACGATACGGAGCCCGACCGGGGTCGAACGACGGGCCCATCCTGTAGCCTCCGCCGGATGTCGACGGACGTGCGCAGCCCACGGGCGCTTCTCACGTCTCACCGGCTGGTCGCTCTCGTGGTGTTGACGATCGCCCTCACCGCGTGCTTCTTCGACAAGGACAGCTCACCGACAGCTTCGCCGTCGGGCAACGTGCCCAACGAGCTGGAGCCCGGAGATGTCGTCTCCCCTTCCCCGAGCGCGGGCTCGAGCCCTGCCACGATCGCCCTCGCGCGCCGGCGCATCAAACACGTCGTCTTCTTGATCAAAGAGAACCGGACGTTCGACAACATGTTCGGGACGTTCCCGGGCGCGGACGGCGCCACGACAGGGACGAAATGCGACGGAACGACAGTGCCGCTCAAGAGCGCGGTCGACCGCGAACCGGACCTCGGGCACAGCTTCACCGACGGCCTCAGTGCGATCGACGGCGGCGCGATGGACTGCTTCGCCGATGCTGGGTATTCGACGTACGCGGGAGGGAAGGGCATCCCCAACTACTGGGCGTACGCACGGCGCTTCACGTTAGCCGATCATTTCTTCAGTTCGGTCTACGGGCCGACGGGTATCGAACACCTCTGGACGTTCGCCTCGCAGTCGGACCGGTTCGTGGATCACGAACGACCCGGTCAGCTGGGGTCAGCCGGACGGGAGTTCTGCGACGACCCGTTGGAAACGGCGTTCTCGTTCCCCAAGATGAACCGATCGGAGCAAGAGAGGATCTATCGACTGGAGGAGGAAGGGCCAGATGGTGCGGCGGAGGTGCGGGCTTCCTGGCAGAGTCGATGGCCGTGCGTCGACGTCAAGGTTCTCCCGGATCTCCTCGACCAGCGAGGGATCACGTGGAAGGAGTATCTAGGAGCGAACCAATGGGTCCAGCCTCTCCGCATCGTGAGACACGTCCGCTTCTCCTCGATGTATCGCAACGTCGTCAGCGAGGAAAGCTTCTTCCGCGATCTGCGCGCCGATCGCCTTCCTGCGGTTTCGTGGCTCACCCCGTCATTCGCGGAGTCTGACCATCCCCCGAAGAGCATCTGCGCGGGTGAGAACTGGACCGTCGACACGCTGAACCAGATCATGACCAGCCCCTCATGGTCATCGACGGCGGTCATCCTGACCTGGGACGACTTCGGAGGGTTCTTCGATCACGTTCCGCCGCCGCACGTCGACCTGTACGGGCTGGGGCCTCGGGTGCCGACACTCGTCATCTCGCCGTGGGCCAAACGAGGAGTCGTCGACCACGAGACGATGGAGTTCGCCTCGGTGCTCCGGTTCATCGAGACGATCTATGACCTTCCACCGCTGACCTCGCGAGACGCGAACACGACCGACATGCTGTCTGCGTTCGACTTCAGCCAGACGCCGCAGCCCCCGTTGATCCTGCGTCAGCGAACGTGCCCGGCGGGCTAACGCTGCAGCCCGTTACGAGAAGCGAGGACGTGAGCCCGTTGTTGGGAGCTCGACTGCCGACCGCCCAGATCATGCGCTGCGCATCGACGATGACCCCCGTGAGCCACGCCGAGTTATCAGAGACCTCAACGGGGACACCGGTCCAAGCGCCATCCTCCTCGAGCAGCGCGACGGGATGGATATCCGAACCAGCGACCTGACGCCCGACGACAACGACTCCGGTCCCTGTTGCCGCGATCCCCGAGAGCGCGGCGTCGCCGAGGCTGGAAGGCGTCTCAACGACGTTCCAAGCCCGGCCATCCCATCGCTCGACGAGGGGATGGAGCGTTCCATCATCCTGTGTGGTCCATCCGACCGCCCAGACATCGTCGTGCCCCCGAGCAACGACGCCGCTGAGCAATGCGTCGGCGCCTCCGGGGTCCGGCGTCGGGACGACGCTCCAGCGGGTTCCGTCCCAATGCTCAGCGAGCGTTCGGTAACGTCCGTGCTCGACGAACCATCCAACCGCCCACCCGTCATCGGGCTCGGTCGCCGCCACATCTTTCAGCGCGCTCGACGTGGCGCCCTCGTTCGGGCTCGGTACCGGCTTCCAGGAATGGCCGTCCCAACGCTCGATCAACGTGCGAGATCCGATCCCGACGTCATGGCGGCCGACCGCCCACGCCGATCTCGACGACAGCGCGACCACTCCGGCGAGGCCATCGTCGGCGGGTCCCGGATCTCCGACGGTCGCCGGCGACCACGCGTTTCCGTCCCAACGCACGATGGCCGGGGCGCGAGTGCCGATCGCGCCGACGGCCCAGGCCTCACCGTGGAACCCGGCGACATCGTCGATCTCGAGCAATCTCGTGTACCCATGGATCGCGCCGGGCGTCCAGACCCCATCCTTCCCTTGACCTGCGAACGCTCCCGCCCTCGACCCGACGTACCCGGTACCCACGACGACGACGTAGTCCCCGACGGCCGCCACGCTGGACGGAACAGCCTTCTCTG